>Ga0302319_10007886_pt1 | contig 20840 bp, 20 predicted proteins | sample Bog_T0_2_FD_203319 | JGI IMG/M metagenome (GOLD analysis project Ga0302319, IMG submission 203319) | Peat permafrost microbial communities from Stordalen Mire near Abisko, Sweden - Bog_T0_2 | ecosystem: Environmental > Terrestrial > Soil > Wetlands > Peat | place: Sweden: Abisko, Stordalen Mire... | reverse complement strand
ACATAAGTTAGAAGAGTGCACGACGCCGACGTGATCCTGCGGCGAACGCACGTTGCAGGGATCCTTGAACGTGATCCAAGGATGGCCGGTCTCGAAAATCATAGAGAGCATCTTCTTCCAGAGATCGAGGGCCTCGATCTTGTGGCCGTAGATCTTCCCGTCCTCCGCCTGTTTCTCGTAGCTGGTGTACAGCTCCTCGAACTTGCGGCCGTAGGTCTCGTGCAGGTCCGGCACCTGGTCGGCGCGGAAGAGCGTCCAGGAGGCGCGGGCCTCCATGCGCTTCATGAACAGGTCCGGAATCCAGTTGGCCGTGTTCATGTCGTGCGTGCGCCGGCGGTCGTCGCCGGTGTTCTTGCGCAGCTCGAGGAACTCGAAGATGTCGTTGTGCCAGCTCTCGAGGTAGGCGCAGCCGGAGCCCCGGCGCTTGCCGCCCTGGTTGACCGCGACCAGCTGGTCGTTGTGGAGCTTGAGGAACGGGATCACGCCCTGGGACTCGCCGTTGGTGCCGCCGATGTAGGCGCCGGTGCCGCGCACCGCCGTCCACGAGCCGCCCAAGCCGCCGGCCCACTTCGCGAGGTACGCGTTCTCGGCGATGCCGCGCTGGAAGATGCCCTCGATCGAGTCCTCGACGTAGTAAAGGTAGCAGGAGGAGAGCTGGGAATGGAGCGTGCCCGAGTTGAACAGCGTGGGCGTCGACGAGCAAAACCGGCGGGTCTTGTAGAGGGCGTAGAGCGCCGCGGCCTTGCCCTCCCTATCCTCCTTCTCCTCGAGGAACAGCCCCATGGCCACCCGCATCCAGAAGAACTGGGGGGTCTCGATCCGGTGCGGGCGCTTCGAGACCTTGTCCACGATCAGGTACCGGTCGTAGAGGGTCTGGATGCCGAGGAAGTCGAATTCCAGGTCCGAGGACGGGTCCAGCGCCGCGGCGAGGCGGGCGAGGTCGTACTCCAGCAGCCTCGGGTTCAGGCGCTTGATCGCCACCCCGTGCTCCAGGTACTTCCGGAACGCCCTCTGGTGGAAATCCTTCAGCTTGCCCATGCCGTCGTCCATGATGTTCCAGCCGAGCACCTCCTCGTAGAGGTAGGTGAGCTGGACCCGGCCGGCGAACCGGGCGAAGTCGGCGTCCTTCTCGATGAGGGTCTTCGAGTTCAGGATGATCGTGGCGTCGAGGTCCTTCTGGGTGATCTGGTCGTAGACCGAGCGGCGGAGTTCGACCTCGATCTGGTCGTTGTCCAGGCAGAGGTCGAGGCCGATGCGCGCGAACTCGATGCGCTTGCGCAGGTCCGCGCCGTCCCAGAACACATTCTCGCCATCCGCGCGCTTGACGACCACCATGGTCGCCTGCCCAGGAACAGGCTGCGCGACGGGTGCCGCCACCTCGGCGGGGGCCGCCTTCGCAATCTCACGGGCGGACGCCCGCTCGGCCCGGTAGAGGATATAGGCCTCGGCCACCTTGTAGTGGCCGGCCTTCATCAACTCCTCCTGCACCATGTCCTGGATCTCCTCGATGTGGACGAACGCCTGCTTGGAGGCGTGCACCCGGTCCGAGACGGCCCTGGTGATCGCGATCGCGGGGGCGGAGTCGCGCTGGAGGGAGAGGAATGTCTTGCGGATGGCGATCTCCACCTTCTGCTCGTTCCATGGCACCACCTGGTTGTTGCGCCGGATCACGCGCAGCAGGCTCGGCGGCGCGTCGCGGTCGAAGGTGAGCTTGCGGGCCCGGTTGAGCAGGAGGCTCTTCGCGACAAAGTAGGCGTTGTTGTCGACGAGCGTCTTCTCGATCAGCTCGTAGAGGGCGTTCAGCCCGAGGGTGAGCTGGGTCTTGTCGCGGGCGAGGTTCGTCAGGTTGAGCGCGAGCTCCCGGCAGATGCGCACGACCCACGCGCGGTTCGTCTCGGTGAAGATCTCCTCGTCGCCGCGGGCCAGGGCCACGTTCGTCAGCGCCTTGCCCAGCGTGTCGGCCACCTCGGCGAGCGCGAAGCGCTCCTCCCCGTGCGGGCAGAGGAGGGCGATCGGCGGCAGGGGGATGTCCTCGCCGACGAGGACGTCGCGCCAGGCGTAGTGGGGTTTCTGCTCGACGGGAACGTGGACGGTGCGCTTGAGGGCGAGGTCGTGCGCTAGGGAGGGCGTGCTCATGGTGGACGTGGGAATCTGCGGTGAATCGGCTGGTAAGCTAGTTTGGAAACGTGGAAAGGGAAGGGACGGGCGCAAAAACAGGCCGGGGCGCCGCGCCCATCCGGGCAATGCGCAGGCTTTGGGGAAACTCGGGGCCGGCCGCGATCAGAGCTCGTCGTCCGATGCGACGTTGAGGGAGGAGGTCTTCTGGTATTCGGTGACCCGGCCTTCGAAGAAGTTCTGCTCCTTCTTGATGTCCATCATCTCGGCGAGCCACGGCAATGGGTTCTTCGTACCGCCAGGGGTCAGCGGGGCCAGACCGCAGCCTTCAAGCCGGCGGTCCGCGATGTAGTCGATGTAGCTGACAAAGTCCTCCATGCTCAGGCCCACGCCGTTCACGGGCAGACAGTCGCGGATGAAGGCCTTCTCGAGGTCCACGGCCTCGCGCATGAGGCCCCGCAGCGTCTCCTTGAAGTCCGCGGTCCAAATTTCGCGGTTCTCCTCCACGAGGTCCATGAACAGGTTGCGCAGGAGCTCGATGTGGTTCGACTCGTCGCGCAGCGTGTAGCGGAACATCTGCCCGATGCCCGGAAACTTGTTCTGCCGGTACAGCGAGAGGACCATCCCGAACAGCCCGTAGAACTGCGTCCCCTCCATGCACTGGCCGAAGACAAACATGTTCATCGCAAGCAGCCGCTGGTTCTCGATCTTGGTCATGTCGAGGTCGCGGCGCAGGGCGTGGGAGATCTTGGTGACGAACTCGTTCTTGCGGACGATCGTCGGGACGTCCTCGAACATGGCCTCGCACTCGTGGGGGTTGATCCCGAGGGAGGCGATCATGTAGAGCAGCGAGTCCGCGTGGATGTTCTCCTCGTGGGCGTGGCGGCCGAGCACGAGCTTGAGCTCCGGCGCCGTCACCAGCTCCCGCACCACGTGCAGGATGTTGTCCCCCACGATGCCCTCCGCGGCGGAAAAGTACCCGATGCCCATGCGGATGATCCAGCGCTCGATGTCGTTGACGGCCTTCTCGTCGCGCCACTGCTCGATGTCCTTGCCCATCGGGATGTCCTCGGGCTCCCAGTGGTTGGCCTTCATCTTGCGGTACAGATCGTACGCCCACTGGTACTTCAGCGGGAGCAGGTTGAAGGTCATGGTCTGGCGGCCGTTGATGACCTTCTTGGCCGCAAACGCGGCCTCCGCCTTCGCCTGGTCAAGGACGAAGGTCTTGGTGCCTACCTGGAAAACTTTTTGCATGACTTGGGGACGGAAAATGCCTGTCTGGAGCGGAGAAACCCGGTGTTTGCGGCGCGTGAAGCGCGCAGGCGAACAAAAGTTATTGGAACTTATTTACCGGTTGTTTACCACTACAGGATGTGGTCAATGGGGAGAGTGACCACAACCTATTGATGGCAAAATGCCGTTGTCAATAGGTTCGTATCACGTTCGACACTTTTTTTTCACTTCTCCTCAACGACGTGGTGGCACCCCCGGCTGCGCGGGTTGAGCGCCGCCGCGTGGACGACCAGAAGGGCCGTCTGTACGGCGTTGCGCAGCTCGATCAGGTCGCTGGTCAGCCGGCAGCCGCGGTAGAACGATTGGATCTCCTCGCGCAGCTCCACCAGGATCCGCCGCGCGCGCGTGAGGCGCCGCGGCGAGCGCACGACGCCCGCATAGTTCCACATCGTGCTCTGGATCGAGAGCATGTCCTGCCGGATCAACGTGGGGTCGGCCTCGCGCGTGGAGCCCTCCCACGGGCGGGGGCGCGGCGACCGGAAACTCCCCCGCGCGACATCGGCCGCGTCCGCGCGGGCCGTGAACTTTGCACTCACGAGGCACTCGAGCAGGGAGGTGCTCGCGAGCCGGTTCGCGCCGTGCAGGCCCGTGCAGGCGGCCTCGCCGACCGCGTTCAGCCGCCGGATGTTCGTGCGGCCCTCGAGGTCGGCGTGCACGCCGCCGCAGGCAAAGTGCGCCGCCGGCACGACCGGCACCGGCTCGCGGGTGATGTCCACACCGTGGGCGAGGCAGCGCTCGTACATGCCCGGGAAGCGCTCGCGGGCGAAACCGGGCGGCATCGCCGAGAGGTCGAGGAACACGCAGGGTTCGCCGCTGATCGCGAGCTCGTGCTGTATCGCCCTTGACACTACATCGCGCGGCGCGAGGGAGCCGCGCGGGTCCGCCGCCTCCATGAAGGGCTCGCCGCGCGCGTTCACGAGGACCGCCCCCTCGCCGCGCAGGGCCTCGGTGATGAGGAAGCGGGGCGCGTTCTTGCGGGCGAAGACGGTGGGGTGGAACTGCACGTATTCCAGGTCGATCACGCGCCCGCCCACGCGGTATGCCATGGCCACCCCGTGCCCCACGCTGCCTGGCCGGTTGGTCGTGTGGAGGAAGATCCTGCCGAGGCCGCCCGTCGCAAGGATCGTCTTCTTCGCGATAATCGCGCGGATCGCGCCGCCCGCCGTGTCCAGCACGTACGCCCCGAAGCAGGTCAGCGGCTGGTACTTGTCGGTCGGGTCGTCGGAATTGTGGGAGAGGGTGAGCAGGTCGATCGCGACCCAGCCCGCCCTCCTTGTGATCCCCCGGACGCCGTCGACCCGGCCGGCCGCGGCCGCGAGGATGGCGTGCCCCGTCGAGTCCTTGGCGTAGATGATGCGCTTCTCCCCGTGGCCGCCCTCCCGGGTGAGCTCGAGTTCGCCGGCGCCGTTGCGGTCGAAGCCCACATGCAGGTCGTCGAGCAGCAGCTCCCGCACGGCGGCCGGGCCCTCGCGGACAAGCTGCTCGACGGCCGCCGGGTTCGCGGTCCGGTCGCTCGCCTCGAAGATGTCGTGCGCCAGGCCGGACGGGTCGGGCGCCGTGTCGTACACGATGCCGCCCTGGGCAAGGTCGCTGTTCGCGGCCAGCGGGTCGGCCGCCGAGAGGAGCTCGACCGCCAGGCCGGCCTTCGCGGCGTGCAGGGCGTACGCCGACCCTGCCAGGCCGGCGCCGATCACCAGGCAGTCGGTCTCGATGATGTCCATCGGACTAGCGGCGCCTCCCGGGGAGGACCGTCAGGCTGAAGTCGGCCGCCGGCGCCGAGTGCGTGATCGCCCCGACGCTGACTACGTCCACACCCACCTGGGCGAGGCTCGCCAGCGTCTCCAGGCGCACCCCGCCGGAGACCTCGATCGCCGCCGCCCCGGCGACGACGGCCACGGCGGCGCGGATGCGCTCCGGGGTCATGTTGTCGAGCAGGATCACGTCGGCCGCGGCCCGCACCGCCTCGCGCACCTCGGATAGCGTCTTCGCCTCGACCTCGATTTTCGCGAGATGGGGAGCCCCGGCCCGTGCAAGGCGGACTGCCTTCGCCAGCGACCCCGCGGCGGCGATGTGGTTGTCCTTGATCAGCACGTGCTCGCCCAGGGACGATCGGTGGTTGGCGCAGCCGCCGCAGCGCACGGCGTACTTCTCAAGCGCCCGGTAGCCCGGCGTCGTCTTGCGCGTGTCAACCACCCGGACCCCGAGAAGGGATGCCGCGTCCGCAAACTTCCGTGACAGCGTGGCTATGCCCGAAAGCCTCTGCAGGAAGTTGAGCGCCGTCCTCTCCGCGGCCAGCAGGGACGCCGTCGGCCCCGCGACCCTTAGCACCACCCTGCCCTTCCGGACGCGGTCGCCGTCGCGCGCGGCCAGGGTGACGCGAAGCGCCGGGTCGGCCCGTGCGAAGACCCGTGCCGCGACCCCGAGGCCGCAGACGACGGCATCGCCGCCCGCCTCGATGACCGCGCGGGAGCGGTGCCGCGCGGGAAAAATAGCGCGGCTCGTGACGTCGCCCAGTCCGGCGTCCTCCTCGAGGGCGAGGTCGATCAAGAGGTCAGTCCGTGGGAGCGAGTTCAAACATCCTTTCCAGGCAGCGGGCTGCGCGCAGGCGCAGGCCCTCGTCCAGGGTCACGATCTGGTCGGGCCGCGGCGCGGCCAGGGCGTCGCGGATCTTTTCCAGCGTGTTGAGCTTCATGTACGGGCACAGCCGACACCCCCCTATGAAGTTCTTTTCCGGCGCCTCGACCTCGAGGCGGCCGACCAGGCCGCACTCGGTCAGCATGAGAAAGTACGGGGCGGAGGTCGCCCGGACGTACCTCATCATGGCGCCGGTGCTGCCGACGAAGTCGGCGGCCGCGGCCACCTCCGCCGTGCACTCCGGGTGGGCCACCACCTTGAGGCCGGGAAATTGCGCCCGGGCCGCCGCGACCTGTTCCGGCGTGAATTCATCGTGGACCAGGCAGGTGCCGTCCGAGGAGAGGAGCTCCTTGTCGATCCCGCGGGCCTTGAGCTCCGCGCGGACATTCTGGGCCATCAGCCGGTCCGGCACGAAGAGAATGCGCCTGCCCGGCAGTTTGGCCACGATGTCGACCACGTTCCCGGAGGTGACGCAGACGTCCGACTCCGCCTTCACCTCCGCGGTGCTGTTGATGTAGCAGACGACGGTCGCGTCGGGATAAAGCGCCTTGAGCCTGCGCAGGCCCGCTCCGTCCAGCGAATCGGCGAGGGAGCAGCCCGACCCGCGGTCGGGCACGACCACTGTCGAGTCCGGCGAGAGGATCTTGGCGGTCTCGCCCATGAAGACCACGCCGGCGAACACGATCACCTTGGCCCTGGCCCTCTTCGCCTGCATGCTCAGCTGGAAGGAGTCGCCCCTGAAGTCGGCGACGCCGTAGATGATCTCCGGTTCCACGTAGGAGTGCGCCAGGATGACGGCGTCCTTCTCCTTCTTGAGCCGGTTGATCTCAAGGGTGAGCGGGGCGATCTCCCGGCACGTCTCCAGGTTCCACGACCGTCCCCGCGGATCGCAGTCCACGTGCATGAGCGAACCGAGCAGGCGCCCGGCTTCGGCTTCCACGGCTGGGTCAACGGCGATCATCGGCGGCTTGAGCATAGGCCAGGAGCCCTCGCAAGACAAGGTCGGGCTCGTGCCGGTCGAAGAGCTTTTCGCCCAGGAATCGCCCTGCGTGGCCCCCGGTCCCGACGACCAGGGACCTGGCTGCGCCGAAGGCCTCCCTGCTTATCCTGTGCACAAGTTCGCGCACGGCCCCGGCGTGGCCGTGAAAGATCCCGCTCCGAAGCGCGTCGGCGGTCGAACGCCCCAGCGCGGCCCGGGGACGGCGACCCGGCTCGACCCTGGGCAGTTGCGCCGTCCTCTCCGCCAGCATCCCGGCCCAGAGGCCGAGCCCTGGCAGGATCGCCCCCCCAAGGATCGCACCGCGCCTGCCGAGCGCGGTGACGGTGGTCGCCGTCCCAAAGTCGACGACCACGATGTTTCTGTTCGGAAACAGGTCCCTGGCCCCCAGGGCCGCCGCCAGCCGGTCCGCCCCAAGCTCGCGCGGACGGGTGTAGGCGATCTTCAGGCCGTGCGGTCCGTCCACGGCCAGGATCCGCGGTGCCACGCCGAACGCGAGCTTCACGGCGCGGGCGGCCGGGCCCGTCAGGGCCGGCACCACCGAGCACAACACCGCGCGGTCCACCCTTCCCTTGAAGCGCGCCCCGAGAATACGCCCCATGCCGCCCGGCCGGGCCGCCCCGGCCACCGGCGCCTGGAGGCGCCGCACCAGCCTGCCGCCGGAAAAGACGCCGGCCTTGAGCGAGGAGTTTCCAAGGCTGAGCACAAACGTTCGGGTGGGCATGGTCAGGCCTTGCGGAAATCGGCGTCCAGCGCACCGGCAAGGGCTGCCGCGCCGAGGCATTCGAGCGGCTCCGCGGAGGGTCCGCGGTACAGCCGGTACCGGTGGGCCGGCTCGCGCCGGATCTCGTCGAGGTCGTTCTGGACGACGGCGTCGACCCCGCCCGCCGCAAACTGGGCCGCGACGGCCGAGCTGCGGGCCTCCTCGTCCGCGCCCACGGTCAGCTTGAAACCGACCACGAACAGGGGGCGCGGCGAAAAGGCCTTGAGCTGCTGGAGCACCTTCTCGTTGCGCATGAGCCGGACGGTGAGCTGCCCGTCGCCGGACGAAAGCTTTCCCGCAAAGGCGGAATCCGGACGGTAGTCGGCCACGGCCGCGGCCATCAGCACGCCGTCGACGTTGCCGCCCTCGAGCCTGCGGCGCATGCGGGCGCGCAGGTCGGCGGCCGAGGAAAATACCTCCCCATCGGCAACCGAGGAGGGCGCGGCCGCGCCCTCCCCGCGCAGAAGCGCCACGGTGTGCCCCAAGGCCTTGAGCGCGTCGGCAAGCGCGGCTCCGCTCGCACCGGTGCTCACGTTCGAGAGGAAGCGCACGGCGTCGATCGGCTCGCGCGTGGCGCCCGCGGTGACGAGCAGGTTCATCGCTTCGCCAGCGCAGCCAGGACTTCCGCCGCGATCTTCTCCGGATCGGCAAGGCGCCCCGGACCCTCCTCGAGGCAGGCATGCGGACCCTCGACCGGATCGAGGACGCGCACGCCCCAGGAGCGCAGCTTCGCGAGGGACTCGACCGTGGCGGGGTGCTCCCACATGCGCCCGTTCATCGCCGGGGCGATCCACCAGGGCTTGGTCTTGAGCTCCCAGGCCAGGAAAAGCGTCGTCACGGGGTCGCCGGCCAGGCCCGCCGAAAGCCGGTTGATCGTGTTGGCAGTGGCCGGGCAGACCAGGGCGAGGTCGGCGGCGCGCGCGAATTCGATATGATCGAGCGCGCGGCCCTCCTCCCAGAGGTCGCTGAACACTGGCCGGCCGCTCAGCCCCTCTAGGGTCGAGGTGCCGACGAACCGCAGTGCCGCCGGTGTCGCCGCGGTCTGGACCGTCACGCCCGCCTGAGCCAGGCGCGAGATCACCGTGCACGCCTTGTAGCAGGCGATCGAACCGGAAAGCAGGAAAAGTACGTTACCGTGCGACATTGTCTATGAGCCGGGTCTGGCCGAGGCGGACCGCGCCGAGCCGGCGCCCAGGCCGGTCCTCGACATACTCCACACGAAAGCCCCCGGACTCCAGCGCAGTCCGCGCTGCCGCCGCGGTGGGCGCCGTGCTCAGCGCGCGGTGGAGGGCCGGGGCGAGCGCCCGTTCCTCGCGGCTGAGCCGCTCGTTGCGGGAGCTGAGCGCCAGGCCGTCGGGTTCGCGAACCGTCGGACATGCGACGATGCGGGTCTGGAGGAAGAAGGCCTCGCACATTCCGCGGATCAACTGCAGCTGCTGGTAATCCTTCTCCCCAAAGTACGCCCGGTCGGCTTCTGCGATCTGGAGGAGCTTCATGACAACCGTGAGCACGCCCGTGAAGTGCCCGGGGCGGGCCGCCCCGCAGAGTTCGCGGCTGAACTCGGATTCCGACACCGTGTACCGCGTCCCGTTGGGATACATTTCGGAGACCTCCGGGAGGAAGACCGCGTCCACGCCGGACCGGTCCATCAGGGCGCTGTCGCGCTCCAGGGTCCGGGGATAGCGCCGCAGGTCCTCCGGGTCGTCAAACTGGGTGGGATTGACGAAGATCGAGGCGAGCACGACATCGTTCTCCTTGCGGGCCGCCTCGAACAGCGAGGCGTGGCCGAAGTGAAGCGCGCCAAGCGTCGGGACGAAGCCGATGCTCCTTCCCGCCGCCCGGTACCCGGCCCGGAGGGCCCGCCATGCGGCGGCCGTGGTGACGACATGGGGCATGTCAGTAGCTCTCCTTCGGCTTCGGAAATGTCCCGGCGCGCACGGCGGAAGCGTACCGCGACACCCCCTTGCGCACGAGGCCCGCGCCGTCCGCAAAGCGCCGGGCAAAGCGCGGCGAAAAATCCGGGTTGAACCCCAGGAGGTCGTGGAGCACCAGTACTTGGCCGTCGCAGCCCACGCCGGCCCCGATCCCGATCGTGGGGACGGAAAGGGACTTCGTGACTTCCCCGGCCAGCTTCGCCGGGATGCACTCGAGCAGCACCGCGAAGGCCCCCGCGGCCTCGAGCTTGACGCTGTCGTCCTTGAGCTTCGCGGCCGCCGCGTCGTCGCGGCCCTGCACCCGGTAGCCGCCGACCGTGTTGATGGACTGGGGCTGGAGCCCGAGGTGGCCCATGACGGGGATCCCGGAATCGACGAGGTGGCGGATGACCTCCGCATGGCCCCGCAGTCCCTCGATCTTCACCGCCTTTGCCCCCGCCCGCACAAGCTTGGCCGCGCAATCGAGGGCGTAGGCCGTGCCTTTGCGCCCCGCCAGGAAAGGCATGTCCGCTATGATCAGCTTGTCCGGGGCCCCGCGCGCAACCGCGCGCGTATGCAGGGCGATGAGGCCAATGGTTGCCCCGAGGGTGTCGCGGTCTCCGTGCACGACCATCGCGACACTGTCCCCCACAAGCAGGCAGTCCACAGGCGAGTCCGCCAGCAGGCGGGCCGACCAGGCGTCATAGGCCGTGACCATGACGATCTTCTCATGGCTGGCCTTCGCCGCCATGAATTCGCGGACGGTTTTCATGAGACAAGGGGTAGCAAGAAACTCCTTTATCCCCCCAAGCGCAAGCAGTTAAGGCTCGCCATTCTAGGTCTGTGGACCGGGAAATCGCCCCGGGTGGCAGTCGGCCTGCCCTCCCGTAGGTCAGCGAGCTTGCTCGCGCTCTGGAAGGCGCGAGCAAGCTCGCTGACCTACTTTGGAGAAAAACTTCGCTTCGCGAGTTGCGACCGCAGGTACATGTCGGGCCCCGCCTGCCTCCAGGCCGTGAGCCAGATCGACCCAAGCATCTGGCCTCCCCGGAGAAGCTGGGCATCGATAAAGGTCCTGCCATCCAGGCTGCCCGGGCTCCCGTCCGCCAGGAATTTTCCGTTCCCTTCCAGCTGGTACAAGGGCTCCACCTGGAGGTTCTGTGCAAGCAGGTAGTCCAGCACGTCTGCAAAGACTGGATTCCGCCCATCCGCCCTTGGGGCCAGGTCCAGCGGTGTCGCGCCAGCAAGCCCGGGCGCGACCTCTGCAAAGGTGATCCCGGCCTTGGCAATGAAGCCGCCGTCGATCCATGCGTGGAGGCTGGTCCTCGTCGTATAGCCGTTGGGGTTCGGTCCCGCCCAGCCGTTGAAGTGGATCGTCGTATGCAGGGGCTGAGAGCCGTCCCCCACGAAATGCCCCAGGACGCCCATTACATAGACTACGTTTGCTTTGGCGTTTGCCACCTCGTCGGGGGTCCCGGCCCGCTCGAATTCCTTCAGGTAGGAAAATGCCGACTTCAGCTTGGCGTAGTTCTCCGTGATGGCCCACGGCAGAAACCCCGGCCATTCGCGCGACCGGTCCAGATCCTTGGCCGCGATGATCGGGGGGAACCGATCGGGATGCGCAGCACGTCCCGCGGCAAACTGCGCGGCAAATTCGTAGCGAAACGGGCTGATCGTCGCCGGGTCGAGCCCGGCGTCGGCGAGCTCCTCAAGGTCGATGTAGTGGTTCAGGCCGTTGTCGTGCTGCAATGCCAGGTCCGGCGAATTCCGCCAGCGGTCCGGCTCGCCCGCCAGGAAGGCGATGCGCTCCGCATTCTCCGGCTCATGGACAAAGCCGGGGAAATCCGCCGGCAGCGACTGGAGTGCGAGTTCGTTGACGATCCGGTGCCCGGGGTAGTCCCAGGCGCAAAGGAGCGCCGGTGTTGAGGCGAATGCAATGCACGCAAGCCCGGCCTTAAGGAGGTTCCTCATAGTGCTAAGGTAGCAAGTCCCGGCACAGGGACACTCCGTTATTGCGGAGGCCGAAGCCCCTCCTCGGCCCGCAGGAGCCCGACTTCGGCGCTGTAGGCCCGGATTCCGGCATCCAGCCCTTCGGCGACCTGTTGGCGAAAGGCGGGAGCAGCCACCCGCATGGCCTCCGAATCGTTCGACAGGAAGGCGCACTCGGCCAGCGCCCCCGGGCAGTTCAGCCCCCGCAGCACGCCCAAGTGCCTGAGCTTCTCGCCCCGGTCCTCGGTGTGCAGGGCCAGCAGCAGCTCCCTGTGGAGCGCATGCGCAAACACGGTGTTCCAGCAGTCGTACCGGTTCGCGGTCGAGAACTCGGGCTCGCTGTCGTCGCGGTGCTCCTGCCAGGATGCGGACGAGCGCTGGTGGGCCGGCGGAAAGATGTAGACCTCGGTCCCGCGCGTCCTCGTGTCGGGAGCCACCGAATTGAAGTGGATGCTGAGAAACAGGTCCGCCCCGGCGAGGTTCGCCACCTCCGCCCGCCTCTGCAGGTCCTCGACCTGGTCCGGCGCAAGGCGGCTGTCGTCGGTCCGGGTCATCACCACCTTGTATCCCTCCCGCTCGAGCAGTTTTCTCAGACGAAGACCCACATCGAGCGTGAAGGTCTTCTCCATCAGGCCCAGCCTGTGGTTCTCGGTCCCGTGGTCGCTCCCGCCGTGTCCCGGGTCAATCGCGATGATCCTCGGCTGCCTTGGAAGCGATCCGGCAAGTTTGGGCCGCAGTAGCGGGAGCAAGCGCCTCTCGAAATCGACGCTGTTGACGAGAATCTCGCGGTGCAGCGACGGCTCGAGTTCGGTGCCCGCCGCCGGCTCGCCAAGGAACATGCGCAGGCCGTCAAAGATGATCTCGCGGGAGTCAGACTCGAAACGCAGCTGATGGACCGCGTCCAGGATCGTCTCCGTTCGCCCGTCCTGACCCGCGTCCACTCTCATTCCAAGCCGCGTGGCGATCCTTTCAAGGGAAAGAAACCTGGCAATCCGCGGCACATCCGCGTTTGCCCCTGCCACAACCGCGGCAGCGATCGCGCCGAACAACGCAGTACGCAAGCCCCGCGGCATGGTCATTCTTCTGCGGTCGGCGGTGGGGGCGTCGGGGCTCCGTCTTCCTCCTCCAGCAATAACTTCGGCTTCCTCTTGTTGACCGGTAGCGGCGTCAGCATCACGTGGATGCTCCGTCCGATCAGGCGCGGATCGGAATCAGGGTGGCCCATGCCCGCGAGCTCGGCGACCGCGCGCTTGATCACATCAAAACCGAGCTCGGTGTGCGCCATTTCGCGGCCGCGGAACTTGAGGCGGATCTTCACCTTGTTGCCGTGGGCGAGGAATTCCTCGCCGTGGCGCAGCTTGGTCGTGAAATCGTTGGGCGCGATGCGCGCGCTCAGCTCGATCTCCTTGATCTTGCTCGCCGTGGTCTTCGCGTGGGAGTGCTTCTTCTGCTCCTCGTACACGTACTTACCAAAGTCCATGATGCGGCACACCGGCGGCTGGGCCGTGGGGGCCACCTCCACCAGGTCGAGCCCGACCTCAAGCGCGAGCGAGATGGCCTTGGGCGTGTCCAGGATGCCGAGCTGCTTCCCCTCCGGAGAAATCACGCGCACCTGGGGAACCTTGATCCGGTGGTTGCGGCGGATGTTCGCGAACGGATCGTAGCTGCGACGCTGATACTGGCCGGGACGCGAGCTGCTGGGACCGGCGGGGGAGAACGGAATAGCCATCAAATAGTTATAGGGGGGGCGTGTTGGGCGAGCCGCTGTATCGCCTCAAATGAGGCCGATGACAATACCTTTTTGGGGAGGATGTTATACGCTGAAGCTCTCCCCGCAGGAGCAGCTGGCCTTCGCGTTCGGGTTCGTGAACTTGAAGCCTCCGCCGATCAGCCGGTCGGAATAGTCCACCGTCGTCCCCTTCAGGTAGAGCGCGGTCTTCACGTCCACGAGCACCGGCGCACCGGCCGAGCGGACGAGGATGTCGCCCCTCTTCGGAGCAGGCGAAAACCGGAGCTTGTAGCTGAGCCCGTTGCAGCCACCACCGCTGATCGCCACCCGGAGGTACTCCCCCTGGTTTTCCCGCGCGACCAAGGCCCGAACCTTGGCCCCGGCCGCCTCCGTAAGCCGCACGAGGTTCTCGTTCCCCTCCCGCACGCCTTCCGGCAGAGCGGAGGGTGGTGCGGCGGTGGGCGCTGCGGTTTCGGTGGTCATTCAATGACAAGGGTGCAAGGCGACAGCCCGAATTGCAAGGCGATGGGTCCGTCCACGTTTGGAGGTAGGGACGCCCGGCCCGGGCGTCCGGGCATGCATTCAGGCCCCTCCGAAGTTACCGGACGCGCGGGCCGCGCGTCCCTACCCCGCCCTTGCCTCCACCAGCCTCCGCGCGACCGCCACCGCATTGGAAAAACTCCGGCCGCTCGCCACGCCCTTCCCCGCTATCCCGAACGCGGTCCCGTGATCGGGGCTCGTGCGCACATGCGGCAGCCCGAGCGTGACGTTCACCGCCTCGTCAAACTCGGCTGTCTTCAGCGGCGCAAGCCCCTGGTCGTGGTAGAGGGCGACCACGACGTCAAATTCCCCGCGGAGCTGGCGCCCGAAGAGCGCGTCGCCAGGCTGCGCACCCGACAGCCCTGGGTACCTCTTCCGAAGTTCATCGAGGATCGGATTGATGACTTCGCGCTCCTCCCCGCCCAGGATCCCGCCCTCCCCTGCGTGCGGATTGAGCCCGCACACGGCGATCCTCGGCTCCCGCACGCCATCCGTCCGCGCAAGTTCGTCGGCAGCCCGGACGGCCCGGGCGAAGTTTGCGGCGGTCAGCTGCGCCGGGACTTCCCGGAAGGGTATGTGCCAGGTGAGCAGGGCGACCCGTAGCCTGCCGCCGCAGAATGCCATGGTCGGCTCCCCGCCCCAGCGGGCCGCAAAGAACTCGGTGTGGCCGGGAAAGGTCCAGCCTATGGCCGAAAGGCGCTCCTTGCTGACGGGACCCGTCACAACGCCCGAAAACTCGCCCGCGATGCAGCCCGCCGCGGCCCGCTCCAGGGCGGCCCACGCGACCAGGGCCCCGTCGCCATTCGGCCGGCCAGGCTCCGCCGAAAAATCCTCCAAGCCCACCGGAATCTTTCCGGCCCCGTCCGGGAGCGACTGCAGCCAGATCGCGGGTCCGATCACGGCAACGTCCCGGGCTTCAGCCCGGTTCGCGGCCAGCCATGCCGCGACCACCTCCGGTCCGACCCCCGCCGGATCGCCGCACGTGAGGGCGAGCCTCTTCATGCCTCCCCGCCGGCCTCCCCCTGCCTTCGCGGCCGCGAGAAACCGCGCGTCCCGCCCTCGAAAAACTCCAGGAACCTCCTCGTCGCCGCCTCCTTGAACTTCCCCCCGGCCAGGGCCCCTGCGGCGACCTCCCGGATGTTTCCCGCCGTAAAATACACCTCCCTGAAGGCTTCCTTCAGCTCCCGGATCGCCTCCGCCGAATGCCCCTGGCGGCGAAGCCCGATCAGGTTAAGCCCGATCACCTCGTCGCGCTCGGTCGCCATCACAAATGGGGGAATGTCGACGGTGCAGCGGGACCCGCCCCCCACCATCGTTCCACGCCCGATCCGCAGGAACTGGTGGAACATGGCGCCGCCGCCGAGGATCGCCTGGTCTCCCACATGCACGTGGCCCGCGAGGAGCACCGCGTTCGCGATCACGACCCGGTTGCCGACGACGCAATCGTGCGCCACGTGGCAGCAGGCCATGAGCAGGCAGTCAGACCCCACCTCCGTGCAGCTTCCCTCCACGGTCGAGCGGTTGATCGTCACGCTCTCCCGGATCGTCGTCCCCGATCCCACCTTCACGCCCGAGGGCACGGCCGGGTCGAACTTGAGGTCCTGGGAGTCCCCTCCCACGACCGCGAAGGGATGGACCGCCACGCGATCGCCCAGGATGGAGCCCTTCTTGACGATGGCGTAGGGGTGGACCTGGCAGTCCGCTCCCAGCTCGGCGCCCGGTTCGATGATCGCTGTCGGGTGGATGACGGTTGGCATGTCGAAAAGGCGTCGCCCCTGCCAAGTCACCCCTTGGGCTTGGCCGGCTCGGCCCTGGCCCTCGCGCTCCCCGGCAGGTCGAGCTGCGTGTCCTTGAGCAGGTCGTAGTTCTTGAGGATCCGCATCACCTGGAGCGCGTCGCTTTTGCCGTAGCTCCGGTTGATTTCAATCTTGTCGATCAGGTCGAGCAGCATGGACCTGAAGGAAATGATCGCGTCGACGCCCCGCTCCTTGAGCATGGCGACGCTTTGCGTTCGGAACGGCTCCGCGGTCGGCAGCGCCGGGAGGACCAGCACCTTGGTCATGTCCCGGTCGTCCGGATCGCCCGCCTCCGGCGAAAAAAGCCTCTTCGCCTGCTTGAGGACGTTCTCCTCGAGGAAGCTAAAGATCTTGTCCGGGGCGTTCTTCATGGCCGCGGGTGTGAAGACCTCGGTGTGCCACGGCTTGATCGCAACTATGGCCCTGCGGATGTACGGCAACTCGGTCCCAAAGAGGAAGAAATCAGGATTGCGGCGGCCGGGCTGCCAGGCCGGGTTGTACACGAGCAGGTCGATTTCCTCGCCGCTCGTCTTCTTCCTCGCCTGCACCTGGTACTTGCGCCCCTGGCGCACAAAGAACCCGCTCTGCTCGAAGTACTCCCGAACGATGCCTTCGTCGATTGCGGACATGGGATGGTTTACCGTGACGCTCCCGCCTCGATGAAGGAGGCCTCGGCCAGCGCGCGATCCACATTACCCTTTGTGGCCGCCTCGCCAAGCGACTTCAGCACGATGAACCTGAGCTCGCCGTAGCGCACTTTCTTGTCCCTCTGGATGGCGGCGAGCAAGGCCGCAAGGGGAAGCGGGGACCTCAACCGAACGGGAAGGCCATGCGCCACCAGCACCTTCTCAACCCTGTCGACATCCCCCGCCTCGAGCAGCCCCAGATCCCGGGAGACCCGCGCCGCCGCGCAAAGGCCTATGGCCACGGCCTCGCCGTGCAGGTACGTGCCGTAGTGGCTCGCCTGCTCGATCGCATGCGCGAACGTGTGGCCGAGGTTGAGGAGGGCCCGCCCCCCCTCCTTCGCCACCTCCCTTTCGTCCTGCTCGACGATCCTGGCCTTGAGGGCGCAGCAGCGGCTGACCACCGACGGAAGCCGTGGGTCGCCTGGAACCAGGGGCTCGCGCTCCAGCTGCTCAAAGAGTGAACTGTCGCCTAGGAGCCCGTACTTGATCACTTCCGCCATCCCCGCCGCAAATTCGCTCGGTGGCAGCGTGGAAAGCATGCCGGTCGAAATGAAGACCCCCCTTGGTTGGTGAAAGGCCCCTGCCAGGTTCTTTCCGGCCATGAGGTTGACGCCCGTCTTTCCCCCGACCGAGCTGTCCACCATGGCGAGGAGCGTCGTAGGCACCTGATAGTAGTCGATGCCCCGCAGGTAGATTGCGGCGGCAAAGCCCCCGAGATCGCCGATCACGCCCCCGCCCACCGCAAAGAGCGCACCGGCGCGGTCGAGCCTTTGGCTCGCCAGGAAATCCAACACCCCTCCCAGCGACCCGAGCGACTTGATTTCCTCGCCGGCCCCAAGATCCAGCTGCGGCGCGCTTCCGAACATCGACGTCAGGGCATGTCCCTGGCGTTCAACGATGTTGCGATCCGTCAGGACCACGACACGGCGCTTTGCCTGCTCCAGGGACGCCACCTTGGCGAGAACCTGCGCGCCCACGTCTTCATCGAGGAGAATGGGGTAGCTTCGCTCGCCCAAGTTGACCAGGACCGTTTCAACCATGGGCCACTATAAAGGGCTCGGGCCATGCCGGGTCAACCACCAGCAGCGCCGCCGGTCTGGACACCGGCCTCCCTTTGCTGGTAGGGAATGGAGCGCATGACCAAGAACAGCAGCCCCAGCCACTTCCCCATACCCCACATCCGCTACGAAGGCCCGCGTTCCAAGACTCCCCTCGCCTTCAAGCACTATGACCCCACGGAGCTCATCGCGGGCCGGACGCTCAAGGAGCACCTGAGGTTCTCGATCGCGTACTGGCACTCCTTCCGGGGAGTGGGAGGCGACCCGTTCGGCCCCGGCACGATCCGCCGGCCCTGGGAATCGGGGAAGGACCCGATCTCCGTCGCAAAGACGCGAATGGACGCCGCCTTCGAGTTCTTTGTGAAGATCGAGTCGCCGTTCTGGTGCTTCCACGACCGCGACATCGCCCCCGAGGGCGCGACCCTCGCGGAGACCAACCGCAACCTCGACAAGCTGGTCGCCCACGCAAAGGCGCTCCAGAAGGCGACCGGCGTCAGGCTCCTCTGGGGCACGGCCAACCTCTTCTCGAACCCCCGCTACATGTGCGGGGCATCGACCAATCCGGACGCCCATGTCTTCGCCTACGCCGCAGCCCAGGTGAAGAAGGCCCTGGAGGTCACCAAGGAGCTCGGCGGCGAGAACTACGTGTTCTGGGGAGGCCGCGAGGGCTATGAGACCCTGCTCAACACCGACCTCAAGCGCGAGCAGGAGCACCTCGCCGCGTTCCTGCACATGGCCGTCGAGTACGCGAAGGCGATCGGCTTCACGGGCCAGTTCCTGATCGAGCCCAAGCCCAAGGAACCGACCAAGCACCAGTACGACTTCGATGTCGCCAGCGGGATCGCCTTCCTGCGCACCCACGGCCTGGTGAAGCACTTCAAGTTCAACATCGAGACCAACCACGCCACGCTCGCCGGTCACACCTTCCAGCACGAGATCGAGGTCGCGGCGGCCCAGGGACTTCTCGGCTCGATCGACGCCAACTCGGGCGACCTGCTCCTCGGCTGGGACACCGACCAGTTCAACACCGACGTGAAGGAGCTCACCCTCGCCCTCATGAGCATCCTCAACGCAGGCGGCCTGGGTTCGGGCGGCATCAATTTTGACGCCAAGCTGCGCAGGCCGTCCACCGACCTCGAGGACCTCTTCCACGCCCACATCGGCGGCTTCGATGCCTACGCCCTGGCCTTCAAGATCGCCCGGCGGATCCTGGCCGAGGGGCAGTTCACGAACTTCCTATCGGAACGCTACGCGAGCTACGATTCAGGCTTCGGCAAGGACATCGAGACCCGAAAGATCGGCTTCGCCGGCCTGGAAAAGCTGGTCCTCAAGAAGCTCGGCGAGCCCAGGCTCCGCAGCGGCAAGCAGGAGTACCTCGAGAATCTCCTCAATTCCTACATGCACTGAGTCAGGGACGTGCGGGTGGCCCCGCCTACCCCCCAATTCCCCTCTGCCCCAATTCTCCTGTAGGTCAGCGAGCTTGCTCGCGCCCGTCGGTGCCCGCGCTCACAAGGTAGGGCGAAGTCGTTGCGACGAGCCGTCTCCGGTCCGTCGGTGGATCCACGTCGTGCCGGCCCTCACCCCCAAGTGGTAGGCCGCCAGCATCGCGACCATCCCAACCGCCGCATAGGCCAGCCCCTCGGCCGTCGTCGGCACCGCTGGCCTGAACGCCTCCCATGTCCCCCTTGCAATCCGTGGATCAACATGGCCGAGGAACACGAATGGCCTTGTCCAGCCCGAGGCATTGCGCAGCGCCGCCTCCGCCGCCGCCAGCGTGTCGACCCGTGCGTGGGCGTCGCCGATCACCTGGCCGAGCCGCGCCATCGCAGGGTCCCTCTGCGCCGCGACGTCGGACGCGAACTTGTCCAGGCTCACGCCCGACTTTTCCGCCACCTTCCTGAACTGCTCCAGCTGCCTCTGGGCCTCCGCCAGATGCCCGCCAAGCCTCTGCAGGTACTGCTGGAAGAATTCAGGCAGCTGCGAAAAGAGCACCGCCCCCGTCACGCACAGAGCCCTGTCGACCAAGCTCGAGCCCGCCCGCATCAACGGCAGCAGCAGCCGCGTCCATCGAATGCCTGGGGTGGTCTGCGGCTGTTGCATAGGAGCCTATCCTTTCACGGAAACACCGGCACGTCAGACACTAACTTGTCGCCGGAATGTCGGGCAAAGTTCCCCTTCAAACTAAATTTGGGCCCGATGGTCGACATATCCGCCTCCAAGGCGCTCAAACGCCCTGGGATCGTGGCCGACGATCGCCGCCTCCAGCCGTTCCGCCACGGCCACCTGCCATGCATCATTCTCCCCCATTCGAAGACTGGCGCGGCCCTGACGCAGCGCAACGCGTTCAGCATGAATATGGCCAATCCCCTGCCAGCGGTAGCGAGCCAGGCGAGCCTTGGCCGCCTCCCTGTCCTCGGCTCCTTCGAGCACCTCAGCCATGGTGATGGGGCTGATCCAGAGTTGGGCTGTCGAATGTCGCCGCAGCCAAGCCATGGCCGGCCCCGGCTTGCGATCGGCTGCTTCGTTGAGCAGGTCGATGAAAAAGGAGGAATCCAGCAGGCAACGGGTCATCGCCGGATCCTCAGTCGTTCGTCACCCATGTGCTGTTGAAGGTCCGCCAAGGCATCTGCTGCGGTCTCAATCGGACGATCGCGGATCAGGCTCCTCACGAAGGTCGCCTTCTTCATCCCTGCTTGGCGGGAACGCTGGGCAAGAATGCGCCTTTCCTCCTCTGTCAGTCGGATGGAGATCATGGGCATAGTATCTCTTTTGTATCTCATTTGTCCCTTTCGTCAACGTACTTTCACCGGAATAGTAGCAAGCCGGCGCACCCCTCCCGCCGACAGCCTTGCAATCCTCCCCGCACGGCCTACGTTCTTCCGTCCCGGTTCTTTGATCTGCTCGCGCACCAGTGTCCTGCCAGCCACCCTATCCCTTTATGGGGGTGTTCCGGATTCGACCCTTGTTTGGAGTGCGCCGCTGCCTGTCGAGAGCGAAGGTCTCTCGCTAAACCCCCTTCAAAACAAATAAACGGCAACCTCGAAGAGATGCCTCTGGCCGCCTAAGAGCGGCCACGTCAGCCCGGCGACACCTGCTAGCCGAAGCTGACGACGACAGCAGGAATAGCGCGCGGGGCGACTCGCGGTCCGCGCGCCGTATCTTCAACCGGGAGTTGGCTGGGGACTGAGCGCACGTCGTCGCGTAGCCCTGGCGAGATTAAAACGGCGGTACACAGGTAGACGCGGCGTGCAATGGACAGGGGCACGCGGGTTCAACTCCCGCCACCTCCACCACTTTATCAACGAGTTATAAAACTCCTCTCCAATTCCT
>Ga0302319_10007884_pt1 | contig 20842 bp, 29 predicted proteins | sample Bog_T0_2_FD_203319 | JGI IMG/M metagenome (GOLD analysis project Ga0302319, IMG submission 203319) | Peat permafrost microbial communities from Stordalen Mire near Abisko, Sweden - Bog_T0_2 | ecosystem: Environmental > Terrestrial > Soil > Wetlands > Peat | place: Sweden: Abisko, Stordalen Mire... | reverse complement strand
TGCTGCTTCTCCATTAACAAACATGGCGATTTAATATGTGCCCTTCTTTAGATACTCTCCCCAATCTATCATAGGGTTCCTTTCAAAAGAATATACTTATCCGTTAACACTTCAGTCAAGAATGGATCTGACCTTCCCCAAATTAGTGGACAGTTCGTTAAGGTAATTACGCCCTCCATTGTCTGGATTCTGAAACATTTTTAATCCACTGATAAAGTTCATCGTTGCATCCCACCATCTTCCCCAACTGTTTGTTGATTGGCCTCCAATCCTTCAAATATTTTGCACAATAAGGAAGAGCTTCTTCAAGGGAACCTTTGGTATGATAAAGCGCAACAACCATAAACCCATTAAATTGGCCACCAAACTCGGGATACTCCGGCGCTAAAGAAAGAGCTTCTTTCGCTGCCTCCTTTAATGCTCCATATTGTTTAGATTGCTCGTAAGCACTACACAGCAACAGATGCGCATGGAAGCATTGGGGCCATAGCGCTTTGGCTTTCAACGCAAGCTCGATGACCTTGTCAAAGTCCCCTTTCCCTAGACAAGAGGAAGCTTTTAAATAAAGTAGCGTTGCTTGAATCTTAGAAAAAATATTTTTCATTCAGTCCTCCTTGGCACACAATTTATTCTCATACTCAAATGGACGTTTTGTTAAGTTTGAAGTCTAATTATCCCTACCGGAAGCTTTCTTCAAATCCTCAAGGAATTTTGAATCATCTTTGAAAATCGTTTGGCCTCCCAATGATTCCGCCTGATGAACATCACTCCAACTTTTTTCGAAGTCTTTCTTTCCTAAAAACGCTTTGGCCCTATGAAGATAAATCCGGGCTTCATTTTTCCTTAAAACGTCCTTATACTCTTGCAAGCTCATAAAAGCTCTCTTTTTATCTAAGTCATCTGATGATAGATCATGATTAATTTCTTCGAGTGCTTTATTAAAATTTGTAATTGCATCATCAAATTCGCCTTTATCTGAATAAACCCACCCACACAAATCATAATTCATAAAGTTTTCAGGCCGCACTTTAATCGCCTTATTAATATACAGAAGTGCATGCTCATAATCTTTCTTTATTCGATAAGCACTTACCAAAGATAGATAAGCCGCAGATTTGACAGGGTCGATCTCAATGGATTTAATCCAATCTGCAATTCCTTCATCAGTCTTATGCACTATGTCGTACATTAATCCTCGTCTAAAATATAAATCTTGATCTTTAGGATTTAACTTAATGGCCTCAGTATAATCAGAAATGACCTTGTCATAGTCCTTCATACCGTAATATAGCGACGCACGAACTAAATAATTGTATCCATTATATGGATTTATTTGGATGGCTTTACTATATGCTGAAATCGCCTCATCATATTTTCCGTTTTGTTGAAACTGATAACCCTGACTCTGATATTCTTTTTCGGTCTGGGAATAACAATTAACGGTAAATAGAAATACACCAACAGCCATTAAAACAATATTAAGAAATTTTAGATGTTTAGGCATAAACCCTCCATTTGAATTATTTGTTTTTGCTTTTCATATTCAAAAGGACTCAAATACCCAAGCGTCGAATGAGCCCGCCTACGATTATAATATGTTTCAACGTATTCAAAGATCTTTCTTTTTGCTTCATCACGCGTTTTAAACAAATTCTTATAAATCAATTCAACTTTGAGCGTATGGAAGAAGCTCTCCGCAACGGCATTGTCCCAGCAGTTGCCTTTCCTACTCATACTACCAATAAACTCGTTTTGAGACAATACCGCTTTAAAATCATTTCCAGCATATTGACTACCGCGATCCGAATGAAAAATAAGCCCCTTCTTAGGATTTCTTCTTAAAATCGCTTGTCTCATAGCCTGCAACATTAAAGTGTTAGCAATGGTCTTATCCATCGCTAAACCAACAATCATTCGTGAAAATAGATCAAGGATTGCCGCCAAATATAACCACCCTTCCAAAGTCCAGATATAAGTTATATCTGAAACCCATATAGCGTTGGGTCTATCAACAAAGAAATTACGGTTAAGAATATTCGGCCAAACTGGATAATCATGCTTCGAATTCGTTGTGACAAGGAACCTGCTCTTGCGAAGAGCCACTATGCTGTTCTCCCGCATGAGCCGTGCCACACGATTCTCGGAACAGAGGATCTGTTCTTTATTACGCAGATGATCCCAGATCCTCGGACTGCCGTAATCTTTCCGGAATTCCAAATACACCCGTTTTATCTCAATGAGCAATTTCTCATTATCAATTCTATGCTGACTTTTAAGCCGCCTCTTATAGGCGTAATAGCCGCTCCGTGATACTTCTAACACTCGGCACATCTTTTGGAGCATAAAGACCAAACGGTTATCGTCTATGAATCTAAACCGTTGTCGGTCGTTTTTGAAAATATGCCGACTGCTTTTTTTAGGATGTCACGCTCCATCTCTACTTCACGCAACTTCCTGCGAAGCGTGACAATTTCTGTTAAATTACCTTTTCCAGGGAAAGCCTTCTCGCCGTTATCACTAAATTTCTTTTTCCAGTTGTAGATCTGGTTTTGATGGAGTCCTAAACTTCTGGCCACTTCTGCTGCCTTATGGCCGCCTTCTGTAACCATCTTTACTGCGGAAATCTTAAAATCCCTATCAAAATGCTTCTTTTTTCCATTTTCCCCTTGCATTGGACACCTTAATGTTTTGAGCTGGCTTTTATGCTAAAACCAACTCTTCGCTATGTCCACTTTTTCGGGGGAAGATCATTATCTGGGAATTGTTATCGATTTTAGCCATGAATTTAACTTCCTTTTTCTAAAACTGACACTTGCTTTTACAATCTATTCCATTTAAATATATAAATAAAAAACCCTCACCCTGCTGATAAATTCTCAGCCCTGCGAAGGTTTTTATTATTTTAAAGTGGCGGATTTATCCCTTCAAACTTCACCATTTTTCGAAGTATTGAAATCAATATATTCCCCTACGCTGCCTTGTAAATAATTATTCCACGAAGCAATCAACAGACTTCTTTAAAACTTTTGCAATCTTTGCCATCGTTTCCAGCGTCGGAATAGACAGACCATTTTCATAGCGGGACACGCTCTTCTGATTCGCGCCTATCTTGTTTGCGAATTCAGTTTGGTTGAGGTCTTGCTCTACCCTGGCTACTTTTATTTTTTTACCAAGATTTTTGGGATCCATAATAATTTAAATTTTCCTTGACTAAATATACCTCTTAAGGTATATTTTAGACATAACATTATTACAATAAATTTATACCTTATGGCACTTAATATATACCGCTAAATTAATTATTGCAATAACAATGTTAACCACCTCTAAACCAGGGGCTGGAAAAACGGCTGGAACACATCCACCCTATCAAGAATCTTAAAAAATGAACGTTACGCTGGAAACTGGACCTGGCGCATGTCCAAAACAGTCCGTGACCCCCTTACAGGAAAAAAGAAAAAATATCTTCGCCATGTTAAAGAACATCTCCCATTCTTTAGGGAAGACTTGATAATCATTGATAAAATCACCTGGGACAAGGCTCATGAGCGATGGAAAGACCTTGCCGGATCCTGGCCGGTCAGCAAAAAAAGAAAGTCATTCTATAAACAAAAAAGTTATGTACACACAAGCCCCACCCATCTTTTTTCCGGGCTCATGAGATGCTCACTGTGTGGCGGCGTTATTGCTCTTATTAGTGGTAAATCCTCCGGCTACTATGGCTGTTTAAACGGTAAACGCAAAGTTTGTAAAAATACGCTTCTTGTAGCTCGTAAAAAAGTCGAAGAAACAATTTTAAGCGAGTTAAAGAATCGTCTGCTCACAACCGAGAATTTGATCTATGTTTACAATCAGGTAGATAAAATAGCTAAACAATTATTAAACACCACCCCTGATGATCTAATAAACAAAAGAGCCCTTATCAATAAATTAAGTACGGAAATTAATAATTACCTAAATTTTATCAAAACAGGAAATTTTTCTAAATCAGTAGCTGAAGCTTTGACAGAGGCGGAAAGAAAAGAAAATGAACTGACCGAGGAAATTAAAGCTCTTAAGTTTCAGACTAACAATTCCTTTAAAGCTCCTGCGCATGAATGGATAGACCAACGTTTAAAAGATTTATCTTATACCCTTGAACAAGGAACTGTTAGCTCATCGCAAGCGCTAAAAGAGTTATTGGGGGAAATAAAACTTGAGCCTATCCTGACCAAGGAAAGCGACAATTACTTCCTCTATGACGGCTTGGACAAAGACTTTAGGCCTTATTATGTGGCCCATACCAATATCGAAACCCTGGCACTCCTAGATAAGGAGAACCAGGGTTCGAATTGGAAGCACTGGTGGGCAGGGAAGGATTCGAACCTTCGAAGCGCGAACGCAACAGATTTACAGTCTGTGCCCTTTAGCCACTTGGATACCTACCCACAAAAACCTATGTCATTCTAAATGGAGCTGGCTAGAGGGATCGAACCCCCGACCTGCTGATTACAAATCAGCTGCTCTACCAACTGAGCTAAGCCAGCGTTATCTCGTAACTTGTTGCTATGTAAAGAACTTAGAAGCTTATCTGCTTCAGCTTCATAATCAATTTTTTCTTCGGTGCCTGTATTGGTGTCTATCCGATTGTTTAAAGTCTCTACCGCTTGCTTTTTAAAGTTCGGCGACAAATGCGAATACCTTAAAGTCATCAACAACGATTTATGTCCTAAAAGCTCTCTGACAGTATTTAGATCAACTCCATTCATCACCAAATGACTTGCAAAAGTGTGACGTAATGAGTGGAAACAGAAGGACTTTATATCAGATTTCTCACACGCTGTAAAGAATGATTTCTTAAAATCGCCGTAAGGCTCTCCATTTTCCTTAACAAATATCAATTCACTCTCTGGATGCTTGCGAACACCAATCAAAGCATTGATAACAGTTTCATTGATAGGTATTTCCCTTTTCTCACCATTCTTAGTATTTTGTAAATGAACAATCCCTCGCTTAAAATCAATATCCCGCCACTTTAAACCCATTATCTCCCCTTTTCTCATGCCTGTATTAAGGGCGACGATAACAATGGGCTTAAGACTTGGAATACAATTCGACAGGAGCTTGGTTATTTCCTCTTTCTCAAGAAATCTTAGACGAGCATTGTTCTCTTTGAAAAGCTTTATTCCCTTAACTGGATTTGTGCCAGTAAATTTATTCCAAGCGATAGCTTTATTAAATATGCTTTTAAGACAGGTCAGCTGACGATTAACGGTTGTGGGCGAGATAGATTTAGTTTTTCCGCTTTCAAGGGTACGAACCGTCTTGGCTCTTTCAGATTTAAAGGATTGAACCTTGTGCTGAGTTATATCCTGCAAATAATGACCGGAAAAATAAGACTTCAAGCATTTGATATTGTGCTTATCAGCGGTACCAAAAGATTTCTTGTTATTAACCTTACAGTGAAGCTCATAATACTCGTCGGCAAAATCCTCAAATTTAACCTTTTCTTCTTTTTTAATTTCTAAAAACTTCCCCTCAGCCTGTTGAACTTTCCGTTTCTTCAAAACAGTTTCAGCCAATGCTAAGCTTGAGCCAATATGCTCCCGAAGCTTCTTTCCCTGATTATAATATTCAATGTAAAAATCATTTTCCTTAATTTTTATAGGAGCGCTACAAGAGCGACAATTAATATCCCGAACATTCTTTTTATAAATATTATTATTTCCAGAACAGGAAGAACAATAGACTCGATTAAAAATAGCCATTATTTCTTTCCCCCTTTTTTAATCACCCGCAACGCTTCTTTTTTAGTAATAATGTACTGTTTCCCAACTAACTCAGCCTTAATAAACCCATCCCAAATTCTTCTTATGACTTCTTGGCGAGAAAACCCTAACTCTTTAGCAATTTCCGTAGCTGAATATAATGTCTTTTGTTCTGTCATAATGTTATGATTGTAACATAGTATTGAGCTAAATTCAATTAAATTCCTTACGAGAATAAGGAGATTCTTTGCTCTTTACCCATGATTCAATCTTGGTTATGTCAAAGCGAAGAGATTTCCCCAGCTTGACCATCGGGATGCGCCCAAGCGATGCCCATTTACGGACAGCGTCCTCGCTAACGCCTAAATAACAGGCAATATCTCTGGCATTATAAAATCGTCGTTCCATTTAAGACCCCTAGCTTTCAACCTCAGAAATAGTTTGAACATTCCCCAGCATCACATGGAGCTTTAACGCCGTCTGTACCGCTTGCAACCTTGTGAAATTATCGGCCAGCATTATAGGGGTGCCATGCTTATAATGAAGGAATTTTTCCGCTTCTGTAAGCGCATTTAATTTTTTTATACATTCAGGAAGACTTAACCCATTCTGGGATAAAAGCTCCTTTAAAAATCGCTGAATATTGACATTTTTAGACCATAGCCACCCACCCTGACGACAAGAACGATAAGAGGTGCTTGGATGAGCCTGAGAATAGGCAGCCGTTAAATTGCCCCCATTCTCAATAACAGCCTTGGCATATATTTCTTGGGATGGTTTCAGTTCCATTGCTATTTCCCCCCATAATAAATATAACCAAGCTCTTCAAGTGTTTCTTTATCTACTAGGTCACAATAAACGCCATCAAGAATATTCTTTACTTCGTCAATATGCCTGACAACTTTATCAATACGCATCCCTTCTGATTTGTAAATTTTCTTAAATCTCTTAGGCCCCGTGCAATACATTGCCATTAACTCCCTCCTTGCCATTACTAAATTCTTTGCTATTAAAATATGTTCTTTTAACGTCGGTATGCTCCCCTTATTTACTGAATAATTTTGCAGCGTCATAACGTCCTCCCTTGTTCTGTTTAACTTCAATTAAAAATTACTCTTTCCAGCTCACAACGTCATTTTCATTTAATAAATTGCATTGATTAAGCAAATTTGACCCTATAAGGGCGTTTAGCTCTTTAAATCGAGTACCAACAAACCATAAAAAACGCTCGGTAACTCTAACGACCTTCTCTGACCGTCCCACAGCATGGTTAGTAGCCGGAACCTCATTGACTAGATTTAAATGTTCCATTTTCTCCATAAGACTAATAGCAGTCGGACGGCTGCATTTAAGCCCATGAATGACTTGCTCTGTTGTTAGCACACCGTCAGATTTGATTAATAAATTAAACGCCTTAATGCGGTCTAATGATGCGGAGCCGAGAGCCACCTTGATTACAATTGATAAATCTTCATCATTAATAGCCGTTCTGCCACAAGCAACAGCATGACCTCTGGCAAGATTATAAAAAGATTGATTGATTCTATCCGGCTTCTCTATTTGAGGGATACTGTGATTATAGGATTCATCACCTTGACCATCTTTCCAGACGTTGATTGTTCCCCTCAAACAGGCCACTAAATGAGCCAGTAAAGCTAATTCCTCAAGAATCGCCTTATTATCAGCAGCCCTATCCCAAAAAATACCATCAGTCCTGTCCCAAAGAGTTAAAACAAACTCTTTAGTTTTTGCCCTGCATTCCTTCTCTTTATCTTTTACGGAAAATTGACTTGTTAGCTGGTCTGCCAATACCTGCGGGCTTTTATCAGGGGTATCAACATAAAAAAAGAAAAGTCTGGAGCCAAAATTACCCATTACCTTCCAGACCTTTGGCGCTATGGGGGTAGATGCAGCAAGAAACATGAAAAGATAATCTCCGTTGTAACCACGCTGCCCATGCAACCCGCTATCAATTTGCAATCCTTCACCATCAAAAACACGTGTCAAGATTCCCATGCAGGTTAAAAGGTCATCGTCCCTTTTGCCAAGAATAGGAGCTAAATCACGGACAATCAACACCTTGTTTCTGATCTTTGGCAATAAATCAATCTTATCTAATTGCTCCTTTTTGACATTGGACGCATGACTAACAAACGAAGCCGGAGAAAAATTGTCCGTCGTATATACTAAGTCCGTCAATTCAGAGAAGAAATTTAAAGTGATCGTCTTCCCTGAGCTTGGCATTCCGACAAAGACCAAGCCAAAGGGATTTGAAATATCGTCAATCAACAACTGACATAAAACGCTGATAGCTATTTCAGCGGGTATTACAAATTCTGGAAAGTGTTTGCCAATCTCGTCACGCCAATCTTGAATCCTCATTTTTTATCTCCTTTTATCGTTTAAAAACGTAATCTTTCAAAGTCCTGTAAGAATCAAAGAGCTTCTTAGCCTCTGCCATTCCTTTGTTATAAAAATTTAATACCTCCTCCTGAAGCCTCGGCGTATCTTGAAATAAAAGAGTCACCTTATGCCCGTCCTCTTTCTTCCCAGCAAGAGGACATTCCTTTGACAATAAATAAGCAGCCTCATATAAATTCTGCGTTTCATAAGAATTTTCCATTGCGAACCTCCTGTTCTAACCCATCTAATATTTTTTCCACCTTATGAATGAAGGCGTTTAATTCATCAAAAAGACAATATTCGATATAATCTATTCGAGCGCATTCTTGAGCATTTTTATCTTCCTTCAAAAGAAGCCCCCTCCACTCCGCTCTTAACACTGCATAACGTAATTTTTCATAATCCTTTATCACTTCTCGACAGAAGGCCAACTTGGGGAGCTGTTGCTTAATGCGGTCAAACCTGCGATTAACAAACGATTGAAACCTTGCTGATTTTGGCAATGAAATACCAGCCTGATTCGCTAAAAGAGATACAGCGTCAGAAAAGCTTAATTTATTAATCCTTTGAATGAAAGAAATGACATCACCGGAAGAGCCACATCCAAAACAATGCCAGCGTTTGTTTTTAGGATAAACCACGAAGGAAGGATTCTTTTCAGTGTGGAATGGACAAAGTGCTTTTGAATGTCTAATCTGAGTATAGGAACCGACAATCCTAATTAAATCTATACCCTCTTTGATCTGCTCAATTACTGCATGCGGAATTTTATCTTTACTCATATATCCTCGTTTGTCTAAAATAAGCCTATAAAACGACTTTGCTTTAGGATCTAAACGATGATAGCATTACTTTTGATGAGTAAAGTGGTATGAATTTATACCAGTTCTAAAATACAAGCTAGGATGTTACTTGGAACGAAGTCTTTTGCTCTTTTGTCTATCTTTTTGATAAGTATACGGGGACATATTGTAACGAGAAGCACATATTATTTCAGCTATTAGCTGGACGTTCTTTCTTCCAATTAATTCGTCTAATTTAGACCACTGAAAAGTTGAGGGGCGAATGTGGGAGAAATTCTCTAAGAGCAGTTTGTGAGCATGATCACTATTTAAAAACCCTTTTTTGAAACCTAATTTAATTAATTTATTCTTTACCTCAGGATAATACGTAGGCGCTTCCCTAGTGGCCCTAGCTCTTTTTGAATTTAATTCTTCCCATCTAGGGAAGATATAACTTTGCAATTCGTGATACTTATCATCTTTTTTAAGCTGTATTTTTTCAATGAAAAATAAAACATAGCGGTCATATAAAGCAGAAATGCCAAAATTACGAACCATTGAAAAACAATATAAAGATAAAGCATACGCATCAGCAGCATTTTCAATTGGTAATCGCAAAGAATCTCTAAGAAACCCTAAACTCTTTAGAAGTTCTTCCCAATCATTCGAATCTATAAAAGGAAATAAACTTTTCGATTTCTTTGCTCTTACAATATAATCACGAACAGAATTTATTACATCCTGAGTCTCTTGAGATAGTGATTTTTCATCAACTGGTACATTGGGTTCATTATTGTTTGTCATTTTTCCTCATATACTAACGATTTCTAATAGCCTATTTTACTTTAAATATTGTCTCTCTTCAATTTCTTTAATCCTTAGCAGGCCTGACAGACTTTTAGCGGGTCTTGGGGATTATATCGCTGCCAGTCCATTAGTAACACGATCAATGCTGGTGTTGGGCGGGTGTCGGGAACAGCCATACAACCTGCGTTTGAATTAAGGAACGTATTTAATGGCGGGAATTATAATTTTTGCTACTTCTTCCACTATGAAGGCTCCTCCCATTTTATTACTACCAACTTCTGTTGATTCCAAAATGGGCCAATGGTTCCAAAATATAACCTGCTACCTTCTTGTGGGATCATTTCCGTATAATATACCCAGACTGGATTATCAGAAGCAGGGTCATCTATGTGAGTTGGTTCGCCCAAAATTTGGCGTACTTGGTCTTGGGACATTCCCACCTTTAAAGTTCTCCATTTTTGAACATTTGCTTGATTTTGAACTTTTGCCTGAGTATCCCCTAATTCCTCTAATGAAATAATATCAGTAGGGACTGAAGAATTTTCGGCATAACCATTTTGAATCAAAATTAATAAAACAAATAAACAAATAAACCTTACCATTCCATTACTCCCTTCTATTCTGCATCTCACTTAATTGCCAAATAATAATCCATAATAAAAAAGTCGTTGAACCCATGGCAGCAATACCTGACGTAAAGCTCCAAATACCCCATAAAACTAAACCAATTATGAACACCCACCATATAAACTTAACTAATCCCTTACAAAATCTGATTATTGTTGGCAATGCATAAATGAATGATGCAATAAACACCAAAATACTTGCTATTAAAAAAAACCAGCAAGTTGACAATGTTTCACTTGAAGTTGGTTGTATCGAAAATTTATCACGATCCGAATGATAAAAGATTGTGTCCCAACTTATCAATACAACACAAAGGGATAAAAAAATACCCCAAAGAGCGAGTGCAATTTTTGCTTCTGACCTAGAATCTTTATACTCTACTAAATTCTCATTATTCTGAACAAGCGGCTCCGTTGAATTATTTTCATCAAGCTTATTAACAAAATCAACTAAAGATTCCTGTTTAAGCTCTTTTGAAGAATAGCTTGGTATATTCTGCCCAACAGTACTTTCTTTATTAATTTCAGTTTCTTTCAAAATTTCGATTAACTCACCACCTCTATTTTTAATATCCTGCTCTAACTCATCCCTCCATTCTTCAATCCACATACTTGTAAATTCATGCGCCCCCTTTTTCCATCTATATTTAAATGTTTTCATCTCTTATTTGTTACCACTATTAACATTTAGATTAATATTGTTAGCAGGTGCTGAATTAAAATCACCTTCTTGACCGTAGGATTCGACTTTCCCATTAATCAAACGAACAAAATATGCTATCGTTTTAGGAGCATCATTGAACCTTGACCAAGCGGGATTATGACCTAGATATTTTAAGTATTCCACGTTATCTTTTGCACTTATACTTTGAGGACTCCCGAGCTGGGTAATAACGTCTTGCTTTGGCATCCCTATTGAAATCTTGTCAAATGATGGTGCGGTTGCACATCCAGCTAATCCCAAACATAACAGAACTGTGAATAGTTTTTTCATAAAGCTCCTTTTTATGCTCTGCTATTTTGAAAATTACTTCCCTTTAGTACACGAAACCTCTGCGCTATAGTCTTGCTGTGTCTCAGTACAATAATACTTTTCTCCTTTGCAATCAGCAGTCCATGTAGTTGTAGTCGAGGGGAATGGGTGATTGATATCAGTAATCTGAACATCATTCGGCGCACACCCTATTCTACCCGATGACATTCGTTGATAATCAGGAACCGTTGCGCAACCGACTAGCCCCAAACATAACAACATCGTTAATAGTCTTTTCATAATTCCCCCAATTTAATAAATAACTGCACTTCTTTGGTCATTTGATAATTCTACCCTAAACAAAAACCCCCTGCAATTTATTAAAATATCAGGCAGATTAGAAAAATATTTAAATAAAAAAGACGGCTGATTTTTTAGGTCGACCGTCTTTTTTTATAATCACTGTTTTAGAATTTAACTGTTGCTGCTACTGAAACAGCTTCTTCAGCAACAAAACGGCCAGTCACATCAATTGATAACCACTTAGTAGGAAGAATCGATATTCCAACAAATGGCCCTACCTTATATTTACTACTGATTGAGCCCAAATCATAGGTGGTTCCAGACACCGTGGCATTGGCTGATGTTTTTACATCAGAATAAACTACGCCTCCATAGGGAATAACATATTTAAATGTCTTACTTATTCCAAAAGCGGCCTGCCATTCTTGCCATTTGGCGGTTGCAGTATCACCTGAAAATTGACTCTTTGAATACGTCGTTCCATCAACGGTTACAGAGTCAAGGCCTAGCCCACTGCTCTGCCTATAATTCCCATCACCAAAAAACTGAATCCCTGGTTCTTTCCAATCATAGATAACCGCATCAGCCCCAACACCCCACATAAAATCATCTGAAAAATCAAGTTTATCAGAAGTACCCAAGACGCTACCTTTAAGCTCGGGACTTTGAGCAGAACCAAGCATTGTGTAAATATCAAATCTATTCAATATAGACAGGTCGATTATACCACCAACCATATCAAAACTAGCCTTGCCAGAATCTTTACTTAATTTTCGCTCACCAACGTAGTCGTTTAAGAATCCTGCTGAAAGACCTACGGGCAAATTACTAATTAACCCTACCCCGTCTTGCCCTTTTATCGCTGTAGGCAAATTCACTGGTGAAGCAAAAACAGTAGAACTGATAAACCCAAGACATAACACACCTACAAGCATAACTTTTCTCATTAATTCCTCCTCATTAAAAGTTAATTTTTCGCTATCTTATCACCGCATGTAATAGGTGTAAATATATTTAATCATAAACACCGATTATTGTAGGTGTTTAAAAAAGACTCTTTATTGGAGAATAATATGTATGGGAGACATTAACCGCAGATTTGGTACGAATTTACGAAAACTACGTGAGAAGCACAAGCTTACCCAAGAACAGCTTGCTCAATTAGCAGAAGTAGACTACAAATATATTCAACGATTGGAAGGCAAGACCCCATCTTCTCCGTCTTTAAACATCATCGAAAAACTCGCTAAGGCTTTCGGTATCACAATTTCTCAGCTTTTAAAACTCTAAATCTATAACCTACCGAGGTAACAATATCTCCGGCATAAAGACTTTCATACCATTTTCTTTTGCTATATTCTTTGCAAAATAAACATCCTGGCTGGCGATGCTATGAATACCGTTTTCAAGTGCTACAGCGCTAATAAACGCATCAGAAGGTAGGAAGTTATATTTCTGCATAATGACAATAGCCCTGTCTCTAACCTTAACTCCCTCTTCCTTTAAATCTACTGTGGCAATGATCTTATCCATCATAGCTAAGGCATTCTTAATTTGAGTGTAGCCTGGGGCAATAAGTTGAGGCTTTTGCTTGTATAGATCAATTTTATTGATTTTTAAATTGTTCTTATGGATATACTCCGATAAAACATTTAAAAAGACTTGGTGGCAAAATTCATTGATAACGATCTGGGGGATAAAAATCTCGCACCCGTCATAAATCAATGATTTAACAAAATCGATACAGTCACTGACGTTCCGGCCCGTTGGATGATTGGTACAGCTATGCGTAAGGTTAAGGACAAAATTCGTATCGAGGATAATTTTAGGCGGGAAATTACTTTTAGACAACTGCCCAAAACTAAAAAGATTTGAGGACAAAACGGTATCCTTTTACTGTCTTTATTCGATTAGCACCGTTGGCCTTGAACATTCCCGCTAAGCGTTCAACAGCTTTAATCTTCTTGTTGATTTCTTTTTCTTTTTTGGTCATATTGGCACCCCCTTGCTTTCATTAAGAGTATACCAAACGTTAGGTTATTTTTCAATTCCAAAAATTTTTTCGATCTCCTGACGGCCACTAAGTCCATCTTAAATTCTTGTGTTTCAAAAATTGCAGCAAATTTTAGAGACACTTTCCTAACATTACCGACCGCCACCACCCCCGAGTTACTTCCAACCCTTAAGCCCACACAAGCCGACTTCGAAAAACAATAAGGAAAGCTAGTAAGGGCGCCGTTGGGCTTAAGGAGCCACAAAGATAACCTTGATCGCCTCCCCCTGGGCAGGCTCCGCCGTTTTGGTGTCCGTATTGGTGTCTATCTGACTTCATAATCATAGGTAATCAGGGGTAATGGGCGGGAAATAAAAAATCCTCACTATCGTCGGGTGAGGCGTATCTCTAAGGATTTGAATTACTTGTGTTTTTAAGCTCGTTTAGTTTACAAATCAGCTGCTCTACCAACTGAGCTAAGCCAGCGAAAATTCATAAAACTATTAATTACAATAACTTATACAAATTTACTAAATTTTATCGTTTTCAATTATTGGCTTTGGGGACTATATGGGGACTAAATCTAAAGCTTTAGGCTTTTCTGCCAATCCAATACTCTCACCCAAAACATCCACTGCCCGCTTTTTGTGATTAGGAGAAAGATGCGCGTAGCGCAACGTCATCTCAATCGTATTATGCCCTAATATTTCCCGCACCGTATTTAGATCAACACCTGCCATCACTAATTGACTAGCAGCCGTGTGTCTAAGGTCATGAAAACGAAAATCTTTTATACCAGACTTTTTTAACGCTGTCCAGAATGATTTACGAATATCGCGGACACGCTCACCATTTGGATGACAAAAAATATACGGACTTTTAGGATGCTTGCGGACTTTGATCAATTCATGCTTGACCACTTCATTCATTGGTACTTCGCGCTTCTCACCGCTTTTAGTTTCCAGCAAACAAATAACATCCCTTTTAAAATCAACATCATGCCATTTAAGATTAAATATCTCCCCGTGGCGCATGCCCGTGTTGACCGCCAAAATAACAACTGGCTTTAACGCAGGAGAACTATTTTCTATCAAACGCAAGATTTCTTCTTTTTCTAAATATCGCAACCTGATCGCTTTTTCTTTGCACATGCCAACCTTGGTCACCGGATTAACGCCATCAAACTTCCCCCAAGCAATGGCCTTATTAAACATGGTCTTAAGACAAGCCAATGACCGATTGACTGTAGCAGGACTAACCTTGTGTAGCCGATTATTCTTAAATTTTTCAACATCCAAAACCGTAATTTCATCAAGAGACTTTCCCTTGAACACCTCTTTTAATTTTCTAACATGGATGCTATGAAAAGACCGGTAAGATTTTTGATGCAAACAATGTGTACGCAAATATTCATCCGCAAAACCTTCAAAAAGAATCTTATCCTGATTCTTAACCTCTAAATACCTACCTTCAGCAATCGCCACTTCAATCTTACTCAGAGCCGCCTCAGCAAGCTTCTTGCTAGGGCCCACACGCCTCTTCACACGCTTCCCACCCGGCTCGTAGTAGCTGATGTACCAGTCCTTGTCGTTACGGTCTTTACGCTGAAATGGCTTGCCCATAAAAATTCCTTGCAAAACATTCAAAACAAAGTATACTTAAAAGCGCGGGCGTTGACTGAGTCGATAGCTCGCATTTTTTATTCCGTCAACTCAACAACGTTAAACCCTTCCCGCCCCTTCAACAGATTACTTACTCCCATTTTTTTTCTTAAGAAATCGCTCACACCTAATTTTACTACATCAAATTTTCTTTCTGGCTGTCTTTCTCTCTTGAAATCATATACAACGGAACCGACTAAAATATCTACCATCTGTATATATAAAGATGCGTGGGATTCTAAAACTGTAGCATTGTAAACATTAGGCAATAGACGGATTTGAGATTCATAAAATTTATTACTAGATTTAGGCTTTCCTGTAAAATCAGCAATGATACAAATTTTCTCATTAACTTTCATATTTATAGCTATCAATTTCTTTGAATACTCAATATACGCATCCCAAGTGCTTGAAAAAGCATTTGGACTTACAACATTTTTATCAATGACGATGCATGAAAATTGCATCTGTGGAAATTTGAAAAAATCATCAATAATATCTAAATAAGAATGGCTCGATCCTTTAGTGATACTGGCAAATTTAAATTCGAAGAAATTAGCCTTACCGACACCTCCTTTTTGCTTTCTCTCTAAATCTAATTTAGCCTCAGCTTTAGTTTTTAAAATGTGCATTTGCTCATAAAACACAGTGGTATCTTCACACTTCAACAAGCCAATAGCAAAGAACCTCTGCTCTGGATCGTGTGATAAAACTCCCGTCTCATCAATAAAACCAAAATAATTTTTCATACACCATTTTTATATTGAGTTAAGTTTCCAGATTATACCAAAAATAATCCAAAACCCATCAAACAAAATGCTGCACCTGGGCCAACGATTCTTCTTTCGCAAGAAGCTTTTCAATCTGGCGCATATCAAACCTGATAGCACGACCAATGCGCATGCAAGGAATCTTGTCGCGGTACACCCAAGCCCTGATTGTATACCGGCTGACCCCTAAATAAACAGCAAGATCCTTCATTCCGATAAATCGTTGTTCCATACAGCACCGTCCTTTTACGTCTTTTAAATATAGATTAATTGATATTTAATCAACAAATATATAATATCATTAAGAGACGACAAGTCAAGCATATATTCAGCACATGTCAATATTTATTTGATATTTTATCAATACTATATAGAAACCAAAATTCCCTAGTTTTTCAAAAAAATTTACACTCAACTCAACATCATCAACCACAACCTATTCATTCACCTCAAAAACCTGACCCCAAAATAACCACCCTACCTAAACACAACCCACCCAACAATCCTACCCAACACAACCACACCCACCTCACTCATAACCAATCTATACCCTACTACTCACCATACTTAACCCATCCATCCTAAACCTCTACCTCTCCCATTTTAAATTGGTAGTTCCAGACCCCACTCACTCTAATAAATTATAGTTGAGTGTGTGGGGTCTGGAACGGTGCAAACTGGTAACATAGGTTACAAAAATATACCGGGAACATAGGTTACAATAACGGCAAGGAGGAATAATTCTATGCCGTGGGAAGAGATCAAATCTATGGACCTAAAAGTTCGACTAGTTAGCGATTGGAAATTTGGGGATTCTAACAAAACAGATCTTTCTAAAAAATATGGAGTTAGCCGCAAGACTATTTACAAATGGCTAAAGCGTTATGACCAATTGGGTATTGATGGACTTAAAGAACAAAGTCGGGCGCCTAAGAGTTGTCCGCATCGAATATCTGAAAAGATTTTGAGCCTTATAATTCAAGAGAAGTTACGGAAGCGTAACCGTGGGCCTAAGAAGATAAAGGCCCAGTTACAGCGACGCCATACCGACATTGCGTTACCAGCAGTCAGCACGATATCATATTGGCTAAAGAAAAAAGGATTAGTCCAAAAACGTAAGAAGCGTCTACGTGTAGCACCTTACAGCGAACCATTCTCTGAATGTAATGCGCCGAATGCTGTTTGGAGCATTGACTACAAAGGACAATTCTGGACAAGAGACAAACGCGTATGTTATCCATTGACGATCAGTGATAACTTTAGCCGATATTTGTTGGATTGTCGAGGACTCGAAGGACCGCGGTATGATCTTACCAAAGAAGTTTTAATATCAGCGTTCCGGGAATATGGGTTGCCTGATGCAATTCGTACAGATAATGGCGTACCGTTTGCAGGTAAATGTGTTGGCGGGTTAAGCAGGCTGTCCATCTGGTGGATTAGACTTGGAATTAAGCCTGAGCGGATTGAAAAGGGATGTCCACAACAAAACGGCAGGCATGAACGCATGCATCGCACATTGAAAGCAGATGCTGTACATCCTATTGCTGGCAATCTCAAGGAACAACAAGGACAGTTTGATTTATTCCGACAGGATTACAATAATCAGCGACCACATGAAGCCTTGGGCCAGAAAGTACCCGATGACTACTATTACAGGTCAATTAGGTCTTATGTGGAAGACCCACCGCTGCCAGAATATGAACGAGATTATGCTGTTCGACAAGTTCGCCAAAGCGGAGGGATAAAATTTACGGGTCGGTATTTTTTTATCTCAGAGCTATTAATTGGCCATCCTATTGGTCTTAAAGAAATTGCAGATGGCATTTGGCAACTTTATTATAGTTTTTATGCTTTGGGATTACTGGATTTGCGAAAAAATAAAATCATTCGAAATCAAAAAGTGTTACCTATCTACCCGGTCAAAAATGTAACCGATCTTACTGTTGCACAGAACGGTTTTGGGCGCTTCTCGCCCAAAAACCAATTGAAAATGGGAGAGTTACAGCTTCTAAAAATTACGAAAGGCGTTACAAAACTGTAACGTCATTCGTAATTCCATTCGTAATGAAATTTTATGCCCGAACTAATGCTTCTTGCTTAAATTTACCAGTGGCCTCTTGATTTAAGCCGAGAAAAACAGAAAGATCTTTAAGTGGTTGAATATTAATAATCACCGGCACAAAGCCAGGGACGTTTTGAAGCTGGGCAAGCATGGCAGGATTCACATGAAATTTGATTACACTGCCATTATTCTTTGTTTGTAGATTCATATTAGCAGGGGTTAAGTCGATACCACCTGTTTTAGTCTTTTCTATGCCATGGCTTACTAATATATTTTTTGAATGTATTGAAATATTCATCGCCCGATCTCCTGGCTTTTTGCCTACCATCGCCATGTTATTACTATTTCCAGTAATCTCATTATAGATGATTCTTTTTAATGAAAACTCTTTCCCTTCTGGCTTATTATATTCATCTACAATAGCAAAAGGATCTCCCACTTCGATGATTCCTGTACGATCCGAATTTCTTACAACCCCCATGGTAACTGCTTGAAATTTATCTATTATAACTTGAGCTTTCTGATCAGGCGTTATACCAGACAGCATTGTTTCACGCAAAAATTTTTTAAACGTCCATTCATCATAACCATCCTTAAATTCCCACCCTATCGTACTTCTCCAATAACCACAAAATCTTTCTAAAAGTTTGTATAAATCCCCATATGAAATCATTCTTTTAAAGATATCTTTCCCCTTTAAGAAATTCTTCACATCCCAGATTTCTTTAATATCAACAACCAATTTTCTCCCAAAAATACCTTCTGTATCTGGAAGCACACTAAACATAATCCCAAATTTTTTACCACTAATCCCTCTATCGTGGGTGTCTAATGCACTTATTTTGTCGATTATATCTTGATTGACCAATCCAGATTGAAGGGCAAGTAATTCTAAAGAATGCACATGATACTCTTTCGAAGGAAAATCAAGCGCTTCTCTCCAGCTTCCCGAATCAACATGACGAGTATCAGCAGTGAATATCCTTTGCAATATTCCGTTAGCCATATTTTGTTCATATGTTTTAACGCCATCATTACTCCCCAAAATTATTTTTATTTTTCCTTTATGATAAAGGAGTATAAATTTAGAAAACCCAGCTATTATAGACATCCTAATTACTGCATTGAGCTCTTCTAAAATCATGTGCGATGATATATCTTCTAATCTCCAATACAAATCTTCCTCTGTTGCATTGGACACAATATGCCCTGTAAATATGGCGCGCAATACTCTCATAATATTTTCAGGGTAAACTTGGGCATGAACGGAATCATTTTGATCAATTGCTATATAATAATCGTAATGTCCCAAATATCCTTCACTACTTTTAAACATCAAGTTTAATCCTAAATTCAACACCGTCCTCAAAACAACTTTCTTTAAAACATCTGGTTCATTATGGATCATATTAAATATTTCCCTATGAATACCTAAAGTGTTTCCCCACACAGTGATTGGCTTAGGAGCCGTATCAAGAAGAATGATATTTGTTATTTTAGAAACATTCCATCTATCGAATCTATAATCTTTGAGAAAGATTTGAAGGTCTGATTTTAATTCTTTTGATACATGAAAAACCTTACCATTATCAAATTTTATTTCTTCCAAATCAAATTCATTACGATTGAGCACTGTTCCTATATTTTCTAAACCTTTTATGCCCTCAAACACATAATCCGGACTGACTCCTTTAAGCCCAGGACGCATTTGAATCCATGGGTCTATGTATTCTGTTGGAACTATATTCATGGCCTTGTCAAATACATCCAGATTTAAAGAATAATTACCTTTGTCGAATATATTCACAGTAACTTCCATGGCGCGATCAGCACCGATATGTTGCACCGCTATCATGGCCTGGGTTGAATTGGAGGCTTTAAGCAAAGCACCTATTCCAAACTTAGTTTCACCAAAATTTACTCCCCCTGAAAAGTACTTCCTTGGCACGGTTTCTTGTGTCACTGGATCGACGTCTTCTTTGATGTAGTTATAGACGCCTTTTTTGAAGGCTTGGAGATAGCGTTGGTAGATTAACTCCGTGTCATCCCCGCGAAAGCGGGGATCCATGTCAGAATTAATTTTGTTGTGGATTCCCGCTTTCGCGGGAATGACAGATGCATTGTATTCGACTCCTTTAACTTTATTCTTGTCTGCATAAACCTGTTCTAAAATACCGTCCTTAATCTTTTTCTTATACCATGTAGCCAGAATGAGGCTGTTGTAGACTTGACGAAGTTGGGCAAAATTTTTGTTTTCGTTTACTTCTTTGGTAAGTTCGGGAATGACGATTTCGCGAACAATCTGACTACCTAATTGATTGGTGTTTTTAGCTTGAATCTGTTCTGATTGAATCCCTTCGTGCTTAGCCAGTGAAAGATAATCTTGTTCAAGCATGACCTTAAGTTTACTTTCCACCACATACGCTGTACCTGCTTTAGCATTTTCATAAATAACTGCTTTTTCAGGTACAATCCAAACTTTATTGAATGTATTGACCGGAATATTAGTTGTCCCATAACGCTTGACTGCTTCTTCGTAAATTCGTTTCCAAAATTTCCTGCCTATTTCACCTTCAGGATAAATTAAACTAGCTGTTATCTGTTTAAGCATATAATCCTCGGCCAACAAGTCCCTTCCCATTTCTGTTAATCCAAAGCTATTTGGAATAATGCGATCTTTCTCATAAGGCGAAAGATTGACCCATAAATCTTTTT
>Ga0302319_10007882_pt1 | contig 20843 bp, 18 predicted proteins | sample Bog_T0_2_FD_203319 | JGI IMG/M metagenome (GOLD analysis project Ga0302319, IMG submission 203319) | Peat permafrost microbial communities from Stordalen Mire near Abisko, Sweden - Bog_T0_2 | ecosystem: Environmental > Terrestrial > Soil > Wetlands > Peat | place: Sweden: Abisko, Stordalen Mire... | reverse complement strand
CGCTTACACTTCCTCCCACCGGAGTGATGATGAAGCCGTTATTGTTGGTTGCATGGCTGATCCAGTTCTGGACCGCCGAGGTGGCATCCACATAAAGGTACGTGTCGATTGCCGGGACACTGATACCACTGGCCACGGAGGCAGCGGCAACCGGTCCATTGGTTCCGTTCACGCTGGATTCGGACCACGCGCCGTTTGCCACCGATATGTTGATGGAACCCGGAACCCCAATCCTGCTGACGAAAAGCGACAAAGTAGCCTTCGCGACATTGGCGGAAGTGACGTTCGCCGGAAGCGCGCTCAGGTCGAACTGCACCAGAGCCTCCGCATTGGCTCCGCCCACATTCAGCGCCGCTGCAGCGCCGTAATTGACAGCGCTGCCCGGAACCACATAAGTATCCTGGCTCAGGGGAACCATTTGCGCCGTTACCGCGACCGGCAGCGCCACGAACACACAAAACAACACTAGTCTGAACATTTTATCCAGTGTAATGGGTGGCACGTCAGGATGCCACCACAATCCCGATCAGGACTTACGAGGCTCTTTCCCAGGCAACGCCGCCGGATTCTCCTGCACCCGCTCCTTATATTTACCCCGCAATCCCGAACCCAGCGACACAGCCGACTCCCCGTACCGATCCCGCAGCTTATCCGTCGCCTCCAGCGCCTGCCGCCACCGCTCCGCACGTCCGCCATCGATCAGATTCAGCTGCCCCTGCTCCTCCGTAAAGCCCGACGCATGAATGCCGATCAGCCGTATCGCCTCCCGCCGGTTCCAGTTCGCATGCAGCAGCCGCCGCGAATGCTCCACCAGATCGATATCGATCTGCGTCGGCGCGGGCAGCGAATGCGCACGCGTGATGGTCGTGAAATCCGAATATCGCAGCTTCAACTGTACAGTCCGCGCATGAAACCCATGTTCGCGTAAACGGCGACCCACCTTTTCCGCCAGATGCGCCAGCGTAGCGTTCACCTGGTCTTCGTCGCGCGTATCGTGATTGAACGTATGTTCGTGGCTAATCGACTTCGGCTCATCCCGCTCACCCACCTCCGCGTCGAACCAGCCGCCCGCATCGAGGCCGCGCGACTTGCCCGCCAGCGCCAGCCCCCATTTGCCGAAGCGCGCCTCCAGGTCGGCTTCATCGAGCGTTGCCAGATCGCCGATGCGCCGAATCCCGATGGCGTGCAGGTTCTTCTCCGTAACTTTGCCGACGCCAGGGATGCGCCGAACCTCAAGCGGCGCGAGAAAGTTGGCCTCCACGCCAGGCATCACAGAGAGAATCCCGTTGGGCTTCGCCTGATCGGAAGCAATCTTCGCCACCAGTCGCGAAGTTGCAATGCCCACTGAACAGTTGAGCCCGGTATCGGCCTTCATCGCCTCATGCAGCGAGTGCGCGGCCCGCAGCGGTGGCCCCAGCAGTCGTTCCGTGCCGGTCATATCCACGTAGGCTTCATCGACCGACGCCATTTCCACCAGCGGCGAGAAGCGCTGCAGCACCGCATAAACTCGGCCCGAATAATCGCGATACCGCTCCGGATGGCCTTCGATAAAGATAGCCTGCGGACACAACTTCTGAGCCGTGCGCAGCGGCATCGCCGAATGGACGCCGAATTTGCGCGCCGCATAAGACGCCGCCGAAACCACGCCGCGCTCATCGCGCTTACCGCCAACAACGACAGGCTTGCCTTTGAGCGTGGGGTCGAAGATTTCTTCGACAGAGACAAAGAACGCGTCCATATCGACGTGAAAGATTGTCAATTGACTTTTGCCCCTATCTCACGCATGTAGTTTGAGGGGGAGGATTTGTTAAAAGCGCCTAAAAACAAGCGTACCGTACTGCTGCATCGGTTATCCTGTCGCCATTTGAGATCCGCCAAAAAAAGTTTGTCCCTCCTGATCCTCTGCGCCGACGAGGTGGCGACAATCTCGCCGAATCGGAAAGAAGCCCGTTGCTCCGTCAGTCCTCCAGACCTGCGCTGATTGTGTCACGAGATCCGGGAAACGCTTATCGCCACCCTTCACAGACCGCACAGAGTGGCTGCAAAAGACAACGGCGACGGAGTTACCATCTTGACCGCTGTGGCCAAACGAAATTAGCCAGTACGCTCACGACCCAGGGAAACGTCCGATTGAGGTGATCCCTTGTTCATTTTCACCGCTCCGGTACCCACGAATTCAGAACATCACTGAATAATTGATCTTTTCCACCCCGTTCACAAACAAGCTCTCTCAGGAATTCTGTCGGCTGTCGCCTTGCATCATCGAACGCAATCGTCTCATAAGACTTGACGGGCTGACCGTCTTCGTAGACTGTCCACAACCACCACTCCCTTGGCGTCCGAGAGATTTCCATCGAAAATTCACCATGCTTTCCGGGATCTGGCGGAATCGTCCGAAAGTATCGATATGAATGAACCCGTACCTTGCGAGTCATGACTTTATGAATCCAGTCTAGCGGATTCATAACTGTCTAATGATGGGCCGTCTTTCGTGAACTTCCCTCGGGTTCAAAGGGATTTGGCGCTATTATAAATGTGTGAATCCAGAAGAAAAGCACCTCTGGCAGAAGCGAATCGAAGCCAATTCCGGCCCTCGAAAGGTCGCAGAAGAAAACCAGAATACGAAAGCGAAGATGGGCGGCAACAAAGCTCCCAAACTCCTTGCCGGATCAGTTAAGGCGAGATTTATTAAAGAGGTCAATCCCGCTGCTTTGGCGAAGCGGCTATCGAGAAAGAAACCATAATGTCTCGAAATGTGGATGTGAACCGCCACGACAGAATGTTCCGTAGAGCGACGGTTCTCAGCTTATTGTTCGCCTTCGGATCGCTGTCTCAGACGCCAACCAAACAAAAGAAACTGCGGGAATGCCCGAAGAACGACTCCTCCATTGTTTGGGATAATTGTATCGGTAGCACTTGGTATGATAATGGGTCGGCTCACTATGTCGGTGAATTCCACAGCGGAAAGTTCAACGGCAAAGGGACAATTACGTCTGCCAATGGGTCGTTTCAGTACGTCGGTGACTTTCTTGCCGACCATGCGAACGGACAGGGCACCATCACATACGCGAACGGGGATAAGTATGTCGGCGAATTCCGTGATGACGTGAAGAACGGACGAGGCACCTACACGTTTGCGAACGGGAACACGTACGTCGGTGAATTCCGTGACAACAAAATGACGGGACAAGGCACCGAGACGTGGACGAACGGGACCAAGTATGCCGGTGAGTTCAGTGACGGCCAACTTAGTGGGCAGGGAACAATGACATATGCCAACGGCACCACTGTCGTAGGTCAATTCAATAACGGTCAGTTCGTTGGGCCATTATCGAACCCCAAAACAGCCGAACAGCCCAAGTCGTCAGGTTTTGAAGTTCGCCTTGAAAGACAAGCTGGCGTTCTGACTGTGCCGGTCACCATAAATGGCAGAATGCTTCTGGATTTCATCATCGACAGCGGTGCCAGCGACGTTAGTATTCCAGCAGACGTAGTTTCGACCTTATGGCGAACAGGTACGCTTGCCGACGCCGACTTTACCGGATCGAAGACATATGTTCTGGCCGATGGCTCAACGATGCCTTCGGCCACATTCCGTATCAGGTCACTCCAAGTAGGCGAAAAACTGTTGGAGAATATCTCGGGCAGTGTCGCACCATCGAACGGAGCATTGCTGCTGGGCCAAAGTTTTCTGAGTCGTTTTAAGTCCTGGTCGGTTGATAATGTCCGAGAGGTTTTGGTGCTTCACTAAATGGTAGAGGGCTAGTCGGCGCAGTATTCTCATAAGGGATCACCGACCGCGAAACAGCCGACCAAAACGCTCCATCGCCCCCGCAAGTGAAAAGGTAAGAAAAACAATGACGCACAGTGCCGAGCAAGTGCAACACGCAAAAATTCTTGTCGAACAAACAGATCGTCTCCTCACCATTTTGGCCGTGGACGTGTCCAATGTGCCGTTACGTGACCCGGCACATATAGCCTGGAACGGACTACCTGCCGTTTTCCGACTTGCATCAGACGCTTATGACAAACTCGCAGAGGCCGAAAAGAAGATAAAAGACCCGGTGCGTTGGGAACGAATGACGGAGAAAGACGGACGCAACGGTGATGAGTTGATGAAACGCTTGTGGACGCTTCTTGAGGAAATCAAAAAGTAGAAGTTCTCCCCGCCCCGCATATGATTTGGTTTCGCATCCGCAAGGCAGAGATTCCTAAAGATCATCGGGAAATGTTTGAGCGCTTCGGTTCATCCGTTATTGCTATCGCGCTTTACTGTGGTTTTCCCGGCCCTGCGAATACCGCAGAGCCAATGAACACCCTCTATAACAAGCCCACTTTCCGCGCTTCTGCCGCTGAGTGGCTCACAGAGCAATACGACCGAACTGAGCGTCGTGAAACATGGTCTATCACAATGGAAGCAGCTATTACGCTGTTCGTTGCAATTGAATTGATAATCGCAGTACTCGGCCTTGTTTAGGCCCATCTTGTCGTCTGCGGCTTGACTCGGATGGGAGACACGGACCATAGAGACGACTTGGCGCAATGTGATGATGTCGTGGACAAAGGCGGCGGTGGACATGCCCGACAGTACCACCGAACGGGTAAAAGTCAATTGACGATCAAGATGGTCTTCATTGCAGTTTCCCCTGGACGTGGAATAGCTGACGAAAACGGTCCCCTTCCAATAGAAAATAGTAAGTGTCTGGAACGTTCTTCCGCATGCGCTCTGAATAGTTCAGGCCGCATCGCATGATCATGAGACGGCTATCAATATGGAACTCGTCATCGGCACCTTCAAACGTTGCGGCGCACGTGATCCACTTCTCCCAACCGGTCCCGTCGGGCCTTGCCAGCGGCAGAGGAAAAACGTCGCCGCTCTGCAAGTCGATCATGGCGCCAGCCGAGCAGAGGGAACCGCAACCCCAGTAGGTGATGCGATAGTGACCTGCAAAGTTTGGCGGTTCTTTGGCTGCGTTTTCCAGGTTCGTCCGGAACATACGCTCTGAGCGGGTTGTCAGCTTCAGGAGGGCCGGGACCTGATGCCAACTCCCGGCAACCGGATAATCCTCAAAGCGAGGAACCGGGCTCGGGCGTTGCGCTAACATCGAAATCGCCATCGTGCAAAACAGCAAAAGCACTGGTCGGCAAAATCGACCGAGGCTCAAGACGGTCTTCATATTCTCTGCGCTGACTTCCCGGCGTGCTATCTATTCTCCCGCATGTATACTGAGCCAATGTCCGGGTTCGTCTCCTGCATCGTTGCCACCTGCGACCGCCCCGCATTTCTCGGCCAGGCGCTCAAAAATTACTCCCTCCAAACCTGCCCAAACACCGAATTAATCGTAGTCGATGACGGCCAACAATCGGTCGGCGGTCTCTGCGCCGCTGTCGCCAACGTACGTCACATCCGCCTCACACAAAAAACCCACATCGGCACCAAAATGAATATCGGCATCGAAGCCGCGAAGGGCGACATCCTCCAAAAACTCGACGACGACGACTACTACGGCCCCGATTTTCTCACGCTCGCCTCCGAGCGGCTGAACGCGTCGGACAATCCGCGCGCCCTCGTCGCATGGTGTTGCTTTGCGGTCCTCATCGCGGGCGCAGGCCGTCTCTACCATTCCGGCCACGGCTGGCAGGCCGGCGCCACGCTGCGCTTCCATCGCGAACTGTGGAAACAGCACCCGTTCCGCGACAACTCCGGCTCGGAGGATTCGCTTTTTATCAAGGACAACCAGCCCGAAATTCTGCGTGTCTGCGCCGCGGATCAGTACATGCTCGTGCGCCACGGAGGCAACGCCTGGAACGCCATCCGCGACCAGGCCCAAACCTACTCCGTCGAAGAATATTTCTCCAGCCAGCAGCCATTTCCGAAGTCCGTAGAAGAAGTAGTCGGACTGAAATCCGCCGCGTTTTATCGTTCCCTTTTGCACCAATCGCGCCCTTAATTCTCCGCAAATGCGCCAGCGGAAACGGTTAATCCTGCGTTACCATGATACGGTGCAGGCAGACGGCGATTTGCAGCAACCCGAGGGCAATTCGGTACAACCCGGCAGCATCCTTGGCCCCTACGAAATCGTCGAACTCCTGGGCGAAGGTGGCATGGGCGCCGTCTATCGCGCGCGCGATACCCGCCTCGATCGTGAAGTCGCGCTCAAGATCATCCTGCCCGATTCCACCTCCGAATCCACCAATCGCCGCCGTTTTCTCAACGAAGCGAAGGCCGTCTCCGCACTGAATCATCCCAACGTCGTCACCGTCTACGAAGCCGCCTCCATCGGCGGCGTCGATTTCATCGCCATGGAACTCATCGTTGGCGAAACGCTTTCCGTCAGAATCGGCCGCGGCGTCATCCCCATACCGGACGTCGTGAGAATTGCCCTCCAGGTGGCCGAAGGCCTCTCCGCCGCGCACCAGGCCGGACTCGTCCACCGCGATCTCAAGCCTTCCAACATCATGATCACGCGCGACGGCCGCGCCAAGATTCTCGACTTCGGCCTGGCGAAAAAGGCGGAGCGAAATGTGGTGGCAACCGCCACCGTCACGCTGTCGATGCTGACCGCTGCCGGATCGGCGGTAGGCACGCTCGCCTACATGTCTCCCGAACAGGCCCGGGGAGTCGTCCCCGGGCCGCTCTCGGACATGTTCACTTACGGGTCCGTCCTTTATGAAACATTGACCTGCCTGCGCCCCTTCGACGGCCGCACCCAGCTGGATTACTTCCACCAGCTCTGTTTCGAAGACCCTGTCCCACTCGGCACGCGGCGACCCGACACCCCGCCGGCCCTCGTCGCGATCATCGCCAGAGCCATGGCGAGAAACCCCGCCGAGCGTTTTGCATCCATGGCCAGTCTGGTCGACGCTCTCAAAATCCTCGTGCTGTCCGACGCTCAGCTGGCCTTTGCGTCCTCCACCGCGACGATGACCACCTTGCCACGCCATCTGGCCACCGGAAATTTCTCCAGCCGCGCGCAGGCCTGGCGTCGATATACACAGGCCGGGCTCGCGACCATTGCCACGTTCGCGCTCGCCGTCGCGGCTTACTACGTTCTCCATCGCAATTCCAGCGCACCGGGAGCGCCTGGCACGCTGACGAAAATCACCTATGACGCCGGCCTCACCGGCTACCCCGCCATTTCTGCGGACGGCAAACTGCTCGCCTACGCTTCCGATCGCACAGGTGGAAATCTCGATATCTGGATTCAGCAACTGGGCGGCGGTCAGCCCACCCGCCTCACCAAAGACCCCGGCGACGACTATCAGCCCGCCTTCTCGCCCGACGGCACCCACATCGCCTACCGTTCCGACCGGCGCGGCGGCGGCGTCTACGTCACTCCCACCCTTTCGGGCTCCGAAGAGCTCCTCGCGCCCGGCGGTTTCGACCCGAAATATTCGCCCGATGGCAGCACCATCGCCTACTGGCATGGCTATGTCGGAGGCGCGCTTTATCCGGGAGCCGCGCGTATCGAGCTTGTGTCCGTGCGGACCCGCCAGTCGCAGGTGTTCCGCCCCGATTTCGACACCGCCGCGTATCCCGTCTGGCTCTCCGGTTCGCGCCTCCTTTTCCTGGGGCGCAAGCGCGACAAGACCGGCAATTCCATCGTGGATTGGTGGGTCGCCGATATCGATACCGGCTATGCCGTTCCCACGGGCGCTCTGAAACGTTTCGGGGATGCCGGCCTGACGTCGGTGCCATCCACCTATTGGTTTAAGCCCGAAACCGCGGCCGATGGCGCGGTGTTCTTCACGGCCACCCACGGCGATGCCACCAATGTCTGGCAGATACAGCTGGACGCGGATGGTAAATCGACAGGTCCTCCGACGGGTGTCACCTTCGGCGCGTCGCTCGATTCCTCCGTCAGCGTCGCGGATCAGGGGTCCGGCCGCACCGTCGCCTTTTCCAGCCTCTCGCTCGCGCGAAATGTCTGGAAAGTGCCTCTGGCGGCCTCGGGCGACGCCTCCGGCCGCGCGCAGAAGCTTCTCTCCGATGAGGCCGATATGAGTTCGCCCACGGTCAGCCTCGACGGGCAAACCGTCGCTCTGCTGGCGCGCGATCCCGACGGCTACCGCATCGTTACCTTCAACCTCGCCAACATGCAGCGCAGCCCCGTTGCCGCTGTCGGCGCTTCCCGCGGCACGCTCGACGATCCCCGGTTCCCTTTGCTGAGCGGCGATGGCACGAAAGTGGTGTTCCGCAGAGACGGCGGCGCATTCATGACCACAGTCGAGGATGGGCCGGTGCTGCAACTCCTCAAATCCTGCGGCAAGCCGTCGGATGTAACCTTCGACGGCGGCCAGATCCTCTGCGACTCCCGCGAGTCCGATGAAAAAATCGTGCTCTGGTCGCATGGCGTCACAGAGACCCTGGTCGCGCAGCCCGATGGCAGAAATACCACCCAGTTCGATGGGCATTTTTCCCCCAACGAGCGCTGGGTAGCTTATTCCGAAGGCCGTCCGTCTTCGCCCGAACGCCGCATTATGGTGGTGCCCAATACCCCCAACAAAAAACTCGCCGGCGGCGACTGGATCGCCATCGGCGACAGCGGCGATTTCGATATCTCCCCGGTTTGGGGCGCCGATGGCAAACACATCTACTATGTCTCCGATAAAGACGGATTTCGCTGCATCTGGGCGCGCCCGGTGGATCCCGATACAGCCCGCCCCACCGGTCCCGCCTTCGCCATCGCGCATTTCCACATGGCCAGCCAGACGCTGCGCACCACCAGCCTTTCCGCGAGCCGCGGCTTTCTGATTTTCACCATGACTGAAACGACGGGCAATATCTGGACACAACAGATAGCAGGAGGAGTGAAGTGATCAGCCTGGTGATTATTTCGCGCAACGAAGGCAGCGAACTCGAAGCGACGGTCGCGAACCTGATGCAGACGGTGCCGGCCAGCCAGCGCGAAATTATCGTGGTGGATGACGGTTCCACCGATGGCTCCGCCGAATTCCTCACCTCGCTTCCCGAAATTCGCATTCTGCACAGCGAAGGAATCGGAGTGGCGCGCGCGCGGAATTTTGGCGCCAGTCACGCTACGGGCCAGGTCGTCGTGTTCTGCGACGCGCACATCCGCGCTCCGGAGAACTGGTATTTGCCGGTGCTCCAGGCGCTCGAAGACCCGCGGGTGGGAGCGTGCGCGCCGGGAATTTACAGCCTGCTCGAACCCGACCGCCGCGGCTACGGGCTCTTCATCGACGGCCCGGATCTCCACGCCAGCTGGCACGCGAAGCGGCCCGACGCCCCGCTGGAAGTGGCCGTACTGCCCGGCTGCTTTCTGGCCATGCGGCGCGAAGTTTTCGAAGCCACCGGCGGTTTCGACCCCGGCATGCGCCAGCTCGGCGGCAACGACAACGAAGTCAGCTTCCGCCTCTGGACCTTCGGCTACAAACTGCTGATCCTGCCTCAGGTGGAGGTGGGTCATTTGTTTCGCACCGTCGCCCCGTACGAAACCACGTGGGCCTCGGTGGTTCACAACCGCCTGCGGATGGCCATGGTGCACTTCGACGCCGCGCGCGTCGAGCGGGTGGTGGAAGCGCTGGTTCAGTACGAGCGTTTTCCTGCCGGCCTCGCGCTAATGACCGGCGGCGACCACGCTGAAAGACGAATTGCCGTCGCAAAGCGGCGGAAATTTGACGACGTCAGCTACTTCAATGCTTTCGATCTTACCTGTTAAGGAGCAAATATGAACGCAACGGAAATCGAACTCATGGTACCGCCGGATGAAATCGGCGAACCCAAAATGCGGCCTTCCCTCAAGGCCGACGCGCACACTGCCAGCCCCGCGCCACGTCGTCCTGCGGATCCAGTCGACGATCCGCACCGCAGAAACCCGTCACCCCCCAGCTACGCTCCGCCTCAAAAAGAACACCGACCATCCAGCCCCGCTCCGCCGCTGAAGAAGTAAGCTACGGCTTTTCGCAGGAAATAACGCGTGGAATCCCGGCCAGGTCCGGCGCGATCTCGACGTTGCTCCAGCCGCCCGCCAGGGCGGCGACGGCATCGGCCTGTCCGAAGCCCAGTTCGAGCGCCAGCAGGCCGCCGGGCTTCAAAACCCGCCACGCCTGCGGGATCAGTTTCCGGTAGACGTCCAGCCCGGTCTCACCCGCGAACAGCGCGAGATGCGGCTCCCAGTCGCGTACCTCGCGCTGCATCGTTTCGCGATCCGCGAGCGAGACGTAAGGCGGATTGGATACCACAACGTCCACTGCGGCGTCCGCGACAGGCGTCAACAGATCGGCGGTCAGGAAACGCACGTTGACCTCGCGGGCAGAAGCCTGTGCCACGCGCAGCGCCGCGATTGAAATGTCCGTCGCGATGACCGAAGCTTTCAGTTCAAGCGCCAGGGTTACCGCGATAGCGCCCGACCCCGTACCCACATCGACAATCAAGCGCGCGCCAGGCCGGCGTCTCAGGATGACGTCGATCAGGAGCTCGGTTTCCGGCCGCGGGATGAGCACATCGGGCGTCACCGTGAACGGCCGGCCGTAAAATTCCTGCGTCTTCGTGATGTACTGCAGCGGCTTGCCCTGCATGCGCTCATGCAGCCAGCGGCCGTAGTGAAGCCACTCCACTTCGCGAAGCTCCCGCTCCGGGTGCGCGTAGAGATAAGTCCTCTCGCAATGAACGGCGTGGCACAGCAGCAGTTCGGCGGTGAGACGCGGCTCCGGCGTACCCGAGGCCGCCAGCAGTTCGGTGCCCTGGGTGACAGCGGTTCGGAGCGTCACGATTTACTGGGCCGTCAGAACGGCTTCTTCTCCCAGTTTCTGCGCCTGGTAATGCGCCACGAGCGCATCGATGATCTGGTCGAGACGGCCCTGCATCACGAGATCGAGCTGGTGCAGGGTCAGGCCGATGCGGTGATCGGTCAGGCGATTTTGCGGGAAGTTGTAGGTGCGGATCTTCTCGCTGCGGTCGCCCGTGCCGACCATGGCTCTGCGGTCGGCGCCGATCGCGTCCTGTTGCTTCTGCAATTCCATTTCGTACAGCCGCGAGCGCAGCACGCGCATCGCCTTGGCGCGGTTCTTGATCTGCGATTTTTCGTCCTGGCAGGAGACGATGGTGCCAGTCGTCAGGTGCGTGATGCGGACTGCGGAATAGGTGGTGTTGACCGACTGACCGCCCGGCCCCGAAGAGCAGAACGTATCGATGCGGATGTCTTTTTCCTCCACCTTGATTTCCACTTCGTCGGCTTCCGGCAACACGGCCACCGTGATGGCGGAGGTGTGGACGCGGCCCTGCTGCTCGGTTTCCGGAACGCGCTGCACGCGGTGCACGCCGCTTTCGAATTTCATGCGGCTGTAGACGCGATTGCCGCTGATGAGCGCGAGAACTTCCTTGAGGCCGCCGACGGCGGAATCGCTCTGTGACGTCACTTCGACGCGCCATTTCTGTGTTTCCGCGTATCGCAGGTACATGCGGAAGACTTCGGCCGCAAAGAGGCTGGCTTCATCGCCGCCCGCGCCCGCGCGGATTTCGAGCACTACGTCCTTTTCATCAAGCGGATCTTTCGGGAGCAGCAGAATTTTAAGGTCCTGCTCGATCTGGTCCATTCTCGGCTGCACGCCTTCGATTTCGAGCTTCGCCATTTCGCGAAGGTCGGGATCGGAATCTTCGAGCATGCCCTTCGCCTGGTTCAAATCGTCTTCGGCGGATTTGTAATCGCGGTACTTGGTGACAACCTCAGTCAGATCGCTGTACGTCTTGGCGACTTTGCGATACTGTTCGCCATCGCCGATGATCCCGGGATCGGCCATCTGGCTCGCCAGCTCGGCGTAGCGATCCTCCATCTGGTCCAGCTTGTCGCGGTATTTCATGGCCGTTTACGCGATCACCAGTTCGCCGCCCTGGCGGGCTTCGAGCGCCATGGCGCCAGCGAGCGCGCGCACGGCCACTTCGGCCTGTTCGTCCGAAGGGGCTTTGGTGGTGATGCGCTGTGTCCAGAGACCTGGCGCGGTCAGAATAGCGAGAAATGAGCCGCGGCGCTTCGCCGCAAAACGAATGAGTTCGTAGCTCATGCCGGCAATCAGTGGTAACAGCGCGATGCGTATGGCCAGCTTCGCGGCAAAACTCTGCACCGGAATGAACATGTAAACCACCATGGAAATCAGCATGATCACGAACATGAAACTGGTGCCGCAGCGGGGGTGCCACGTGACAAATTTCTGGGCATTGACCACACTGACCGGCTTGCCGGATTCGAAATTGAAGACGACTTTATGCTCGGCTCCGTGGTATTCGAAGACGCGGCGAATGTCTTTGGAACGCGACAGCGCCAGAAGAAAACCGATGAAGATCGCGAGGCGGATCAGGCCGTCTACAAGATTGAAAAGGATCTGGCCTTTAATCACCGGCGCCCAGTGAGTCAGGATCTCCGTCAGCTTCAGAGGGATGAGCTTATACATGACGATAAAGAAGAGAACCGAGATGACGATCTGGCTGTTCATCATCCAGGAACTCACGGCCGGTTTCGCTTCTTTTTCGGCTTCGGCAGGCGTGACGCCGTCATCGAGAGCGGCGTTGGCGGAGAATTTGAGAGCCTGCATCCCGAGAGTCATGGCCTGGCCGAGGGTTCCGAGTCCTCGCAGGATGGGCAATTTCCAGTAGCTATGCTTTTCCGAGACGCGGGCCACGGGCATTTCCTGGGTGATGATCTCGCCGGAGGGCTTGCGGACGGCGACACAATAGCTGTGCGGAGCGCGCATCATGACACCCTCCATGACGGCCTGTCCGCCGACGAGGGTTTCCTCACCACTTTCGAGAATGGGCAGCATCTGGACGTGCGCGAACAGACGGAAGAATGTACGGATGGACAATCGGAATCCTCTTATAAGGTTATTATCCCACATGTGTAATTCAGTGCACTCGACCTGATTCAGGAGGCGTGTTGGGTCCGGCGGCAGTCAAACTACGCCGCTTTACCGGCTGTTCTTGTGATTTCGGTGAGATTGTGCTTTTTGCGGTAGTCGGTTTCGGTTCTTTTGGCGAGGATGAGCTTGTGGTGACGCTCGGCGTGGGCTCTGATGAATTGCAGAGAAAAAACAAAACCGTCTTTGCGGGGATCGTAGGCTAAGTCCTGTGAATCTGCCAGTTGGAAGAGGAGGCGGGCTTCTTCGAGTTCAGCGGCGCGGTCGGCTTTGCGTTTGGCCTGGAGGTCGGTTAGCTCCTTTTTGTATTTTTCGTAGGCTCTTTGGGTGCGCTGGCTGTAGAGGGACATGAGGGCGAGTTCCTTTGAGTGGTCGCGGGCGACTACAGTCTCGATTACAGCGTTTTCTATCGCATCGGTTTCGGGGCCGGGATTCTGGTTTTCCATGGGGCGGTATAGGTCTCCGGCGCCATCGAGATCGCCTACGGCGGAGAGGTTGGCGCAGCGGGCGCGGATTTGGTTGAGACGCCAGGCTTCTTCGGCGATGGAGTTGGCGAGGAAGGTTTCGTGGGTGCCGACGGGGGCGAGGTCGGACATCATGCCGTGGAGGAAGGCGTCGAATTTTTCGCGTTCTTCGGGGGTCATGATGAGGACCTGGCCGGTGAAACCGTGGCGGAGGGCGTTGTATTTGACGCGTTGTTTGGCTTCGGGGGTGGCGGGGCCTTTTTTGGATTTGAGGTTGAGGGCGGCGACCTGGTGCTGGAGATCGGCTACGAGGGAGTGGGTGGCGAGGGTTTCGGAGGTTAGTGGTGCATTCATGACCGGAATTTAGCAGGCGGGGCGGGGGTGGGGAGGGGCGGGATTTTTTAAGGTTATGAAAACAGGGGGAATAGAGTTTTCAGTTTGTTGTCAACGGGGTTGCAGATGTCAGCGCTGGAGATGGTATATTTTCGCTAAATGAACACCAATTTCCAGATTGCAGGGAACCAACAACAAGCTAACCGCAACAGGACGGCCGGTAAGAAATTTATACTGATCGGGGAATCCGCTCTGTAGGAACGCCAATGTCTGGTAGTGTGTTGAAAACTGGAGGGTCCCGTCAACTAAAAACAAGACGACACCTCCAGTAAATTTGAGAGCCGGGCGCATGCCGACATCTTCCCACATTTGCGAAACCGCATCAGCTTGTCAAGCGCGAAAGCGGATTGGGTTTTTCAAACAGACCCAGTACCGGAATCCAGTCGTATATATTGTGAACAGGCATCCACCACATTGCCCGAGGCTATGGCAGCGCAAGATGGGGCGAGCTTGCTCCCGGCATGGCCGGATATTCTTGCGGGGCACGACCAAAGAGTCGTCATGCGATTGCGGTCTATGTCTCTTACCAGAAGGTCGGGAAGGGTGGCGCCGGCGATTCATTATGCAAATCGATCCTTCTGTTCAGGCGAGCGCGGATAACTATAAGCTGCTGACCAACGTGGTGGTGCCACGGCCCATCGCGTGGATCACGAGCCTGAGCGGAGCCGGGGTGGTGAATCTGGCGCCGTTCAGTTTTTTCAATGCGGTGGCGGGCGATCCGCCGTACGTGGTGGTGGGGATTGGCCGCCGCGACGACGGCGCGCCCAAAGATACGGCGAAAAATATTGAGGCGAGCGGCGAGTTCGTGGTGAATTTTGTGACGGAGGATCTGCTGGCGGCGATGAATATTTCCGCCGTGGATTTTCCGCCGGATCAGAGCGAACTGGAAGCCGCGCAGTTGCACACGGCGGCTACGGTTCACGTGCGGACACCGCGGGTTGCCGAGGCGCAGGTGAGCCTGGAATGCAGGGTCTACAGCGCGCAGCCGCTGGGCAGCAATACGCTGATCATCGGCGAAGTGGTGATGTTTCATGTGGCGGACAGCCTGGTGGGTCCGCGAATGCATATCGGCGGATTTGCGCCGATAGGACGGCTGGGATCGCCTTCGGTTTACTGCCGTACTACAGATCGATTTGAGCTGGCGAGACTGACGTACGCGGAGTGGCAAAAAGAGCGCGGTTGAGGCTGCTTTTTCGGTATCGGCCATACGGCGCTGCCTTAAAAATGAATTCTCAAACCAAACTGCATTTGCCGCGGGGTGTTGGCCCGACCACTGATCACGCCCCAGATCTGCGGACTATCGATATTCAGACTTGGGTTGGAGGGCTGAAAGTGATTCAGGACGTTGTTGGCCTGGATGATGATGGAAGCCCGACTCCTTCACGAATTCTGAAGTCTTTCGAGCCGGCAGCACCCAGATTCCAGGTGGGCAGGCCGCCCGGTGGCGGCGAACTGCGCGATTGCGAATGGCGCTGTCGCGAGGAGAAACCAGGCGGCCAGTGCCCGAAAATTTAGTCTTGAGTTCATATGGATTTGGTTCCCGTTTGGAGGCGCGGGCAGGCAGAAGCGTCTTGCTTAATGCCAGCTCTTGCGCTCTTGCCAGCTTTTGCTGAAAGCACAGGGGCGCCACACACGGGTATGACCTGGCCGTTCGTGGTCAATACCGGATTGGTGGTCCGAACTCAGGGTCGGGATTCGCGGCAGACAATTTGCCGGAGGATCGTGCCGCTTTTTCAGCGCGGAGGACGACCGGGTAGTAAGACAGAGGTAACTAACTGATTCCCTGAATCACCGTATTGTCAAGGGGTTGGTAAAATACGGCGCTTGTGAGCGTTGAAGGCTTGGAATGGCGCTGAGGCGACGTGCGGGAATTCGCGCAGGGCCTGTGGGACTGGACGCAATTGCCGGGGAAGGCACCCAAAAACTCGTTCTATTCGTGCGTTTTTGCTGGAATCACGCGTGCGTGTATCTTCTGGAAACCTTCACCGGGAGCGACTCTCATGAATTCTGCCGTAGCTGGCGGCACGCTGGCCAAAATCGTAAACGAACACGTTATTGAGATCATCAGCGATTCCGGCGAAGGCGCGCAGACGTGCGGCCAGATGTTCGCCGACCTTTGCGCGAAAAACGGCAATGGCATCTGGACGGTAGAGATTATTCCGGCCGAGATTCAGCCGCCGAGCCGGTCGCGCGCGGGGGCGAGCGGCTATCGTATCCGGCTGGGATCGAAGGCGGTTACGAACGCCGGGGATTTTGCCGATCTGGTGATTGCGTTTAACGAGCAGGTGCTCTATAGCCGGATCGATTCGAAGGCGCTGCGGGCGGGGACGCTGCTCTATGTGGACAAATCGTGGGCGGATAATGCGGACCCGGGGATTCGGCGGAAATACAACGAGGCGGTGAACGATTTTCAGGCGCGCGGGTATGCGGTGACCGAAGTTCCTATTGAACAGGAGTGCCGGAAGTATACCGACGATGCGCGCAAGGGAAAGAATATGTGGGTGCTCGGGATGCTTTGCGCCACATACGATTTCGATCCTTCGGCGGTGGGGGCGGAGATTGCGAAACGCTTCGCACGCAAGGGCGAAGCTTCGGTGAAGCTGAATCAGGCGTTGTTCAACGATGGGTACGACTGGGCGCTCGAAAATGTCAAGCTGCGCTTTCACGTGCCCGCTGAGAAGCTCACCACCCCGATGGTCGTCATGAACGGTAATCAGGCGCTGGCGCTGGGAATTATGGCGGCGGGGATTGAAGTGTGCTCGATGTATCCGATTACGCCGGCGACTTCGGCGTCGCACTTTTTGGCTTCGGCGATTGAACAGACGGGCGGGATTGTGCACCAGGCGGAAGACGAGATTGCCGCAATCGGTTTCGCGATTGGCTGTTCTTACGCGGGTAAGACGGCGGTCACGATTACTTCGGGGCCGGGGCTGGCGCTCAAGACGGAGTTTCTGGGATTCGCGGTGATGGCGGAAATACCGCTGGTTGTGGTGGTGGTGCAGCGGGGCGGACCTTCGACGGGATTGCCGACCAAGGTGGAGCAGGGCGATCTGTTCGCGGCGCTGTATGCGTCGCCTGGCGATTGCCCGAAGATCGTGATGGCTCCGGCGACGATCGAAGAGTGTTTTCATTTCATGATTACGGCGCGCAAATTGGCCGAAGATTTTCGCGGGCCGGTGATGGTGCTGTCGGACGCGAATCTGGCGACGGGGCAGAAGCCGTGGACGCGTCCGGAACTGCGGGCGTCGTGGCTGGCGCCGCCGGTGGATCAATCGCCGTGGGATTCGGAGGTGCCGCCGTTTGCGTGGGACGCGAAGACCGGGTTGTCGCGAAGGCCGATACCGGGGCAGCGCGGCGGCGAATACGTTATCACGGGGCTGGCGCATGACGAAGAGAGCCATATCGCGTACGACTCGGCGATTAACCAACGGTCGATGGAGATGCGCAGCCGCAAGCTGGCCGTTCTGGGCAGCGCGCTGAAGCCTCCGAGCGTACATGGCGATGCCGAGGGCGATTTGCTGGTGGTTGGCTGGGGTTCGACGCTTGGGGCCATCGAAGAGGCTGTTGACCGGCTGCGCGCGGAGGGACATCGCGTGTCATCGGTGCATCTGCGATTCCTGTCGCCGATGGAGCCGGGGCTGCGCGAAATCTTTTCTCGTTTTCGGAAGGTCATGACCATAGAAATCAATTACAGCGATGATTTGTCGGAGCCGTACGTAACTAAGGAATCGCGACGGTATTCGCAACTGGCGCAGCTGCTGCGCGCGCAGACTTTGGTGGATATCGATTGCTGGTCGCGTGTGCCGGGGAGTCCGCTGCCGCCCGGGGTGGTGGAAGAACAGCTGAGACGCCGGCTGAAGGGCGAGGAGAGTTAAATGTACGGGCTGAAGAAAGAATGGGAAATCGAGGCGGCGGCGCGCGAATGCGTGCTGGAGGATTACGTGGGCGCGGAAGCGCGCTGGTGCCCGGGCTGCGGCGATCACGCGGTGCTCAGCACGGTGCAGCGGCTGGCGCGCGATCTGCAACTGCCGCCGGAGAAGACGGTGGTGGTTTCGGGCATCGGATGTTCGAGCCGCTTTCCGCACTACATGAAGACGTACGGATTTCACGGCCTGCATGGGCGCGCGCTGCCGGTGGCGGAGGGCGTGCGGAGCCGGAGGCCGGACCTGGATATTTTCGTCGTGACGGGGGACGGGGATTGCTGCGCGATCGGCACGGCGCACTGGATTCATGCGATTCGCTACAACATGGATCTGACGATTCTGCTGCTGGATAACAACGTTTACGGGCTGACGAAGAATCAGACGTCGCCGACTTCGCGCACGGGAGAGAAGTCGAATACGCAGCCGCACGGGTCGTTTTTCGCGCCGCTGAATCCGATTTCGGTGGTGCTGGGGATTGCCAACGCTTCGTTCGTGGCGCAGACGGTGGACTGGAATCCGCCGCATTTGTATGCGACGATTCGCGCGGCGCATGAGCACAAAGGCGCTTCGTTCGTGAGGGTACTGCAGAGGTGTCCGCATTTTAGTTCGCACGTGTTTGCGCCGCTGCAGGACGATTTCAGCCAGATGATGCTGATGGACCACGAGCGCGGGGTGCGCGTGGAGGAGCCGATCCGGAAGATGTTCCCGAGGCGCGTGGATCACGATCCGCGGGATCTTTCAGCGGCGCGCGAACTGGCGGATCGCACGGATGTTTATCCGATCGGACTGTTTTACCGCAACGACAACGCTTCGCGCTACGACTTAGCGACGCAACTGGGTCTGGAGACAACGCAGGCGGAGAAGCTGGCCGCGGTGAACGGCATGTTCGACCGGTTTGCGGTGCAGGGGAGAAATTAACGTGCCGGCGAGCGTGTCGGCGTTGCCGGAAATAATTTCGCAGCAGCAACTGCGGACGTTCCACATTTCGGGGCGCGGCATCGAGCAGGCTATGCCGCACGGGCCGCTGCGGCTGGCGGAGATTGCCGGGATCGGGAGCATGGAAGCGGCGTATCCGGTTTCCGTTTCGGCGCATTTTGCGATGGGGCCTTCCGCCGGGATGGCAGGCAAGGCTGGCGAGGCTGCGGATCAGGACCTGATCGCGGTGGCGGACGGTGGGTGGCTGATTCCTTTCACGGCGAATGCGTTTCCGTTGATCTATGGGGCTATTGCAGCCGGTATGCGGCAGGCGGCAAAAAACCAGTTCATCGGGAAGCTGACGAAGCAATGCGAACGCCTGCGGGAATTGCTGCGTGTGGACGACAGCCATGCGCCGGGCGGCGCGTCGGCCGAGGCGATTGCGTCGGCGATGGGCGATGAGGCGGGTTACTTCAACGCGGATGCGCTGGCTGCGGCGTTTCATCGCAAGACCGATGCTACGCGCCCGATGGATGCGGCACGGCGCGAGCGCGTGGAGGCGATTCTCGCGACGCTGGAACATGCGATCGACGAGACCAGGCGCGAGCCGGTTTTCTGGCTTTTTCATTCCGCGACGGCGCCCGCGAGTGTGACGGCGTTTGGCGGACGGCTGCGGCAGTGCGGCGACAGCTTCGAGGACGCGCTGGAGTTCTGCGATCGGCGGCTGGAGCGGTTTGCGCGCTATCTGCGTGCGTTGCGGGCGGCCCGGCTGGAGATGGAATCGGCTTTCGATCCGGCGGTGCATGAGGAGTGGCTGCGGCGGTTCGACTGGCAGTCGGCGGAAGCCGAGGAACTGGCGGCGCTGCCCGCGTTTGTAGTGCTGGAGCCGGCGGAGTGGCTGGCGCGGACTTCGTTTGCGTCTTTCGGGCGCTTGCTGAGATCGGGACGGCCGGTGCAGGTGCTGGTGCCATATCACGGACTGCAAGGCGGCGATTTGAGCGGATTTATGCCGGATTTCGGCTATCTGTCGATCGCGCATCGGGAAGCGTTCGTGCTGCAGTCGTCGCTTTCACAGCTGGAGCATCTGACGGACGGATTGACGGCGATGAACGGGACATTGCGTCCGGCGGTGGCGATTGTTTCCGTGCCTGCGGCGCACAGGGCCGTCGAGGATGAGGCTGCGGCGTGGCTGGAATCGAGGCTGCTGCATTTGTCGCGCGCGTTTCCGCTTTATCGTTACGATCCGGATCGCGGCGAAAGCTGGATGGAGCGGTTCGAACTTCTGTCGGGGCCTGCGCCTGGCGGACTTACAGCGGCGCACGCAGCCGCGGTTTCCAACGATTTTCGCCATCACTTCCGCATTATCCCGGACTCCGACCGGGACGGTGAGCAAGTGGAGCTGGCGGAATACCTGGAGCGGTATCGTCAAACTCCTCCGCTGGCGATACCGTTTCTCAGGGTTGTGGACGATCAGGGCGAGTTGCGGCGCGCGGTGGTGACGAGAGAGCTGGTGAATCTGAGCCGCGACAGGCAGAGGGCTTATCGGATTTTCGAAGAGCTGGCGGGAGTGGGGAACGCACACGTGAAGGCGGCGGTGGAAAGAACGCGCGAGGAAGTGCATACCAGCGTGAGGCTGGAAGGGGCGACGGAGGCTGTACGGCGCGTGATTGCCATGCTGATGAACGGCGAGGCTCCGGTTGCGGGCGCGCCTGGTGCGTTGCAGACGGCGCCTGCGGCTGTGATTTCCGCGGCTGCGAATCCCGAAAACATTAAAACGGCAGCGCCTGAAGTTTCCGTTTCGGTTTCCGAAGAGCCGTATATCGATACGTTTCTTTGCACGAGTTGCAACGACTGCATGAAGGTCAATCCGCTGTTGTTCCGGTATGACGCGAATAAGCAGGCGTCGATTGCGAATGCGCGGGCCGGGACTTTCGCGGAACTGGTGAAGGCGGCGGAGGGATGTCCGGCGCGGTGCATTCATCCGGGGATGCCGCGGGCGGACGATGCGTCGGCTACGGCGCCGGTGCTTGCGCGGGCGGCTAAGTACTGACATTCGGAATTACGGTGACGTATTCCGATCATGCGGCGAGGAGTATGCGTTTGTCGGCGATCTTGCCGAGAAGTGCATGACGATCCTGGCGAGTGAAGGTCCACTTGAAGGGAGAAGCGGTGCGTTCGTAGTGGCATTGGAATGCAAGAAGGCGCTGCTTCAGTTCGGCGAGGGAAGAAAAATCGTTGGGTGTGAGGACCTTCCTCTGGACGATTGAGAAGTAGATTT
>Ga0302319_10007881_pt1 | contig 20844 bp, 20 predicted proteins | sample Bog_T0_2_FD_203319 | JGI IMG/M metagenome (GOLD analysis project Ga0302319, IMG submission 203319) | Peat permafrost microbial communities from Stordalen Mire near Abisko, Sweden - Bog_T0_2 | ecosystem: Environmental > Terrestrial > Soil > Wetlands > Peat | place: Sweden: Abisko, Stordalen Mire... | reverse complement strand
AGGGTAGTGGTCCTCGACGACCACCAGGGTCCCACCGCAGTCTCGGGCGGCCTCGGCCAGCACGTCGACGGCGATCGGCTTGACCGAGTAGCAGTCGATCACCCGGACGTGGATACCCTCCGCCGCCAGCTGGTCGGCGGCGGCCAGGGCGCTGTGCAGCGTGACCCCGGCCGCGACCACCGCCGCCTTGTCCTCGTCGCTGCGCCGCAGCACCTTGGCGCCGCCGATCGGGAAGGCCTCGGCGTTGTCGTAGATCACCGGATAGGCGTTGCGGGTGGTCCGGAGGTAGACGATCCCGGTGCGGTCGGCCATCTCGGCCACCAGCTTGACGGTGCTCACTGCGTCGGAGGGGTAGAGGACCGTCGATCCCTGGACGGCCCGCAACGACGCCAGGTCCTCGAGTGCCATCTGGGAGGGCCCGTCGGCGCCGATCTCGCTACCCGCGTGGGACCCGACCAGCCGGAGGTTGGCCCGGGAGATCGCCGCCATCCGGATGAAGTCGTAGGCCCGCGAGAAAAAGGCGGCGAAGGTCGAAACGAAGGGCACATAGCCGCGCACCTGGAGGCCGACTGCCGCCGACACCAGCTGCTGCTCGGCGATGTACATCTCGAAGAAGCGATCCGGGAACGCCTTCTTGAACTGGTCGGCGTGGGTCGAGTTGCTCACCTCGGCGTCCAGGGCGACCACCTCCGGGCGGGCGCCGAGTGCGACCAGCCCGTCCCCGTACGCCTTGCGGGTCGCGACCTTGTCCCCCAGGGCGTAGCTGGGGAGCGTGACCTCAACCGCCTGGGGCCGGATCGCCGGCGTGCCCCGTTCGGGCTTGCGCACCTCGATGCGGAGATCGTGCAGCTCGCCGAGCTGGTCGATGGCCCGCACCGCCATGTCCGGGGGCAGGGCCACGCCATGCCACCCATCCTTGTTCTCGATCTCCGAGAACCCCTTGCCCTTGATCGTCTTGGCCAGGATCACCGTCGGCCGGCCGACCGTCTCCCGGGCGTCGACGTAGGCGCCGTCGATCTCCTCCAGGTTGTGGCCGTCGATGACCAGGGCGCGGCAGCCGAACGCCTCGACCCGGCGGCGGTAGGTCTCCAGGTCCCAGCCGAACTCGGTCTCGCCGCGCTGGCCGAGGCGGTTCACATCCGCGATCACGGTCAGGTTGTCCAGCTGGTAATGGGCTGCCTTGTCAAGCGCTTCCCAGATCGACCCCTCGGCCAGCTCGCTGTCGCCGCAGAGCACCCAGACCCGGTAGGGGAGTCGGTCGAGGTACTTGCCGGCGAGAGCGACCCCCACTCCGATCGGGAGGCCCTGTCCGAGCGATCCGGTGGCGACGTCCACCCAGGGGATGACCGGGGTGGGGTGGCCCTGGAGCCGGGAGCCCAGCGTCCGGTAGGTCATCAGCTCGGCGTCGTCGACCACACCGCAGGCCACGTAGAGGGCGTAGAGGAGGGGAGAGGCGTGGCCCTTGGAGAAGATCAGATGGTCATTGGTCGGGAGCTTGGGGTGGGCGAAGTCGTAGCGGAGGTGCCGGCCGGCGAGGACCGCGATCAGATCGGCGGCGGACATGCTGGAGGTGGGATGGCCCGAGCCGGCCCGGGTGCTGGCGCGGATGCCGTCGATCCGGAGCTGCTGCGCCACCTCGTGCAGGCTCTCCAAGTCCACTGGAGCCGCTGGTTGTCCGGTCGCCGCCATCTGTGGTCCTCCTGGAAGGGCGCGGTCGGGGGCTCGAAAGACGTGCGGCCGCTTCGGATTGAATGATGAACGGAGTGGAGGCTCGCCCGTCTGAGGCGAAGGGACCCGGGCAGGGTTGGGGTCGGATCGGCCCGGCGAGGCCCCGCCCCCCGGGGGGGACACCGGTCGTGGGGCTGCCGCGCCCGCTTGGCGCGGCCACGCCGCTGGTAACATCGAGGAACCGTGCGCCCATAGCTCAGTCTGGATAGAGCGTCTGACTACGGATCAGAAGGCCGGGGGTTCAAATCCTCCTGGGCGTACCACTCCTCCTCCTTCGAGTTGAGGAGCACCGTCTGATTGAGTCAGAACCGTGATGATCAGACGCTCCAAGTGGGGGTACATTTGCATCGATCAGACGCGCCTCTGGAGCGCAGAACCGGAGAATTGCGGTGTCGAAATCTGACGGTCTAACGGTGCCCTCGGCGCTCGAGAGCTGCATCACCGCCTACCTGCGTGAGAAGCGGGCCGCTGGGCGCTCCCGCGAGACCCTCGCCGTCTACACCCGCGTGATCCAGGAAGTGGTGCTGCCCTTCTGTCGCCAGTCCGGCATCACCGAGCCCGGCCAGCTCGGCGCCCGCGAGCTCAGCGCCCTCTCCGCCGGGCTCCTCGACGGCACCCGCTCCCGCTCAGGGCGGTCGCTCAGCATGCCGTCGGTGGCGAGCTACGCCCGCACTATCACTGTCTTTCTGGAGTGGCTCACCAAGCAGGGCGAGACCGTGAGCTCCCGGGTCCAGAAGCCCAGGCTGCCCAAGCGAGTGGTCGACGTCCTGAGCCGCGAGGACATCAGGGCCCTGGAGGACGCCGCCCCTACCGAGCGGGACAAGCTGATCGTCCGCATTCTCGCCGACACGGGCGTGCGGCTCGGCGAGCTGCTGACCGCCGACTCCCTCCGCCAGGAGCCTGACCGGAAGTGGTACCTGAAGGTCCGGGGCAAGGGCGACAAGGAGCGCATGGTCCCCATCCAGCCCAGGCTCGCGACTCGGATCGATCGCTACGCCCGCCGGACTCGAAAGGAGTCGCCCAGTGGCACGCTCTTCCTGGGCAACCGGCGCAGCCTGAAGACCGGCGAGTACGAGCCACTCACCGCTTCGGAGGCGGCGCACCTGATCCGCGACCTCGGCCAGGACGTGCTCAAGCGACGAGTTCACCCCACCTCGTCCGCCGCTCCTTCGTCACTGAGCAGCGGCACTCGGGGGACGGGTAGTAGCCGCGTGAAATGCCATTCCGGAGTGTTCCGCTATGAGATCTGACCGCCTCACGCTGGTCTCCCCGCCCTCCCTGCTCCAGGACCGGGTCACCGACTTCCTGAACGAGAAGCGGGCCGCAGCGCTATCCCGCCGCAGCATCGCCGCTTACACCGACGTGCTCGGGGCCGTGCTCCTGCCCTTCTGCCAGAGGTCCGGCATCACCGAGCCCGGCCAGATCGGCGCCCGCGAGCTCAACGCCCTCTCCGCCGGGCTCCTCGACGGCACCGGCTCCCGCTCGGGTCGGCCGCTCAGCAAGCCGTCGGTGGCGAGCTACGCCCGCACCATCAACGTCTTTCTGGAGTGGCTCACCAAGCAGGGCGAGACCGTGAGCTCCCGGGTCCAGAAGCCCAGGTTGCCCAAGCGAGTGGTCGACGTCCTGAGCCGCCAGGACATCAGGGCCCTGGAGGACGCCGCCCCTACCGAGCGGGACAAGCTGATCGTCCGCATTCTCGCCGACACAGGGATGCGGTTAGGTGAGCTGCTCGGTATGTCCACCGACCCCCTCCGCCAGGAGCCTGGCCGGAAGTGGTACCTCAAGGTCTGGGGCAAGGGCGACAAGGAGCGCATGGTCCCCATCCAGCCCGGGCTCGCGACTCGGATCGATCGCTACGCCCGCCGGACGCGGAAGGAGTCGCCTAATGACAGGCTCTTCCTAGGCAACCGGCGCAGCGCGAGGACCGGCGAGTACGAGCCCCTCACCGGCTCCGGGGCCGAACAGACGATCCGCGACCTCGGCGAGGAGGTTCTCAGGCGGCGCGTTTACCCCCACCTCTTCCGCCACTCCTTCGTCACGCAGCAGGCGCGCCAGGGGATGCACCCCCTCCTGGTGGCCAAGATCGTCGGCCACGAGAGCATGGCCATGATCAACGAGGTCTATGCCCATCTCGAGACGTCGGACGCCCACGACGCCCTGATGAAGTCCCTGCTGTCGCAGGATCCGGAGCGATAGGCAAGCTCCACACCCGGCAGGCTCCGTGGCTGCGGAGGCACTCGCAACCGCAGCCGGTACCCGGCCGTCCGGCCCCGGACCCACGGGTGCGGGCAACTCAGGGGACAGTTGCGGGCAGCTCGCCCGGGCGCTGATAGCCTCATGAGGTGCTGGCATCGGCATGCGGAGAGCCGCTCGGCGATCGCCGGTCCAGGGGACCCGCCGTTGAGGCGACACCGCGGCCGGACGCGCGGGGACTCCCCGGGCCACCTGCTCTTCCTTGGCAGCCGGCGGAGCTCCAGGTCGGGCGAGTACGAGCAGCTCACCGAGTCGGAGACCGAGCAGATGATCCGCGAGCTGGGACTGGACGTCCTCGAGCGGCGCCTCTACCCCCATCTGTTCCGCCATTCCTTCGTCACCGAGCAGCTGCGCCGGGGGATGCAGCCGAACCTGGTGGCCAAGATCGTCGGCCACACCAGTCTCGCCATGATCGATCAGGTCTACCAACACCTGACGGTCACCGACGCCCATGAGGCACTGATGCGATCCCTGATGGGCGAGGGTCGGCGCGGCTCCCCGGGGTGATCCTCTCCCCGGTGGACTACCGGGCCTGACCTCCAGGGGATCCGGGGATCGACGCGAACGGACGCGTCAGAGCGGCAGCTGGCGGCGTCGGCGACCGCCTGGGTCTGTGGAACCCGATGCGATTGAGGCCTTGGGCGCAGATACCATCAGGCCCTGCCGGCCGGGGAACGCGGAACCCCGCTGCGCGGCCGCTGCTCCTGTCGGGCGCCGGTCAGCATGATGGCCTCCTCCGGCTTTGCCACCAGGTCTTCGACCATGCGCAGGGGTGGGAAGGTGAGCAGCCCCGCGGCGATCTGGCGGAGGGTGCCTTTCCGGACGCCATTTCCCTGCAGGGCGTGGCTGATGGTGTTCTCGGAGACCCCCGCCGCCCGCGCGAGCGACGCGCCGTCCAAGTTGCGGATCGCCATCTCGTAGCGGAGCCGTTCGGGGTCGAGCGTCACGATCATCGCGGGCTCCGGCAGCCGGTGAACGTGCGAGCCTTGAAGAGCCACGGCGTTGGGCAGCTCCGAGCCGTGCAGCGACGCACCAGCGCAGCGGGGGTTGATCGCGCCTGCGGCAGGGTCCGGCGCACGGGTGGAGGCGCCTCTGCTGCGGCGTTCGTCTTCGGGCCAACCGTCAGGGTGGCGTGGCCCACGAGAGAGCTTGGCAGCGAATGAGAGGACTGGCGAGGTCCGCCTTTGGCGCGGTTCATACCCCCATGCAAGCAGTGAGCTGGTCGCCACGTCTACCGAAGGAACGACATCGTCACCCCGCACCAACGCCGCCGGCACAAGACCAGCTTGGCGCGTCCCCGGCTGGCAGTTTGGAATGGCTCCTCGACGCCTCCTCCCTGGGCGGACCACTCCACCACCCGGGGCATGCCCCATATGTCGGCACCGCCACTTCGGTGCTCGAGGGCCGCGGTATGGAGTAGGTACTTGAGCAGCTTCTCGGCGAGGAGCGCCCAGTCGAGGCCCCGCTCGGTGGGTCCGTCCAGCGGAGGGAGCTTTGGCGGCTCTCCGACGCCGCCCTCTGAGACTGCGCCGACCATTGTCGTGTGGGTCTGGACGTGCGCGGGGACGGACCTCGCAGCGTGCCAGGCCTATGGGGCCTTGTAAGGCTGGATCCTTCCCGGCAACTTCTAATCGGTGTCGTCCCGCCTATTGGCCAGCACGCCGCGCGCCTGTCGGTCCCGCTATCAGCCACAGTTTGCTGACCCAGGGTTGGGCTTGCTGGCGAGGCCGCCGCGATCGCCACGAGTCAACCGCGATGGCCGTTTCTACTGGGACGACCAGGACCAGGCTTGGCTTCCTCTGCCGGCAGGCTCCCGGCCAGCGGCGGCTCCCACGCCGACACCCAGCCTTGACGTCCGCCTCGATCCCCACGGGCCGGCGTTATGATCCCGTTCGCGATGGGATCTCCATCTCTGCCAGTAAGAGGAGTGGGGGATGCGTGATCGCTGCCCTAACTGCGGGCGTTTCGTCTCCCCCTCGGGCCATGGGCCGGGGCTACTGACGTTCTGGGTTCTGTTCGGCCTGATTGTCTTCTCCTGTGGCGGCTACCTGATCGGAATCCGACTCACGCCTCCCGGGAGCTCGGGGCCCCTGGTCATTAACGGTCAAGCTGTCCCCCTGGGCGGCATCTACGGGATTGTCTTTGGTCTCTTCATGTGGCTGGTCGGAATCGTCGTGGAGTTGACCCACTACCGCCCGCTTTACCCCATCTGCCGAACCGCAGGTCTGCGATGAGCAACCGGGGAGGACCGGTACAGCGTTCGTGGTCTTCGGATGGCCAATGGGCTCACCACGTTATGCCCGACGGTGCGGGCGTTAGCCGAGCCCACAACGAGCTCCGACTCCCAGGATGAAGCGCCGGCCATCGGCTTGGGCGGTTGCCACTTGCATTTCGATTGCTTGCGGGGTGGCATTTTCGGTCTTGCTGATGAGCGTCTCTCAGGGCGTTGCCGACCAGCTCCAAGGCGACGTCAACGTTGCCCGGCTTCCCAATGTGAGTCGAATCGACAATGTTTTGACCTTGCTGACAGTTGTCGTCACGTCAGCGATGTTGCTTCAGACCGCCATCGCAACTTTCGTCATGGGTTTGACCACGATGCGCGGGCGGCGCGCGGAGATCGCCCTTCGCCGACAAAGCGGAGTCTTTCGCTCCCGTCTTCTGAAAGAGTTTGCACGACAGCTATTAACTGTCTGCATCATTGGGGGCATTGCTGGAGAAGTAGTCGGCATCACGGTCGGACAAGGCATCGCTAGTTGGACAATCCTGCCGGTGACGTTCACTCCGGTTACTGTTTTCGCGGCCTTTCCAGTCACTGTGTTGCTGGCCGTTCTTGCAACGCTCTGGCCCGCGTGGCGCTCAGCGAACGCCAGTCCTGCGCTCCTGAGGCGCGGCGGCTGATGACTGCAATTCACATCTTCGGGCTGAGGTATCGCTACCCGGGCGCCGACCATGACGTCCTGCAGGTTGCGTCGCTTGATATCGATAGTCCGGGCCTTACAGCCGTCACCGGTCCCAGCGGCTCGGGTAAGAGCACGCTCGTAGAACTGATCGCGGGAACGCTGCGTGAGCCATACAGCGGTGAGCTTGACGTGCTCGGAGTGGACATCCAAACGCTCAGACGGGATGCAGATCGCCAGCGTCATTTGCGTCGCATTGGGCTAATTCCGCAGGACTTCGGGTTGCTCCCAACGGCAACGGTGCGAGAGATCCTCACCCAGGACTTGGCCGACGCGGACATTGAGAGGGCGGAGCGGCCGTCACGTATCGCAACCGCCCTGACACAGGTCGGCCTTTCGGAGTTCATCGATCGGAAGAGCGCCATGCTCAGTGGTGGTCAGCGTCAACGAGTCGCCATTGCACGAATGCTTGCTCGTGACGTCGAACTCGTCATCGCTGACGAGCCCACCGCCAACCTCGACCCGGCTCTTGTGGCTGAGGTTCTCACTCTTTTGCGCGACCTGGCTAAAACCCGCGCCGTTGTGATCGTTACTCATGACACGCGTGTCGCCGAGCTCTGCGATCACAGTGTCCAATTGCCAGTTCCAACAAGCCTCCGGCCTCTTCTGCGGACTCATTTTTCGCTCCGAGGCTGGCGCGTCGCAGCACCAATCATCGTCCTAGCGTTCCTCGTCACAGGCGTCACGGCAATGGCCCTTGCTTCGAGCTCCAAATCGCCATCGCAAGTCACGACGACACCAAGTGGCGGAGACCCCAATGCGCCCCCATCGACTCGGGGCCCGGTCACCTCCGCCGGAACCGTTGCGGCGGCGCCGACCCTGTGGCCATTCCCCGTTCAGCCCGAGGACTGCGGACCAGTCGACAGCAATGGATTACCGGCGGTCTGCCCCGATGGGCGCCCGAACCTACAGACGATCGAATACTTCTCAGGCTCGCCGTCGGCGTTGCTACACCTTGGTCCTTCGGCCTCGGCGACCCAGGTTTTGGCCGCCGCGTGCAGTGACTATGCGAGGAATGTCACGCTCGGGACGGTTCCTTTGGTCACAACCGAGGCGCAGCTGGCATGGGCAGAGAATGGCTGGTCGTTCAGCAACGGCGATGTCCAAAACGCGCTCGCCAACGGATGCGCCACACCCACTGCTATACCAACAGCTATGCCGACGGCGCAGCCCTTCGCATATTGCGGCCTCTACGTTCCGGGGAAGAACGCCCAGATTACGGTAGAGGGTCCTGGCGTGAGTGGCAGCACCTGCAGCGCGTTGATCCCGTATCTGCATCACAATGTCGGTGACTGGTACCTAGTATCCCCACCACCAACCGCCAACCCCGCGTCGGGGCTGAGATGCGATGTTCCAGCCACACTGGTGCCGCCTGGAGATTGGGGTTACGTCACTGATACCGGCACGTTCTCGACAGCTACAGGCGACAACGCCTGCAGTGACTTGCCGGCCGCATGAGCGTGTACCAGCGCCCTACCTATAAGGGCCGATCGCTTCTGCTGCTTGCAGTAGGCGTCATCGTGGCAACTGCACTCTCCGCATGTGCAAACGTGCGCGGCATTGAGCCCAGCGATTCTTCATCACCGTCAATGAACCCTCCGGCGACAGCCACACCAGTTTCTACACCGGCCCCACCAACGCCCACACACGTGGTGGCTGCGCCACCGACAGCAACCCCGCCTCCAGGGCCGTTCGGGGATTCACTTCCATACGCGCCCTCCGATCCTGGCACCGCATACGCCTGCGTCACTCAGAACGCAGCGCCCAGCACGCTGTACCGAGTCAACCAGTGTTCGACCCATGCGGCATACGTAGACAGTCACTTCCAACCGTACGCGCACCAAGGTGCGACTGTTTGTTATTCGGTCGAGCTGAACGGCCCGCAGTCGGACGGAGCGTCGACCCAACTGTTCACATGCAACTGGCAACAAGTGCCCGAGGGGGCGTGACGGTGAAGGTATCGCCTGTCATCCGCGTTGCGCCCATAGAGTCGGCTCCGAAGGGCGGACATGCCTGGCCGATCGGCCAGGGCACCGCTAGCGGTGCCACCAGCGAGGAGGACGGTGATGGGGACGCGTGGAATTGCAGCAACGCGACCCCTGTCCGCGGGTCGTCGCCGGCGGGCCCCGGGCTCGCTGGGGCTGGCAGCGCTCAGCACCGTGGCGGTCGCGGCCTGTGGCGGCTCACCGCCGACACCGACTGCCAGCGCCACAGCCACCTCCACGCACTCCGGCCCGGCGACCGCGACCGCGACCGCGTCGCCCACCCCCTCCGGCCCCGCCATGCTGCTGGTTTGGGTCGTTCGCACCCCGTCGGACGATCAGCAGATCCGCATCGCGACCCCAGGCGGCGGCCCAGCCCGCACCGTCATCACCCTGGCCGGGACCGTTTCGATTTCCGTGTTCGCCTTTAGCCACGGGACTGCCTTCGTGCAGCAGCGCGACGGCAGCCTGGAGCTGGTCAATCTGGAGTCTTCGGCGACGGTTACTATCCCCTCGGTATTCCCGCACGTCGACTCCCCTGGCGCGGTCGACGACTCCGGTCAGCACATGGAGTACTCCGACCTCGTGCCCGGCGGGGCCGAGAGCCTGATGGAGGTCGACCTCTCCAGCCACGCGGTGACCACCGTGGGAAGCCTGGGCGGCAACCTGGCCTTCGGAGGATTCACCCCCGAGGTGTGGCACGGCACGGTTATCTCCGGCACCACCCTCGGGACGGGGGAGGTGGACCAGGTGGCCTCCGGCACCGGCGCCATCCTGGCCACCACCACCCTGCCCGCGGGATACCCGGTGTTCGTCGCCCCCGACGGGGTCCACGCCGCTGCCGCTGTCCACGGCAACCTGGGCGACGCCTCCGACTGCAACCCGGGCACCGGCGCGGTCGGCCATCCGACACCGGACAACACTCTGCAGAGCTTCGCCATCGGAAGCCTCCCGACCACGTTCCTCTCCGAGGCTCACCACAACCTCAATGTCCTCGGCGGCAGCCCTGGCTTCTCGACGCTGCTTATCGACGACGAGCCCACCCTCGGAGGCTCCGCCGGGATCACCATGAGCCCCGACTTCGGGGTCTTCCTGGTGAGCGGCGGGACCAAGACCCAGCTCGCCACCCTGGGCGCGGTCCCCATCGGGGGGGCGGTCCCCAGCCCGTGCGACAGCTACATCGAAGCGGGCGCACTGTACCAGGACGGCGCCACCGCCGCGGTGGCGGTCCGCACCGGCTCGGGCGCCGAGCTCGTTCAGGTCGCGGCGGGGAAGGCCCCGATCATCCTCGACAGCGTGGCCGCCGGTTGGTCCCCGTACACGGTTTCCTTGGTCCCCGCCTCGTAGCCGACACCAGCCCTGCCCGGCGAGGAGGGAAGCCAGGCTCGTCCGCCAGTTGTCTGGGTTGGCTTCGATCACGATTCCGTTCGGCGCCGGTACGGCTGGACCTACATTCAGCGGAGTGCCGTCAGTTTGGTAATCGGATGCCTGGGCGTCCGCCGCGTCTGGGCCCGGCTGGCCCCCGGAGTCCCGGTGACCGGTCGGGGCCCGAGGGGCGGGCGGGGCACGAGCCCCGGGGAGGTTGGTCGGGCCGGGGACCCGCACCACGGACCGCACGGGCATACGGACCGCACGGGCCGGACCGCACGGGCTCGACAGCGACATCCGCCAGGGATAGACTTGCGATGTTTGACCCGATGGATCCCCTTGGAGAAGGGGTGAGAATTGCGCTTGGTGTGAAATGGGAGTCCGTCAAAGACGACGCCGGGTAGGGCTGATAACAGCGGCTTTTGTCACTGGAGCATGTTTGGCCGCCTGCTCAGTCTCCAATGCGGGTTCCCCTATTCGACGGCTGACGACGTCGACGGCAGCCTCCGCCCCGTCCGTTGCGCCCGCGCAGAGTCCGAACGCCACTGCCCCGACCACCCCGACCGTTGTGCCCGCGCAGAGTCCGAACGCCACTGCCCCGACCACCCCGACCCTGTCGACGCCCAGCCCGGCCACCTCGACCGGACCCTGGTCGGCCGCCAGCTGCGCCTGGGCGCTGCAGACCGTCACCCTCGACCAGACCCTGGACGGCAACGAGGCCAAGGCGATCGCGGCGGGCACCTCGTCGGGCTCGGAGTCGACGTACCAGTTGGCGGCGGCGCGCTGGACCGAGGATCTCTCGTGGATCACGCCGCTCTGCGCCTCGGGAACCGCCCCCAGCTACAACCAGGCGGTCGACATGATCGTCTGGGACAACTGGGCGATGAGCAGCCACCTGGGCAACACCTCGACCCCGGCCAACAATGCCTGGGACGGCACCTGGGCGGCCAACTATGAGTTCCTCAACGGGCTCACCTATCAGCTCGAGGCCGCCTACGGCTGGCCTCCCACCGATGCCTGAGCAGACCGAATGATGTCGGATCGCTGGTGCGCCAACTGCGAACAGTTCTAAGGCTGGCCATGGAAGCCGGGGATCGGCTTCGCCTTCCCGACGCCAATCGTGGCGTCGAGAAACTAAGCCGGTGTCCTGCGGAGTCGCCTAGACGCGAAAGCCGCCGATGCCCGTCATCGGCTGCGGCAGCCTGACCGCCGGCGTTTGCCAGTCGAACGGCAGGGACCACGGCCGGAAGCGCAGTCCGTTTCCCGGCAGGTCCAGGCAGTAGGCGACGAGGTCGTCGAGCGGCTTCTCGCCGACCAGCGCCGGGTTGACGTCGTTGAACGGCTGATGATTCATCAGCACCACTATCGAGTCCTCCAGCTTGGGGAGGGTGGTGTTTAGCGGCACGACGAACTCGTTGCTCCAGAAGAGCTCGGCGGAGTGCAGCTGGAGTACGCGGACGTTGGTCGAAGGCCCGTCTCGCCGGCGCCGACACCGTCTTTCTGATTGGGAGTGACAGCGCGTACATGGGAGCGCGCCCCGGGGAGATCGTGCGGCGGCTGATTAGCTCTGGGCAACACCCGAGCGGGTTGGTCGTCCTCTTGGATGAGATCGACAAGCTCAGCCGCGCTCCGGTGAGAGACCCTTTGCCCGTCATCCTTCACCTACTAGATCCCTCCCGTAATCACGCTGTGAAGGACCAGTTTCTTGACAATATTGACCTGAACTTCAATTCGACCCTTTTCGTTGCCACGGCGAACGAGGAGGCGGACATACCTGCGCCACTCAAGGATCGCCTCCGGATACTTCGTCTCCCCGGGTACACCCGAGATGAGCAGATGGCTATTGGGTCTGCGCACATTCTGCCGCGGATGCTCAAGCGCCTCGGCATCATGGACGAGGTGGAGCTCAGCCCCGAGGTCGTGGAATGCCTGGTCTCCGACTATCCGCTCAGTGAGGGCTTGCGCCAGCTTGAACAGCGGCTTTCCACGGTCGTGTCCCGGGCCCTGCGCTGTCACCTCGAGACCGGGCGATCGATTCACGTGAACGCTGATGTGGCCCGATCCTGGGTGGGGGTCGGGGAGAGATCGAAGGCGATCGGGTTCCAGGTGCCGTCCACCGGCCTCCCCAGGCGGGAGTTACCCAGGCACGTGGATCGTTGACAGCGGTTGAGCTGTGGGGTTCTCAACACTCCGCGCCACAACCTCGCGGCCCGGAGACGCCGTTGACCATCCAGAGCAAAGCACCAGCCTCGCCAGCCGACAAACACATGGAGGCCCACGCCCCGGGAGACCCCCTCTGCGCACGGGCGGGTCCGTTCGAGTGCCCCAGGGACCGCGTCCCTGCGGACGCCGAAGACCGGCCATGCGGCGCGGCGCTGCAGCACGGGAGCCGTGTGCCCAGGTTGCGCACGTCTCGACGCAGCTGTTTCGCCCGCCCACCGACGGCAAACATGCACGAGCGAGGAGCGTAGGTGATGGCGCACGGCGTGAGGGCGGTCGCCTGAGTGAGGCCGATCGGGTCACGGGGCTGGCTCGCAGCGCGGGGCGCGACATTACACGGTGTCACAAGCGTCAGGAGACGTCATCTCACTCCGCGAGACGATCCTCCACGCGAGGCGTTCCTCGCCCGGTCCCGAGGACGATGTCCGCGCGGACAGCCTTCTGACCTTCCATGGGGCGGGAGTGGTCTAGCTCGGCTGGTGGCTCGTCTCTCCTCAGCTCAGCCAGATCTCGTCGAGGTTGTACTGCGCCGAGAAGGGGTTGTAGAGAGCGTTGTGGACCGACGAGGAGTGCATCAGGTTGGTGAGCTGGCCCATGAAGGGGATGAAAGGGGCCTGCTCCATGACTGCCTTGTTGGCGTCCTGCCAGTAGGTGGTGGCCTGCGCCAGAGTGGATGCGGACTCCGCCTCGCTGATCAGGTTGTCGACGTTCGAGTTGCTGAAGTCACCCCAGTTGGTGCCCGGGAAGTCGGAGCTCCCGAAGAGGTCGGGGAGGATGGACCGGGCACTGGCAGCTCCGTACCAGTCGGGCACCCAGCCCGGCTGGGTCATATCCCAGCCGGAGTTGGCCAGCTGGCCGGCCGAGTCGGCCAAGATACCCGACGACGTGTAGTAGCCCTGGGAGATGCCCGTCCCGTTGACGGTCACCCCGCAGGCCGCGAAGTCGCTCTGGATCTCTTGGAAGACGACGGCGTTGCTGCCGTCGGTGCGGTAGGCGTCGGTGATGGTGAACCCGTTCGGATACCCGGCCGCCGTGAGGAGCGACTTGCAGGTCGTCGGGTCACCCTCGTTGTTGGGAGTGGGGTAGGGGTTGTAGCCGGCGATGTACCCCTGGGCCCCCGGACCGAAGACCTGGTTCAGCACCGTGTTGAAGTCGGCGCCACCGTAGATCTTGGCTAGAGCCACCTTGTTGACGGCGTACTCGAGGGCCTGGCGGACCTTCACGTTCTGCAACGGGCTGGATGCCTGCAGGTTGAAGACCAGGTAAGGGTTGGTGATCCCCGGGGCGGGGAAGGTGCCGAATAGGGGGTTGGAGTAGTTGGCCAGCCCGGTCAGCGAGGAGAGCGGAACTGTGTTGTTCCACTCCAGGTCAAGGGTGTCCGCCTGGATCTCCTGCTGGACCTCGTCCGCGGCGGCGTCGGCACCCAGCGTCTCATCGATGCTGATCTCGGCGACGTAGCGGTGGCGGTTGGGGTCGAGGCTCCAGCTGGTGGCGGTGGTGTTGGTCCCCGTGGTGGTCCCCCAGTAGGGGTTGGGCACGAGCACGATCGTCTGCCCGGGAACGTAGCTCTGCACCTCGTAGGGGCCGTCAGACCAGATCGGGTTGCCCGCCGTGAGCGGCGTGTAGTTCAGCGAAGCCGGAGGCGCGGCGGCCGCGAAGAACATCGACATGATGTTGGGGAAGTCGACCGCCGGGCTGGTCAGGGTGATGACCAGCGTCTGGCTGTTCGGGGTCGAGATGCCCGAGATCGGATTGGCGGAGATGTACGCCGCCCGCTGCGCCGGGGTGGCGGTGCCGAGCAGCGCCTCGAAGCCGTTGCAGAAGGTCGCGTAACCCGCGATGGTCGACGTGTAGTAGCTCGGGTTGCCGTATGCGGAGAGGGTCGGCACGCAGACACCGATAGCGGCCAGGCAGCCAAACACCACAGCAACGCCGACACCCAGCCCCACACCTGACCTCCAGGCGCAGGCTGCCCAGACGTACCTGCAGGCCGCCACTACCGCCAACAATGCGGATGCCGCCATCCCTAACGGGGACCTGCTCAGTAACCCGGGCACGGCGTCAACGCTCTCCCAACTGGTCCCGCCCGTCCAAGCATACGTCAGCATCGATCAAACCTTCCTCAACTCGCTGTATGCAATCAAGTTCCCGGCGGCAGACCAACTGGACGTCAACGCGTTCATCCGTGACCTCACTGCCGAGATCGCCGGCGGTCAGGAGTTCGCCACCGACCCGAACAGCGCTAACTGGGAGACCTTCGCCAACATCGATACCTCTTCCGACGCCAATGTGCTGCGCCACGACCTCGGCCTCCCACAGGTGTCCGCGAGCTGATCGTCATTGGCGTGCCAAACGCCGAGGGTTCGACCGGCTGCGAACTTCGTAGGGTGGTGTGTGGCCTCGGGGACGGGATCCCACCAGGCGAAAGGCCGGCTCCGTCTACTCGGCCTACCAGGTCTCCGGCGTCATGGTCACAGTCAAGTGCCATTGACAGTTGGCGGGGCCGGCGTGGTTGAGCAAGCGTTCCGGGTGAGCGGCCCCCTCGGCTTCTTCGTGGCCAAGATCGGAGCCCTCGTTGGCAGGGACAAGCCAAAGGATGCTTACGACATCGTCTGGCTCCTTGAGGCGTGGCCCGGCGGACCCGAAGGAGCTGCCGCCGCCGTACGGGAGAGCGTGGCCTTCGGGCGCCCCGATGTTCAGGCTGCCCTCGGTCGGCTGGCGACCGAGTTCGCCGATGCGAGCCGGGTCGGCCCCGCTCCTACGCTCGGTTCACGGCACCGCCCGATGCCAACCAGGACGACCGGGATCGGACTGCAAACCGGGCCGTCGGAGCGGTTCGCGCCTTCACCCAAGCCCTCGGTCGACTGGGGTAGTTGGACCGACGAGAAGGTCGACCGCTGACCAGTGCAGCCGTGAGGGATGCCAGACACGCCCAGCGAGCCAAGCGGTGTGCAGGGCTCTTGGTGCGGTTCACGGCATAGCTATAGCGCGGAGGAGCGTGCCTGGTTCCCCGAGGTGGAGGGAGAGCGCAGAGCACCCTGGCACACGCGAGGATTTGCCAATGATCCTAGATCTGGGCTTACCGGGTCAGACCCACTCCATCTCCCAGAGGCACTAGAAGGCGATGTTGTTCTGGTCCGAGCCTGACCCAGCCGGCGGGGGGGTCGATGGGTTTTGCCAGGCAGTCGTCGCGCCAGCTTTGTAATAGGCCCGCCTTCGCTGCGCCTCGTCGTTACTGACGATCTCCTTCCCGAACGGCGCAAGTGCGAGGCCAGCGAGTTTGAAGTTCTGAATCGCCAGGGGGATGGTGATGATGAAGATGCAGAGCAAAAGCCCGGTGATGAAGTGCAGGAGGGCCATGTACCAACCACCCAAGACGAACCAGAGGATGTTCCCGCAGCCCGATTTCGCGGCCGACGCGCCAGGACGATTCACGGCCGTCCGGCCGAAAGGCCATAGCGCGAACCCGGCGAGCTTGAATGCCTGGACGCCGAACGGGATCGTGATGATGAAGATGCAGTTGAGGATGCCCGAGATCACGTAGCCGAGGAAGAGCCAGATCCCGGCGAATACGAGCCAGATGATGTTGGCCGCGATCTTCACAAGTGGTGAACCCTCTAAACCCCCAATGCGCGGCGCAAGTCTACCCCCAAGCCATGGGGGAGGTGTTCGGGTGCGTACGGACGACATTCCATTGGCGGGGCTATACTCCGGGCGCACTGACCTCTCAGATCAGCCCGCCTGAGGAGCCCACGTGGTGGTTCGGCGTGACTGGAGAGAAGGCCATGAAGTCTCGGGACGCGTTTGGGGCGATAGCGCTGGCATGCGCCGTGCTGCTCGTTGGTTGCGGCACAAGTCAAACAACAGGGGGCACGGCTACGCCCACAGCGGTGCCGAGCGCGGTGGCAACGGCCAACGGCACGGCGACGCCTAACGCGACGGCTACGCCCAGTGCGACGGCCATCCCAAAGACGGCAACCCCCAAGCCCACGGCCGCGGCTACACCGGCCGGCGCCACCCTGACGCAGCAGCAGAAGAGCGCAGTAGCGGAAGCCAAACAGTACCTGAGCACGCAGGCCTTCTCGCTGCAGGGTCTCATTGACCAACTGGACTCACCGGACGGTAGTGGATACTCGGTCAACGATGCGACTGTTGCCGTCGATAGCCTCACGGTGGATTGGAACGCCGAAGCCTTGCAAGCGGCCAAGGAGTATCTCAAGACTCAGCCCTTCTCATGCACCGACCTGATCCAACAACTGGACTCGGCGGACGGTAGCGAGTTCACAGTCGCTCAAGCTACGTATGGAGCGCAGCAGGCAGGAGATTGCTAGCTAGTGCCCGGCGGCGGCGCCTCGGCCACGTTGTACTTCGAGGTGCCGCTGTCCGGAAAACTCATCCTGCAGTGAACGGCGAGCGCGCTGAACGCCACCAGCGTGTACAACACCGAACTCAAGGCGTCGTGAGATGCCACGCATCGGCTGGCTCTCGGCTTACCCCAGGCGCCGTCGCTGAGGACGGCCCGGACCGCAGGGCCCGGAGTTGGGAATGGAGGAACCGCGGTTTGCGGCAAGGCGTGTGATTTCGATAGCGATATCGGGGCGGCGGGAGCCAAGTGCTGCCGAGGAAAAGCCTCCCTCTTCAGTTCAATATGGAACATAACTGGTTAGGTGAGATCCAGCCGAGGAGAGGCGGTCCGGTGGGGCTCGCGTCAGACTGAGGCCATGGCCGAAGAAGCTCCGCAACGGAGCCGGGGACGTCCGCCACGTCCACCGGTCAGTGACAGCCCGATTGGGGATTTGGAGGCGTTCAATCGGCTCCATCCCCCGCAGGCTTCCATCTCACCAGCCAGGGGCTGTGGCTGGCTGCATAAGTAAACCGGCCGCCGCTTCGTGACCTACTGGGCTGCTGGGGTCGGCAGCACTGTCCTCGCCTGCTACTTACCCGGGATGAGGGTTATCGTCCATGGGCAGTGAGTGCCCGGAGCAGGCGTACTACTAAGCACATCCGCAGTGACTTGGATCTGGTAAGAAGTGCCAGCGGCTACACCAAGTAGGTTCATCTCGCCACTTGAAGCCGAGCCGATGCCATTGTTAGCGATGATCCCGAAATATGTGTCACCGTCAAAGAGCGGCTGGGCATTACCAGCCGCTTGCTGTGCAGGAATCTGCAGGTCGGCGCTGAAATCGCACTGGGTAGACGCCGTCCAGTCCACGAGGATGGTTCCCGCTGGCAGGGCGAATATAGCTGTTGTCTCGCTGGCGGGGCCGCTGAAGGTTACCGTTCCGGGTACAGGGGTTGCCTTCGCGGTTGCCGACGGCGATTGCGCGGACGTACTCGGCGTCGCAGTTTGCGTGCCCGTCGAGGGACTTTGGCAGCCTGCGATAAGAGCCGCCGTGACGGAAAGAATGCCTACTGCCCCGCGACTTAACATGGCGGCGTCCCCTCCTTGGCGGGTTGTGGAGCGCAATCATAGGCTCCACCGCGTACTGCTTGCCTATTGCCCACGGTCCCCAATCCACCCAGGTCGTCAGGGTTGAAGGGAAAGGTGCGGGAGTGGCTGCCCGGAGGCGGCTTGTAGAAGAGGCGCAGGTCGTCCGGTTTGGTGGTCGTGTAGACGAGCGAGCCGCGATGGTGGAGCGCTATCCGCGCCCGCAGGCCGGTGGTCTTGCCCTGGCGCATCCCGGCAAGCACCGCGACGGCGTGTTCCAGCGAGGCGAAGACCGGGAAGCGGCCGCAGCGTCCGAGGGGGATGGCCAGCTCGGCGATCGGCCGCTGGCGCAGCTCTGAAGGGGTCAGCGAGGGATGGAGCCGGACGGCCTCGCGCCGTGCCGCCTGCTCGCCGTAGCGGAGGGCTGCCTCGCGAGGCGAGAGGAAGCCCTGCTGCTTGCGCGGCCGTTCACCCTGGTGCAGCGAGCTGCGGTCCATCCACCACCCCCAGACGCGCAGCCCCGCCAGGATGGCCAGCCCGACCAGCACCGAGAAGCTGAGGAGGAGCAGCCACTGTGGGGGCGCGTCGGCGGAGTTCGAGCAGCCCGGCCGCGGGACTCCCTTCATGGGCGCTGTGGGCCGGCGAGCAGGAGCGCTGGCGCTCAGACTGGCGGGGCGCCCCTCCGAGGTCCGGAGGTGTCCGATGTCCATTGCAGACCGTCCCACCAGCGCATGGTGCCCTGTGGGTCCGGGTACCAACCAGCCGGCACGGGCGGAGATGGCGCACTCAAGGCCTGAACGCTCGCAACAACCACCGCAAGAGCGCCAAGAACGATCAAGGGGGGCCCGATCCCGATGCTGACGAGCGGGACGCTCAAGATGCGCGCCGTGTCGACGCCCGCGACCACTGCGGCCAAGACCGCCAGGACTATCGCGGTGATACTCCAGCCGCGGTGGGCCGCTGTGTCCCGGGTGCCAGCCGCGAACGTGGCTGCGGCGAGGATGCCGAGGATCACGGTGATAACGCCGTCGCCGACGGTTCCGCCGTTCCCGATGCCCGACGCCGAGATGCCGAAGGGCCCCGAGGCCCACGGGAGGATGGAGCCGAGCAGGATGGCGCAGATGCCCCCGTATCCAAGCAGTCGCCTGCCATTCACTTCGTTTCTCCCAGAGCGGCTCCGGTGGCCAAGAGTACGCCACCTGGCACAAGCGCTTCACGCCGTGGCGGTGGCCAGGTCGGGCAGCGTCCCGGTGCTCATGCCCAAGCCCGTCGTCACGCGGACGAGCGCGTGAGCGGCCCGCTGGGCGTCCCCAGGGACGCGGGTGAGTTCGCCGCCAGTCTCGGGCAGATCCTCCGGCGCATCCGGCCAGGATCCGAGCCGCGCTTGGGGGTAGGGCCGGGCTGGTACCCGATCATCGCCACTCTCAACGAGAAGCTCACCGCCATCGACCCCGAATACTCGGTTTTGGGTGTCGAGGAACGGTACGGCCTTCTCGCCTACGACGTCGAGAGCCCCGGCGGCCAGGACCTGGCGATGCAGTCGCTGATAGATGGAGCTGAGGCGACTTCCGCGGCCGTCTGCGAGCTCTGTGGACGTCCGGGGCAGCTCATGAGCCGTAACGGCTGGCTGAAGACCGTCTGCCCCGAGTGCGCGCATGGCACCGGATACCGGCCGGAATCTGCTCGCTCATCCCCGTGGCCACTTGCTGTGGGCGAAACGGCGGCTAGAGGCAGGCACCAGGGCAGCTGAGTCCGACTGGGACATTTGATCCCACGTCCGTCCTGACAAGAGCCGCCCGGCTCTTTTCTTGTTCACCGCGCTGCACTGCTTGAAGAAGAAGGCGACCCGGGCCTGTGAACACTGATCCCGTCTCCCCAGCGCCCAATCTTCCAGCATCGGTCGGGCGCCCGGTCCACTTTCCCCGCCGACGATGACCCAGGAGGGGCGCTTGTTGGCACCGTCCGCGTTCCATCACCAGGTTATCGCTACAGGAAACCGACGCCGGTGTCGGTTACTTGTATCGATAGGCACGTCGCAACCTAGATCACTTCCGCCCCATTGGAAGGTCAAAGGGCTGTCCGCGCGGACGTCGTCCTCGGGACCGGGCGAGAAACGCCTCGCGTGGGGATCGTGTAGTGGAGTGCGATGACGTCGCCCGACGCTTGCCACATCCCGTGCAATGTCGCGCCCCGGCCATTACTGGTATTGCCTGCTCGCGGCGATCGTGGTTAGGTCGCAGCGGACGACGTCACGGCCCGTAGGCGGTGGTGACAGAGGAACCCCCACGACGGGTCAGCCGTCGCGTTCGTCTGGCGTAATGGAGGAGCCGACGATGGAAGACGAGGAACACCTAAGTCAATCGGAGGGCCAGGACCGTGACCGATGACCTTGACGAGCCAGCGCTGCCTGGCGACCACGCTCATCCCCTGGAGCCCGATGAGGCAGCCACCTGGGCCGTCATAACCGACCGCGTCGCCAGCCTCGCCCACCGTCTACGGGAGGGTGAAGAGGTGGGCCAGGCGGACCTGACGCTGCCCGACATCGACATCAAGCGGGTGTTGAACGCCCTGCACGTCCCCGACGACGCCGGTCCCCACGCGGCTGACCTGGAGCGCATCCTCCGCCGGATCCCGGACGGCTGGGGTCGATGGATTGGCTGCGGCAAGGGCTGGTACCCCCTCATCATCGACCTGGATCACCGGCTCGCCGCGCTTGACCCCACCTACTGGGTCCACCAGGTCAAGGAGAAGTACGGCACCCTCCGCTACTACATCGCGGCGCATGGGTCCCAAGCCGCCACCATGGAGGCGATGGTCGACCAGGCAGAGATCGCCTCTGAGACCATCTGCGAGACCTGCGGAGAGCCCGGGGTACTCATGGCTCACGACAGTTGGTTGAAGATGCTCT
>Ga0302319_10007880_pt1 | contig 20846 bp, 15 predicted proteins | sample Bog_T0_2_FD_203319 | JGI IMG/M metagenome (GOLD analysis project Ga0302319, IMG submission 203319) | Peat permafrost microbial communities from Stordalen Mire near Abisko, Sweden - Bog_T0_2 | ecosystem: Environmental > Terrestrial > Soil > Wetlands > Peat | place: Sweden: Abisko, Stordalen Mire... | reverse complement strand
ACCGAACCACTTATCTGGCGCAGCGCTGGCTGGATTCGCCGCCATTTCAGTTCACCAACCTGGTTGATAAAGCATCGATGGCGATCTCCATATTCCTGCGCGGCTGCCTTACCTTCGCAGTCACCACCCTTTCACTGGGATTCGTCCTGGTGGGAATACATTTGGTCACGCGCGGCCCAACAATCGGTATCTGGCAGGCGGTCCTCCAGGTTCTAGGGTGGACTCCTTACCAGTTCCTGGTTGGCGTCAAGCTTTTCCTCGACATCCGCAAGGTCCTCTTCCGCTTCTTCGATAAGGACATCAAGGAACGGAATTCCTGATCGACGCTCGCCTTTCTTATTTCTCGACGCTCGCCTTTTTTATTTGAGCAGCGCAGCGCGCGTAATCATCGTCTGGGCCAGGTCGCCGGATGCCCCGGCATGGAACGCCGCCAGAAATCCTTTGCGGTCCGTGCTCAACAGAACCGCGGCACCTTCGTTGGATATTGTCACCGTGGCATTGCGCGGCTGACCGGTAATCATTCCGATCTCGCCAAAATATTCTCCGGGCCCAAGCCGCGCAAGTTCCGCAGCCCCTTCATCGGCCCCGTCAACGGCTCGCCGCGTAACAACAGCGCAGCCTTCCGCAATTACATAGAAGCGATCCGCAGCCTCCCCTTCCCGGATAACAATCGCGCCGGCCTCCAGCCTCTCCGTCGAAAACTCCGGAAAGAGTCGCCGGAGCGCGTCGGCGGAAACTCCCGGCAGTGCTTCCCTCAAGCTATTGTGAGCGGTTCGCTTGCGCGCGATCGCCGCCAACTCGCCGGAGATCAGATCGGAATTCTCCACCAGATCCAGAAACCGCTCTCGCGACAATTCCAGCACTTGAACCGACGGGCTCTGAGCCGTAACCGTAGCCGTTCTCGGAACACCTTGCAGCAATCCGATCTCGCCGAAATACTCACCCGGCGCAAGCTCCGCCACAACCTTGCCGTCCTTGCTTACGGACACCGTGCCACGCTCCACAATATAAAACGCAGTGGCCGTGTCGCCCTGCCGAATAATGGTCTCGCCCTGCCCAAAAGTCCGGCTCGGCGCATTTTCCAGAAGCTCTCCGACTGACGGGTCGTCGTACCCCGGAAAGGCCGCTGTAATACTCTCCTCGGAGGGAGCAGCCGCGCGAACCAGTGTCTCGCGTGTCCGGCCTTCGCGATGCCTGGCCTTAATCCGGAATCCATTGTCCGGCGCAGGCAGCGGGCGAATTCTCAGCTTCAGCCGATAGCTGGCCGGCGTCATCTCCAGGTCGCACTCGTGCAGAATCGTCGCAACCATCGTCACCGCCATCAACTCTGTCAGCCCCATCGCCGTGCACGTCCGATCACCCATGCCAAATGGATGGAAGCCTTCTCCTTTTCGATGTTCGTTGCGCGGGCTCATCATCCGCGTGTGATCGAATCGCATCGGGTCAGTGAAGTCCTGCTCCGAGAAACTCATCGGCACCTGCGACAGCACCGTAATTTCTCCGGCTTCGACCTTCTTCCCCTGGAACACATAGGCGCGATCGGTGTAATACGGCATGCCCTGCGAAACCGGGCGGAAACGCAGCGTTTCGTGGTAAACCGCGCACATCAATTCCAATCGGCGAACATCCGAAGCATTGCGAATTCCCTCCGAGAACGCGCGGTCTGCTTCCTCTGTAAGAATCCGCTTCAATTCGGAATCGATCAAAATCTGGTACAGCATGAATCCAATCAGCCGCGCCATGTATGCGACGCTGCCCGCGCACCCATACATCGCATAGCACACAACCTGGTCATGCCGCAGCGACACACCTTCCTTGTCGCGCACGCTAAGCAATGTGTCGATAATCGTTTTTCTGGAACCCGGAACCGCCGTTTCATCCTCGGCCTTATGCACCATGTCCGAAATCAGACCAAGCACGTTGTTGCGGGCTTTGCGATAGCCCGGGAGTTTCACCGCCAGGGTTGGCCAGACCAGCGCGCCGACATTCATGTTGGTTTCGATCGTCTTCATCGATTCGGCAAAATGTTCACGCAGGGAATGCCCGCACATCGCCCGGCAATACTGCTCGAAAGCGACGCGGTTGATCGCGTCCATCACCACAAGAACACTCCCGGCCCGCCACTTACCAACCTCTTCCCTCACTACCTCGACAAAATCCGGTACCCAAGCGGATGCTGCCTCCCGTGAATAGCCCAATCCCAACAACCGCCGCAACCGAACATGCGTTGGGCCTGACTCGCTCATCATGAAATCGTCCGTACCCAGCTCCGTGCCGATGGTGTTAAAGATTTTCTTCCGCGAAAGATAACGGTCCTGAAGCCCCTGCTGCATAAAGAGCTTTGCTTCCTTCCCGCCAATGATCGTGTATCGGATCCAGAGCGCGCGTAGTTTGAAAACTGGCCCATACTTCCGATACGCGCGATTCAATACTCCAGGCGCGTCGCTCAAAAACTGAAAGGTGCTTCCCAGCACTGGCCACCCTTTCACCACAGGCGCGCCCGGCGCGTCTTCCAACCGCGGCTCCGCCGATTCCGGATTAAACGGACACTTCCCTGCCTGCGGATTCATCGGGCTCGCCATGCTCTTGCCTCCTTTTGCTTTCTGAGCGCTTCCCGCCCCCTCTTCGAATCTCCACGTCGTCTGACTCTTCGAAAAGCTCTGCTGCAAATATTGGGCACGTGTAACCGGCATTCCGTCAAGAATCCGCATCCCCGGAAGAGGTCATTGGTTCGATCCCGAGCAGGTCCACCAATCAAATCGACAATCCGCGCATCATCCTTCCGAAGCCCTATTCAGAGACACCGGCGCAAGGCGTGTAATTGTGCTCAGCAGCCGCATGGAATCAGTGCGCGGATGCCCCGCGCTCTGAGATACTCCTCATCCCTTGCCCGACTCTCAATCACAATGCACGGCGTCTTCCCCTTGTCGATCAGGTCCATATAGACCTTGGCAAACCGCCAGTCCGGTGGCCATTGCTTTGTCGACAGTCCCGTGTCGGGAATCACAAGCGCGGTCGTGCGCGGAAGCGGCTCCAGCGGAGAACGCCCTAACTCGCCAGCGAGTTCCTTGAACTTTCTTCCCAGTGGTTTGGGCTTGTTCTGCAAATCCAGCAGCCCTAACTCATATTCGTAATTATCAAAACTCTTGTCGGCACGGTCGATATCATGCGAACTCCACCACGTAACACCCCACGACTTACCGGTCGCCGCAATGTTACGCACCTGTTGATCCATGTATTCAGGCTGAAAATCCGGCGGCATCTCTTTACTGCTCACACCAATCTCCTCCGTCCATACCTTGCGATTCAGATCCCTCTGATACGCATACGCAAGCTCGATCATGTAATCGGCAAGATGCAATGAAGCCTGATCCGAGTACTTATAGCGGTCAAGAACTCCATCGAAGTAGATATACGTGTGCGTAACAGTGGCGTGCCCGGTATTAGCCAGCGTTGCCCGGCTAAACCCGAAGTCATTGAACCAATGCGAATGGTCGCTCCCGTTCACATGAAATCTGCCCGGAGCTATCTGGTCGCAGTAACTCAACATATCCGTCGCCCAGCGGTCAGCATCCTTCGTCGCCACCGGATTGTTCATCCCCATCAGCACGCCCAGTTCATTGCCGAGATCGAATCCAAGAAAGCGTCGATGACTGCCAACCGTCTCAGAAATCCGGCGAAGCAACAACTTCTCCGCTTCAATAACCGGTGCGGAGGTAAAAATATTGAAGTCGTCCCCATTCTGCGGCCGCGCCAGCGGCATCACCCATGGCGGTAGAAAAGATATCCCGCTCATCCAGCCGTTCAGTACTGTGACTTCAACATCCAGGCCCGCATCATCGGCCAGGTCAAGCAGCGAATGCAAGTTATCCAGCAGTCGATCGCTGACCGTGTTGATTCCCGGCTGAAACAGCGGCCACAGGCACTGAATGCGGATGTGGTCGACGCCAAGGCTCGCGATTCCGCTCAGGTCGTCAGCGATAGCCTGTTTGTCCCAATCGAGCCAGCAGTACCACCACCGTTTGCGCGGAGTAAAATTCACGCCGAAACGAAGCCTGCCCTTATCGGCCACACGTTCCCTTTGCGCTCCAAATAACGGTGCGCGAACTGACATTGCGGCAGCCGACGTCATCATCGATGTAGTTATGAAATTGCGGCGTGTGATCATTCCCTTCCTTTCGGAAAGCAGCTCTGACACAACATTATCGTTCCCCGGAGCGAGCTTTGTAAGTGCCCTTAGCACTTTGCGAGCCAGCAATGGGAAAGCTGAAATCGATAGCTGCCGCCTTTGGAAATTCAAAGAATCGGCGTCGCCGGAATGGTCACGCGAGTGCATAGATTGGGTCGATGAGTTGAGTGAGCGCAAGAATCACGGATGCTGACCCGCAACTCGGTCTGCAACTCAACCTGCAATTCGGTCCGCAAAATGGTCCGCGGAATCTCGATACGACCTGATCCACAACGTCAGGTGTTTGCAACCCATGGGCGCTTCGCCCGCATTCGCCCCGCAAAGAATGGAGTTTGATGTGCCGGTCGCTTTCGAACGCGAAGAAGAGCTGAGCTGGATTCGTCTTGAAGGCGAAGTCGGAATCGGGTCCGCAGCGGAACTTAAGGACTTTCTGATTCAGGCTCTCGCCTCCGGAAAGAAGGTGCGAGTCTCCCTCCAGTCCGCAACCGAGCTCGATGTAACTGCGGTCGAACTGCTCTGGGCGGCTCTGCGCGAAGCCAAAGCATCGGGCGTGGCGTTCGTGATTGAGGCGCCTGTCCCGCCCATCATAACTTCGGCGCTTTTGCAGGCTGGCTTCGATGAGTTCGCGAAAGATATGGACGCCGGGCAGGCCGGCGGGGAGAATCCATGTCAATAGTCGAAAACGCTGAGCAGTTCAAGCAGAGCTTTCGCGAGGAAGCGCGGGAGATCCTTGTCGATCTCGAAGCGGCGTTGCTGGAACTGAACGAGAACCGCGCCGATCCTGAGCTGGTGGGTAGAATCTTCCGCGGACTGCATACTATCAAGGGCTCAGGGGCCATGTTTGGCTTCGACCGGCTGGCGGCATTCACCCACCAATTGGAAACCGCGTTCGACGAAGTGCGCAACGGACGACTTGCGGTCGGCGCCGAACTGATCGATCTCACTCTCTCGGCCCTCGACCAGATCCGCGTCCTTGTTGAGGAAGATGCGGGCGGAGCCCCTGCCGACCCTGAAGCCTGCGCAAAAATTCTGGCCAGGGTCCAACAATTGGCTGGCATCCTCACGCCCGGGCCTGCTCCCGAAAAAGCTTTGTCTACCCCTCCGGCGGCTTGCGCGGAGCCCACTCGCGAGTGGCATATCCGCTTCGCTCCCGGTCCTGACATGATGCGCAATGGAGCGAATCCGTTCCTGCTGCTGCGGGAACTCCGTCAGCTCGGGGGCCTCTCCGTGCGAGCCAGCATGGCGGCCGTTCCCCCGCTTGCCGAGCTTGACCCCGAACGCTGCTATGTTACCTGGGATATGGTGCTGGTTACCGCGACCGGGGCCGATGCAATCCGAGACGTCTTCATCTTCGTCGAGGACGGGTGCGATTTAACCATCGCCGCGGCGTCTGCGGCAGACAGTACGGCACAGGCTCTCGATGAGCAGCGAGCGCAGCCCGTGGGCCGACGCAGTTACGACAAGCCCGACAACGTATCCAGCCTGCGTGTGCCGGCCGCCAAGCTCGACCAGTTTGTCGACCTGGTGGGCGAGCTGGTCACAGTACAGGCCCGCTTGAGTGAGCTTGCTTCCCAACGCGACGATGCTGAGATTGCCGCAGTCTCCGAAGAGATTGAGCGGCTCACTTCCGCCCTGCGCGAAAACTCGATGAACATCCGCATGCTGCCCATCCGCGCCACCTTCGAGAAGTTCCGCCGCCTGGTCCACGACCTGGCCCGCGATCTCGGCAAGGATATCGAGCTGACCATGGAAGGCGCCGACACGGAACTGGACAAGACGGTGATCGATCAGCTCGGCGATCCGCTCATGCATCTGATCCGCAACAGCATCGATCATGGCATCTCTGCGCCCGCGGTTCGCGCCTCTTACGGCAAGCGGCCAACAGCCAGCATCCACCTGTCGGCGCGTCACTCGGGAGCAAGCGTGCTCATCAGCGTGTCCGACGACGGCAACGGCATCGACGCGGAAGCGGTACGCAGCAGCGCCATTGAGAAAGGCCTCGTGGCTGCCGATGCCCAGCTCACTGAGGCCGAGACTTTCGCCCTGATCTTCCAGCCCGGGTTCTCGACAGCCAAAACGGTGACCGACGTCTCCGGCCGCGGCGTGGGCATGGATGTTGTACGCCAAAGAGTCGACAGCCTGCGCGGAACAATCGAGGTAGTCAGCAAGCCTGGCGTCGGCACCACGGTCACTTTGCGCCTGCCGCTGACGCTGGCCATTATCGACGGTCTTCTGGTCGGTGTTGGCAGTGCCTGCTTCGTGCTTCCCCTGGCCAACACACTGGAGTGCATCGAACTCACGCGCGCGGATATCGAGCGCGCCAACGGCAAGCACCTGGCCAACGTGCGCGAAGAACTCGTTCCGTACATCCGCCTGCGCGAGCACTTCAACATCCGCACAGAACCGCCCGCGATCGAGCAGATCATGATTGTCGAAACGGAGGAAGGCCGTTTCGGCTTTGTCGTGGACCAGGTGCTGGGAAATTGTCAGACGGTGATCAAGAACCTTGGCCGCTTCTACCGTCACGTGCAAGTCGTATCCGGCGCAACCATTCTGGGCAACGGAACGGTGGCGCTGATTCTGGACCCCGAACGCCTTGCTAAGGAAGCCATGCGCTCTGCCATTCATGGCCCGAGAGGACGTCCGCCCAGAGCCGGGGACCGACCCGCAATCTGAAAATCTTACCGGTATTCGTCGGTGCTGGACCGTATGCCAGCGCTCGTCAAGAATGATTCAACCAGCTGCGCTTCGCATTTCAGGCCGGGAGCAATGGTAGATGAAGATGCGAAATCACAAAAAGGGCACGCAATACCCGGCCACGCAGCGTGACTACGCGAGAGGAGCAAACGCAATGAAATGGTTTTATGACATGAAGATCGGCGTCAGGCTGATCGGGGCTTTCGCACTCGTGGGGGTTATCACCGCCGTAATCGGGATTATGGGCATTCGCAGCATGGGCAAGATTGCCGATCTGGCGGACTCATCGTATGCAAACGAAACTCTCGGATTGGCCTACCTCAAACAGGCCGATTCGGAAATTGTCGAAGCCGCCAGGGCCGAGAAGAACATGCTGCTCTCCAGTAACCCTGAAGAGCGCGATAAGTACAAGACCGCGATCGACGGGTTCGAAGCCAAAGTAAACGACTCCATTGAGAAGGCAAGACCGTTGATTCACACTGCCGAAGGCAAGGAATTGTTGACGAAGTTCGGCCACGCATGGAGCGAACGACAAGAGGTCGTAAACCAGATCGTTGCCGAGGCCGCCAAAGATCAACTCGAGAAAAAACGGGAGTCTGTGGACCTTTCGATGGGCCTTGGCCGTCAAAAGGCCGACGCCGTTGAGGGTATCCTTAGCCAACTTGTTACTGCCAAGGAGGAAAACGCCAAGCTGGACGCGGATACCTCCGATTCGACCTACCTCAGCAGCCGTACTTTTATGGTCATCATGATTGTCAGCGGCTTACTCGTCGGTTTGGGACTGGGGATATTTATCTCCCGCAGTATCTCAAAGCCGCTGGGCGAACTGGCGGAAACGGCAAAGCAAATCTCATTGGGCGATGTGAATCAGAACATCAACTACCGCTCAGGCGATGAGGTGGGTTCGCTGGCGGATTCCTTCCGGGCACTGGTGGAATACATTCGAGGCGTGTCGGGGGTGTTGGAAAAGGTATCTGAAGGCGACCTGAGTGTGCGAATCGAGACAAAATCCGACCGCGACGTCCTGACCAAGAGTTGCCAGAGCACGGTCGGCACGGTCGGTGCGCTGAAGACTGAACTTGCCCGCCTGATCGATGCTTCCAGGGAAGGTCAACTCTCCGAACGAGCCAAGCCGGAACATTTCAAGGGAGCATTCGCGGAGATCATTCACGGCGTGAACACCATGCTCGATGCCATCCTCATTCCCATCGGCGAAGGCAATCGCGTCCTTGCCCAAATCTCCGCCGGCAAAGTCGACGAACTGATCACCCAGACATACAAGGGCGATCACGAAAAAATGAAGCAGGCTATCAACAATGTGGCACAAGTCCTGCAACTCCTGCACGAAGGGTTTGTGCGTCTGACCAATTCTGCAAAGGCAGGGGACCTGGCTGACCGTGGAAAACCGGAGTTGTTCCAGGGCGCATACGCCGAGATTGTACGGGGCGTAAACGCAATCCTCGAAGCGGTTATCACTCCGCTGAATTTTTCTGCCAAGTACGTGGAACTCATCAGCAAGGGGGATAATCCTCCGCCGATTACCGACACCTACAATGGCGACTTCAACCTCATCAAGAACAACCTCAATGCGCTGGTCGCCGCCATGAATGAAATCACAGCGGCTGCCGAAGAGATTTCGAACGGAAACCTTACCGTGTCGCTCCGCGAACGTTCACCGCAGGACAAGCTCATGCAGGCATTATCGGCGATGGTTGGCGGACTCACTCAAACTGTCTCAGATATCCGCACTATTGCCGGCGAGGTATCGGCTGCCAGCCAATCCATCTCAACAGCCTCAATTCAAGTATCGAAGGGCGCCAGTTCCCAGGCCGCCGCCGCCGAAGAAGCCTCCTCCTCAATGGAGCAGATGGTCTCCAACATCAAGCAGAATGCTGACAACGCGCAGCAAACTGACAAGATCGCCAACAAGAGCGCCAAGGATGCTCAGGAAAGCGGCAAGTCGGTTCTCGAAGCAGTAGCTGCCATGAAAGAGATCGCCAACAAAATCTCCATCATCGAGGAAATCGCCCGGCAGACCAACCTGCTCGCATTGAATGCAGCCATAGAAGCGGCGCGCGCCGGCGAACACGGCAAGGGATTTGCTGTGGTCGCTGCTGAGGTCCGCAAGCTCGCCGAGCGCAGCCAGAAGGCGGCCGCGGAAATCAACCAACTCTCCGCTAACACGCTCAAAGTCTCTGAGAAGTCCGGCGAAATGCTGGACAAGTTGGTACCCGATATCCAGCGCACCGCCGAGTTGGTGCAGGAAATTACTGCCGCCAGCAAGGAGCAGGATACAGGCGCCGAGCAAATCAACAAGGCGCTGCAGCAGTTGGAGCAGGTGATCCAGCAGAACGCGTCTGCGTCGGAAGAGATGGCAGCGACCACTGAGGAGTTGACCGGCCAGTCCGATCAACTGGTCAGCGCGCTGGCGTTCTTCCAAACTGCGGAAAACGGCCACCGCGTGCCAGTGCGGAGTGTCCCTTTGGCATCCGCGAATGCGGAGCCCGCAAAGCCAAACGGCCACAGTCCTTCAAATGGGCACCTTGAAGCCACGCCCGGAAAGGCTTCAAAGGCGAACGGTCGAGGCAATGGAGCGGGTCTCAAGTCAGCCGTCAAGGCTGGAGTCAGTCTCCGCATGAAAGACAAACACGACCAACTTGACGGGGAATTCGAACGCTATTAGACGGTTGGGCGCGGCCCGCTTGCGGTTCGCGCCTGTCCTCAGAATGAGAAAGGAGTTGCAGAATGAGCGTGAATGAAATAACGGAGACAAGGCAGTATCTCACCTTCAAGCTCGGCAACGAGATCTTTGCGACCGATGTTGCCAAAGTAAGAGAAGTACTTGACTTGACCACAATCACCGAAATCCCCAGAACGCCGGAGTTCATGGCCGGAGTGATCAATCTAAGGGGCAGCGTAGTTCCAGTCGTCGATCTCAGGCTTTGCTTCGAGATGACAAAGACCGAAAGCACGCGCAACACCTGCATCGTTGTAGTCGAGGTGTTGCTCGATAACGAATCCACCGTCATCGGCGCGCTAGCCGATTCAGTCGAAGAAGTCATCGACCTCGAGCCCGATCAGATTCAACCCGCGCCACGCATTGGTACCCATATCCGCACCGACTTCATCAAGGGCATGGGCAAACGCGATTCCCAGTTCATCATGATCCTGGATATCGATCGCATCTTCTCAGCCGAAGAACTCGCCACTGTCCGCGGACAGGAAACCACCAAGCCACTGATCGAAGTAGCAGCCTGAAGTAGCGGCCTGAAAGGGATAGCGGGGCGCTCCATCTTCAATGCGCCCCGTCCACACCATGATCGCTCAAGATGAATCCATGTCCACGCGGGACTACACCCGCCTCTGCGAATTGATCTATCAACAGGCCGGCATCCACCTCGGCACCGGCAAGAAAACCATGCTCGAGGCGCGCATCAAACGACGCCTCAAAATACTCGACCTCGGCTCCTTCAGCCAATACTGCGATTATGTCTTCGATCGCAAGGGCCTCAAAGAAGAGATCGTCAGCCTGATCGACGTTGTCACCACCAACAAAACTGACTTCTTCCGCGAGCCTGCACATTTCAATTACCTGGTTGAAAAGGTGTTGCCGGATTTCATCGAGCGTAATGGAATCGCGCGGCAGTGCTCCGTATGGAGTGCCGGCTGTTCCACCGGCGAAGAGCCTTATACATTGGCCATCGTTCTCAGTGAATTTGCGCTGACACACCCCGGATTCCGCTTCCGCATTCTCGCAACCGACATCTGCACCGAAGTGCTGGCGAAAGCCGAGATGGGTATTTACTCATCTCCGGTCGTTGCCCCGGTCTCCGCCGCGCTGCAGCGAAAATACTTCATGCGCAGCCGCGAGCCGGGATCGGAGCGCGTGCGCGTTGTGCCTGAACTGCGGCGGCTCATCGAGTTTCGCCGCCTCAACTTCATGGACTCCGACTACGGCATCACCGAACGCGCCGATGCCGTCTTCTGCCGCAATGTCATTATCTATTTCGATCGGCAAACACAAGCGCGCGTCCTCGCCAGAATCTCCCATCACATCGTCTCCGGCGGATACCTTTTCGTAGGCCATTCCGAAACCCTGCATGATATGGATCTGCCGCTCGAGCCCGTGGCGCCGGCCCTTTACAGGAGGATCCATGTCGGAAGTTGAAACGACTATGTTGCCGGAAGTGTATGTGCAGCCCGGCGAGGCGCTGATCGTCAAGGAACCCACGATCATGCGAACCCTGCTTGGCTCCTGCGTGGGTATTACGTTCTCCATCCCGCGTCTTCAGGTCGGAGCGCTCTGCCATCCCATGCTTCCAAATTTCCCGGTCATGCAACGCCCCGGCTCTGTTTCGAAAGCAGGGCACCGCTACGTCGACTTCGTCATTCGCGATCTTGCCCGGCAGTTTGATTCGCTCGGTGCACACCGTACCGAGATTCAGGTAAAGCTTTTCGGCGGCGGCGATGTCTTATCGATGGGCAACGATTCGTCGCGGCCCACCGTCGGCCAACTCAACTGCGAAGTCGCACTCAAGGTGCTTGATGAGGAGGGATTCAGCATAGTCGCTTCATCGTTGCGAGGTAACTGCGGCGTGAACATTATCTTCAATACCGGCACTGGGGAAGTGTTGCTGCAGCGGCACTCCTGAGACAGAATCTGCCCGAAAAGTATTTGCGCCGGCATGATTTGCACCGGAACAATCGGCCAATGCGGCCCTAACCACCGAGGTTGTGTCAATGACTAAACCGAAGATTCGCGTTTTAATAGTGGACGACTCCGCAGTTGTGCGCCAAACTCTGCGCGAGGTACTCAACTCCGACCCGGAAATCGAAGTCATCGCCACCGCCGGCGATCCCTTTGTCGCCGCCGACCGCATCGCAGAACAAGTCCCCGACGTCATCACGCTCGACATCGAAATGCCGCGCATGGATGGCCTCACCTTCCTCAAAAAGATCATGAGCCAGCACCCCATCCCCGTTGTCATTTGCTCCAGTCTCGCTGACGAAGGCGCGCAAAGCACATTCAAAGCGCTTGAATACGGCGCGGTCGACATCATCACCAAGCCGCGCCTCGGCACCAAACAGTTTCTTGAAGATTCGCGAACCGCGATCTGCGATTCCGTGAAGGCCGCAGCCGCTTCCAGGCTGCGCGTACTCCGCCCCAGCCACACCGTCGAGCCCAAGCTTACGGCCGACGCCATCCTCTCCCCCGCCACGCATGCCATGGCTGAAACCACCGAGAAAGTTGTCGTCATCGGCGCCTCAACCGGCGGCACGGAAGCCTTGAAAACAGTGCTCGAAATGCTCCCGTCCGACACTCCCGGCATCGTAATCGTGCAGCACATGCCGGAGCTCTTCACACGCGCATTCGCCAACCGGCTCAATGGCCTTTGCGCCATCACCGTAAAGGAAGCGGAGACCAATGACACCGTCATCCGCGGACGCGCTCTCATCGCTCCCGGCAATCATCACCTGCTCCTCAAGCGCAGTGGAGCCCGTTACTTTGTTGAGGTCAAGGATGGCCCCCTGGTCTGCCGCCATCGTCCTTCGGTCGACGTGCTCTTCCGCTCTGCCGCTCGCTACGCGGGACAGAATGCAGTAGGTGTCATTCTCACCGGAATGGGCGACGACGGCGCTCGCGGCATGCTCGAAATGAAGCAGGCCGGCGCAAAAACATTTGCCCAGGACGAAGCAACATGCGTGGTCTTCGGCATGCCCAAGGAAGCCATCAAACTAGGCGGCGTCGACAAAATCCTGCCCCTGAATTCCGTAGCCAGGGCAATCCTCTAGGATGAATATCGATCTTGCTTAGGGCCTTCCCCAATTCACTCAATGTCCTGCTGCTCTGTAACAGGGCACGACTTTAGTCGTGCCGTAAACGCAGCAAATTGGACCCGGGCTTTAGCCGCTGCCAAAGCCCGCTGCCGCTCCTGGCTACAATCCGCATCACCCCGGCTTCCCGGAACAAGATCGAAATTCATCTCTTTGGTTTCGCGGAATTTCACGATGACTGCAACGCGCGAATAGCGAAAAAATTCAGCGCCCCTTTGCCATCGCTTCAATCTCCGACGCAACCCTGTCGTGCAAAAACAAAATGCTGGTTTCTGCCGACACCGTTTCCGCGCTCTTCTGCCCCGGCGCATGAATCAGCAGCATTGGCCGCGGATCCCATTCGCCGCCATGCGAAATCCGCTCATCCTCCGCGCTCCATCCCGGCAGTGGCCTCCACATGCCCGTCCGCCACGAGTGGTCGCCATGCACAATCAGCGTGGTCTCCGCCCAGCGCGGCTGCGCTTCCAAAATATTCAATATCTTCCCCAGCAGCCGATCAGAATAATCCAGCGAATCCAGGTACGACCCGCCCAATCTATAAGTCCCCGTCCGCCGATCCCAAACCGCCGGAGGATGCGGCGCAGGAAGATGCAAATAGATTATGTCCGCCTGGCTATTGGCAACAGTACTTAGAGCATGCGCTTCAATATCCTTAACCGCTGCTTCATGGCCAGCCGCATTCCACGCCGCAGTATCCTCCCATGCCTTACCGGGTGCAACCGCCTGCTCCACAAGGATGCGCAGCGGGAACCACACGTTCTCCAAAAAGCTCGCGCTCGTCGAGGTTGGTCCCCGATCCTGCGCATCTTCGTTGGCCCAGTAGCAGTCCGTCGCCACTCCCACAAACACGGGGCAATACGCAATATACCAACCCACAATCGATGTGGTCAGTCCATGCTGTTTCGCCATCCCGAACAACGTTGCGTTAGCATCGTACTTTTGCCAATGCGGGGCATCCTCAAATTGCACCAGGTACTGATTCTTCGCGGTGTACGTCACATCCGTCACCGCCTTACCCAGTAGCAGGCTCGGCACCGCCCTTGTTGTCCTATACGCCACGGGAGTCATGTCCGTGTAGAGCGTGCTCTCCGCGCGGAGCCGGTCAAAATTCGGAAGCTGAAGCGACGGATCGCGGGCTTCAAATGTAGGCTTGTATGCGAGCTCATCAAACAGAATCCACACCAGACGCGGCCTGTCTGGGCTCTCCGCCGCCATCGGCAATGTGGGCGATGTAAACGCCTGCGGACCCGGCCGCCAAAGCGTTGCGCGGCCAAGCTGCCAGGTCATCACCATCGCAAACACTGCGAATCCAGCCAGCAGGCTGCTTCCCGCATGGCTCAACTGGGCTGCGAATTTAGGCGCTCTGACGATGAGACATATCAGCAGGCCCGTCCACACTATGCCTCCCAAAAGAACCGCGACAGGACGCACATCCCATGGCATCACATCCAGGTTCCGCGCAAACAGCAGCACCGGCAAAATCGCCATCAGCCCCCATCGAATCTTCGGCCATCCTCGAACCCGGCGCAGCCCCTCCATCAGCCCGAAAAATAGCAGCGCCACAATTGCCATGTCCGCCAGTTGCGCCAGCGCAATGCCCGTCAGCGCAACAGGAGACCGCATCCGCGCATCACCGGCGCCCGAAGTCAGATCGGCATAATTCGGCAGCAGCAGGATCGATGCGAAGGCCCACGCCTGCGCCGCTTTTTTCATCATGCCGCGCCCGTCCGCCAGCCCGTCTCAACTGCTCCATTGCGATCGAAGAGCAGCAACACCCGCTCATTCCCCAGCACCCTGCGCTCCACAACTTCGAAGAACGGCGCAAACGCGTCGAGTAGATCCGCCTCCGACAAGCTGCCGTAAAGCTCTTCTCTTCCCCGCAGCCATTCCTGGTACATCGGGTCCGAAGGAGGCACCCATTCCAGCACCAGCCAGCGCCGCGTCAGCTTCGCGCAAAGCTCGCCGATAAGCCGCAGCGGCACCTGCTCACGAAGAATCAGGTGGTGAATCACCGCCAGCATCAGCACCAGGTCAAATTTCCCAATCAGCCTGTCCAGCAGCGAAAGCTGTTCTCGATTTCCCCACCCAGCCGCCGGGGTGGGACGAGCAATATTCGCCACCATGGCCGTAATTGTGCGCTTCTGCTCCGCCGCGCTCCGCCACAGCGCATCAACTGCCCCACCGTCGCTATCCAGTGCCACAACCTGCGCCCCAGCTTCAGCCGCAATCAGGGAATAAGTCCCGGTATTAGCTCCAATGTCCAGCACGCGCAAAGGCCGGCATTTTTCCATCACAATCTGCACGAACCTCTGCTTCCCTTCTGTGTCAGTCGGTTGATAGTGGCTCGCGGCCTGCTGATATCCGCTCCATCGCGTCGCTCTACCCACCCTCGCCGCGCTGCGAATCTGCTTGCCCAGCCTGTCAATTCGCTTGTGCAGAATATGCGTAGCTAGCTCCGGGTCTCGCGTGGTCGGCAAACTCCGCTTCTTGCCCCCACCCGAACCCTCAAACAGCGTAGCCATCGTCACCACATCCAGCAGATCGGGATGCATCCTCTGCCAAGGGCTGAGCGCCTCATAAAGCGCTCTCGGCTCGTAGCCGTCGCGAGTAAGAAAAGTAGCCTGCAGCGGCCAGCTAAGAAACTTCTGCGCCACCAACGGCAGCAGAAAGGTGCGAACAAACTGCCCGTAAGCCAGCCACACACTCGAATGCCGATCGCGCCGCTCGAGCGACAGCACATCCACCAGCACCGGCCGCGCCCCAGCAAACACAATATTCAGCGGCGTCGCATCCTTCAGCGTCCACCCCGCGTCCGTGGCCTTCCGCGCAATCCTCAGCGTCAACTCAGCAGCAGCGCGCCACTGCCCCGTACTCCACTCCCATGGATAAGAAATCGGATCGATCCGCGGATGCTCAAGCCAAAGTTCCCCGGCAACCACGCAGGCATGCGCCCCAGGCTCCGCCACCTTGCTCGCTATCAACTCGCCGCTGCCTTCAAGCGCCGCCCGCAGCGGAGACTTCAAAAATGCCAGCGTCTCCTCCGCTGCCGCCGGGCTTATCCAGCGCAGCGCATGCGTTTCCATTAACTGGAGCCGCCCGGCCGGATCGCGGAACGTAGGCTCCAGCTCGCTTTCCCCCAAGCCTTCTCGCAACACGTCATCTTCCAGCAGGCCAGCGTCCAGGGCCTTCTCGATCTCGCGGCTCACAGGCTCGATGCGCCTTCGTCTTCTTTCGTCACCGATAGTTCGTCAGCCTGCCGCCCATTCGCCGAACCCCGATGCAGGATCGTGTAAATCTTCTTGCGCAGATACCATCCGCTCGCAACCAGCGCGGACCCAACTGCCTGGATTGCCAACAGCCCCGTACCCGGATCGGCATACGCGTAAGCCGGCCTTTCAAACAGCATCGTCGCGCCCAAAACCATCAGCGCAACCGAGGTTACTTCAAGTAGTCTCTTCATCACGGCGATCTCCAACTCCCGACACTGGTAACTCCGATGCAGAATCGGCGCCCCAGGTCGAACGTGGGAGCGTGAATCCAATCAATTGGTAGACGAGAACTTTGCGGGCAAAGTTTACTTGAAACCGCTCCTCCCCCCGCAAAGCTCTGCAGCACACAATAACGAATAAAAACTTTCAAATGTACTCTATCTCCAGCCTTCTCCGTCCCCATAAAGTGCATCTAAAATGTCTTATGCTCCCAATCGAGATTGGGCTCCCGCCCGCAACTCGCTCCGTCGTGGTACCCTTCCCTATTGCTCCAACTGCCAATGAACCATCGATCGAGGCCGCTTACAAATCCAGCGTGCAGAGAGTCCAATGAGCCTTACAACCATCACTTCGCCCATTGAAATTTCAAGGGCACGCATTTCGGCTCACTGGAGCCTCTTCCGTCTCGACCACTCCGTAAAGCAGGTCTTCGTCCTGCCCGGCATCGTCATCGCCGCCAGCCTTACCGGTACCGGCGCAAGCCTTGCCTTAATGGTCCGCATCGCCCTCGGCCTGGCCGCGGTCGTCGCGGTCTCAAGCAGCAACTACGTCCTCAATGAGCTCCTTGACGCCCCCTTCGATCGCCAGCACCCCACCAAATGCCTGCGCCCCGCGGCACTCGGCATCATCAACTTCCCCCTCGCCTATGCGCAGTGGTTTGTCAGCGGCCTGCTTGGGTTTTTCCTGGCCTATCTCGCTTCAAAAGAACTCCTCCTCACCGTACTCGCGCTATGGGTCATGGGCTGCATCTATAACATCCCGCCCGTCCGCAGCAAAGACATCCCCTACCTCGACGTCCTCTCCGAGTCCATCAACAACCCCATTCGCTTTTGTGTCGGATGGTACATCGTCACCCAGACCGTGATTCCGCCCGTCTCCGTGCTCGTTGCTTACTGGATGCTCGGTGCCTATTTCATGGCCCTCAAGCGCTTCAGCGAATACCGCCAGATCGGCAGCGCTCCAGCAGCCCTCTACCGCCGCTCCTTCCACTTCTACAGTGAGCAGGCCCTGCTGACTTCCGTCCTCTTCTACGCAGCCACTTCCATGCTCTTCTTCGGCGCCTTCATCATGCGTTATCGCATGGAAATGATCTTCGCCTTCCCCCTCATCGCCTTACTCATGGCCGTCTACTTCGAACTGTCGTTCTCCCACGACAGCCCCGTCCAAAATCCTGAAAAGCTCTACCGCCAACCGCGCTTAATGGTTCTGCTCGCCGCCTGCAGCACCGTGCTCATCGTTACGTCCTTCGTCCACATGCCCTGGCTCGCACAAGTGTTCCCCAAGTCCGGCGTCCACTAACCCAACCCACTCGGGGATTGCGCTTTCTGCCTCCTGAACCGTATCCTGCCAAGCAAAGGGATTCAACCCGCTTGCCTCCGATTCCGCCCCACAGGATTCGCAGCTCGGCAGGCAGTGAAACGGTGCGATGCTGACCCAACTCGAGCCCCCCTCATCGCTCCACACGCGGCCTTCACAGCACTCCGCCGCTTCGTCCATCACATACCAGCGTTTCCCGCTCCCGCGCCTCCTCCTCCTCACCGCAGCCGCCGTTGCAATTCACGGCTACTACCTCGGTGTTGAAGACGGAGAAATCTACGTCCCCGCTGCCCGCAAACTCCTTCGCCCCACCCTCTATCCCTACGCCGCCGAATTCTTCCAGTCCCACCAGCACCTCTCCATCTTCAGTCCCATCCTTGCCTGGTCCGCCCGTCTCACCGGCCTCTCCATGGACTGGACCCTCGCTCTCTCGTACATCGTCAGCATCTTCGCCACGCTCTCCGCTTGCTGGATGCTAGCCGCAGTCAGCTTCACCTCGCCTCGCGCGCGATGGTGCTCCGTGCTCGTCATCACCGCCGTCCTCACCATGCCCGCCACCAACACCGGCCTGCTGCTCATGGACCCCTACCTCACCGCGCGCTCTTTCTCCACGCCTCTCACCCTGCTCGCGCTCGTCTGTATCCTCCGCCGCAGTTACTATCTCGCGGCCCTCACTACAGTCGTCACCGCCGCCATCCATCCGCAAATGGCCGTCTACCTCATCGTTCTCGCGGCACTCATCTGGCTCGCGGAAAAAGTCTCTTCAACCGCACCGCGCCGCAGTCCCGTTCTTGCCAGCTTTGTCGCCATACTTCCCGTCACTTTCCAACTTCAGCCAGCCCCGTATCCCTACAGCGAAGCCCTCTACGCCCGCGACTTCTATTTCCTCTCCACGTGGACATGGTATGACTGGCTCGGTCTACTAGCGCCCCTCGCCTTCCTCGTCTGGTTCTGGCGCGGAAACCTCCGCGGCACCACGCCCGCATTCCGGCGTCTCAGCCTCGCTCTCGTCCCCTTCGGCCTCATGTCCATCGCCGTCGCCGCCGTCTTCGCCACGTCGCACAACTTCGACATGCTCGCCCGCCTCCAACCCCTGCGCTGCTTCCATCTCGTCACCCTTATCTTCATGGTCTTCCTCGGCGGCGTCATCGGAGAATACCTCGCAAAAGACCGTCTCTGGGTGCTCCCCGCTCTGTTTCTACCCCTCGCGGCCGGCATGTTTTACGTGTCTCAACAGACCTATCCACGCAGCGCGCACATAGAGTTTCCCTGGATGAAGACCAGCTCCAACCCCTGGCTCAATACACTGCTATGGGTGCGACAAAACACCCCTGAAAACGCCGTTTTCGCCGTCGATTCGCGCTACTTCATGGACCCCAATGTCGATGTCCACGGCTTCCGCGCCAACAGTGAGCGCGCCGCTTTAGCCGACTACTTCAAAGACGGCGGCGTAGTCGCCATGTTCCCCGCCCTCGCCCCCGAGTGGAAGCAAATGAGCGACGCAACCTACGGCCTCAACCATTTCAAGAAAGAAGATTTCGCCCGCCTGGCAAGCCAGTATCCCGTCACGTGGACAGTAATCCACGGCGCAGCACCCGACGGCATGGAATGCCCCTACCAGCAGCGCGGCTACGCAGTCTGCAAAATCCCCAACGCCCCCGGCGTGGCTAAAGGTTCGCCCACCACCGCCGGAGAGTAGCTTAAAGCGTGTTTCATAAATCCGCTTTGTATCAGGGCACGACTTTAGTCGTGCCGATCGAGGCCAAAGAAACGGGGGTTTTAACCCCTGAGGGAACTGGGCCACGGTACACCCGCCATTTTTTAAACGCGTTCTAAAAAAGTCCTGCAAGGCTGCTCCAGCTACGCAACCTCTCGCTCGGAGTACACGCCGAACTCCCGAATGCACGTAGAATCGAGTTAAATCACGCGATCCTCTGGAGATCGGATTGGGCAAGAAGAGCCGAATCAAGGCGGAACGTCGAGCGGAGAGGTCAACCGACGATCCAAGTGAATTCGAAGGCACAACATTCGGCCTACGACAGCTAGTTAGTCCCGTCGCATTTCTTATCGGAATGTATGTCGTCTCATTTGGAATCGGAACTTGCACAGTCGGTAGATTTGCGCCAGTTAAAGGCTCCCTGCAGCCGCATCCCTGGTTCATTCTGCCCGGTGTAGCAATTATTTGCCTCGCGTTCTGGCGCAGAGGCAAGAGAACGTAAGGCGGCATTTCACGAGCGTCTCTTTCAAGAATCAGGTCGCGTCAGCGCGTTCCGTGGCCGTATCACCGCCGATGCAGGGGTTTCGGGCTCGGACCCTCGACTTTCACCACTCACCCCTACGGAATCCCCAAAATCTTATGCGTCTGCAAACTCAACCGCCACTGCGGATGATCCATACAATACTTCAGCGCCAGTTCCGTATTCGCCGCCCGGCTCAACCCATCCATCGGCTGCAAAAAGAAATTCCGAAACTGCAGCCCTTCAAACTTCTCCGGAGCAGCCTCAGCCTGCGGATAAACCAGCTTCAATTCATCCCCACTCCGCTGCACCAGTGCCGCCCCAGCCTTCGGGCTAACACAAACCCAATCCAGTCCATTGGGAGCAGCAACCGTCCCATTCGTCTCCACCGCAATCTCAAACCCGCGCGCATGCAACGCCTCAATCAGCACCACATCCAATTGCAGCAGCGGCTCTCCGCCGGTACAAACCACAAACGGCCGTCCGCCACCCGGCCACTTCTCCGCAACAGCCGAAGCCAGCAACTCAGCCGACTCAAACCGTCCCCCGCCAATTCCATCAACGCCAAAGAAATCCGTGTCGCAAAACTTGCAAACGGCGGTCGCCCGATCCACCTCACGCCCCGACCACAAATTACACCCCGCAAAACGGCAAAACACAGCAGCGCGCCCCGCCTGCGCCCCCTCGCCCTGCAGCGTATAAAAAATCTCTTTAACCGCGTACCCCATCCAGTTCGCCTTTTCCCTGTTCCCTTAGTCCCTAAGTCCCTTAGTCCCTAAGTCCCTAGTCCCTAGTCCCTTAGTCCCTTAGTCCCTAGTCCCTTAGTCCCTAGTCCCTAAGTCCCCAGTCCCTAAGTCCCTGTCCTTAAGCGGGTCCTCAATCCCATTCTCAAGAAATCCCTTCCGCCGCAACACGCAAGAATCGCACTCCCCGCACGGCACGCCGGTTTCTGATGGGTCATAGCAACTGCTGGTCAGCCCATAATTAACGCCCAGCTCAATGCCCTTCGCAATAATCTGCGCCTTGGTCATCGCAATCAGTGGCGTATGAATCTTCAGCGTTTGCCGACCTTCCACGCCGGCC
>Ga0302319_10007875_pt1 | contig 20849 bp, 19 predicted proteins | sample Bog_T0_2_FD_203319 | JGI IMG/M metagenome (GOLD analysis project Ga0302319, IMG submission 203319) | Peat permafrost microbial communities from Stordalen Mire near Abisko, Sweden - Bog_T0_2 | ecosystem: Environmental > Terrestrial > Soil > Wetlands > Peat | place: Sweden: Abisko, Stordalen Mire... | reverse complement strand
TTCCTTTGCGTCCTTTGCTTTCGTTGTTGCCTTTTGCAATCAGCCACATAGCCGCCCACCCCTCGACTTTGTCCCAAAAACGCCGTGTCAAGCCCCCAGATTCCTCAAAATGCCTCCAACTCAATGAAAATAAGAGAAATAAAAAATCAATAGAAGCGGTAATAAATACCCCATCCACCTGCTAGCATTAACATATAGCTTGGAGATTGAGACACACACCGCCCAGCGCAACTCTCTGGGCGATTCGCATTTAACCAGCACCTGGAGCATTTCTCGATAGGGTATGGTGCTTTGCTTTTCGGGCCGGAGGCCCGGTCTATAGCAGCGTGGGGCGCAGCCCCACGAATGCGCCGGAGAAAAACCGGAGGGCCGGAAGGCCCGATCTATGGTTCGATAGCTACACCTGAAGGAGAAATGCTCTAACCCATTAGAATCAATATTTTGCCGCTAAAATCTCTCGAATGAATATTTTACCGCTCCGGTCCCCCGCTATCTCGCTGATTCCAAAGATTCAATCCCTAGGAGGCAGGGGGTGGGGCCACCGAGTAGATGAAACGCTCCGCTGACTACGGCGAGGTCACGATGACCCGCACGCCCAACCCCTGCAGCGGGATGTGGGTCTGCACCGTGTCGGTGTCGGTATAGATGACCGTCAGGTACAGGCTGTCCGGCGACGTGACGTAGACCTTACCGGTCGGGGTTCCGGTAGTGGCAGCAACAGTGTTGGGATGGCCGTACACCAGCGTGGGGCTGGCATTGGCTCCAGCAGTGCCCGCCACGGTAGAGACGCCACAGATGGTGGACGATACAACGCCGGTAATCAGGTTCACGACCGTCACCGACCCCTCGCCGGCGTTGCATGTGCCGGTGGAGTCACGCTGGTTCACCACGTAGGCGCGGCTGCCGTCCTTCAGGACAGAGACCATCTGCGGGTTGATGCCTACGTTGGCCGTGGCCACGATCTGTCCAAAGCCCGTAGCATCCACCGGATTGGCAGCGTTACAGTTGGGGTTGGCGACCTGGGTGTTGGTGTTGCACAGCGGGATGCTGATGATGCTCAGTGAGCCGGGATGCGTGCCGTCTCCCTGGTTCAGCACCACAAACTCCGAGTTCACGGTCGAGAGGTCGGCCCACACCGGGTTGGGCGCGGAGGTGCCACCGGTATACACGACTTTGGGCAGGGTGATGGTCGGCGTGGTGGAATCCAGTGCGTTGTTGATGACGTTCACCACCGAGACTGTGCCTGAGCCCTGATTGAGGATGAAGGCGCGGCGGTCGTCAGAGGTCATGACTCCGTAGACCGGCTTGACCCCCACAGGGATGGTCGCGGAGACCGACAGCGAGCTGGAAGAGATGGCTTCGATGGCCGAGATACTGCCGTTGCCGCCGCCGCTGCCCTGGCTGATGGCATAGACGCGCGGCGTTCCATCGTAGCCCACCACGTAGACCGGGTTCGCCGCGACGGCGACCTCCTGCAGCAACGCCGGATCTCCGCCGCCGCTCAGCACAGCGACCTTGGAGCCGTTGGCCTCGGGAATGAACACCGTGGACGAACCTCCGCCGGGGGTGATAGCGGAGATGGTGACGGGGTTCGAGTTGGCGCTCAGCGTGGTCTGGGTGATGTCACTGGTCAGCAGCGCGGCCGGGTTGTTCAGGTTGAAGGCATCCAGCGAACCCGAAGCGTTGATGGTGTACCCCTGGTTACCGCCGTCGTTGGCGGCAAAGTAGCTGGGATTGGGCAGAATGGACGGCGTGGACAGCACCGTATCGCCGGAGAAGTCCACGAAGGTGGCCAAGCCGGACGAGGTGGCGCTGGGGCTGGAGATTGCGACCGCATACTTGGTCGGCTGACCGGCGGGCCCCACCGGGTTGATGGCGCTGACCACTGGCCGGTAGGTGTTACCGCAACCCGCGAGGACAAACGCGGCGAACGAAAACGGTGCGGCAAACGCGGTGATTGCAAGCGCTCGCTGAACGCGCTGTCTTGAACTATCCACTGGCTGGTGCTTCCCTGCTCGGTACAAAAGTGCTCCCAAAGTACTTCCCGTTGCGATGCTGCGGAACGCTTCGCTTGACTCCTCATTGTAAACGAAGCGCGCCCGCAGGTTGCACAGGCGCCGCTGCTGGCTGCGGGCTTCTACAATAGCGGGATGAAGCAGGCAGGTTCCTTCGCAGCAAAGCGGCTCGCAGCGGTTCTGTTTACAGCGGCGATGCTGGGCGGTGCAGCCGCCCATGCAAGCGCACAGATCGTAGAGGTCGGCGACGGTGGCCCGGGCCCGGTGAAGGCCGAGCACCTGACCGCGGAGCTGACCTCCCTTGCGCCGCAGTTGGCTATCGGCGGCAGCGTGCAGGCGGGGCTGGTGCTGACCATTGAGGAGCACTGGCACGTCTACTGGATCAACGCGGGAGACTCCGGCGAGCCGCCGCAGATTACCTGGACGCTGCCTGCGGGCATCACCGCCGGGCCTATGCAGTTTCCGCCGCCCCAGCGACTGCCGCTGGGCCCGCTGATGGACTTTGGCTACGAGGACGGCGTGGCCTTCCCGGTGCTGATCAGCGCGTCGCCCTCCATGCAGCCGGGCAAAGTACACCTGGACGCGAAGATCACATGGCTAGTGTGCAGCAGCATCTGCCTGCCGGGCAAGGCGCATCTGGGCATGGATATCGACTTAGTCCGCGGCCCGCTGCCCGCTCCGCCGCTGGTGGGCGCGCTGGGAGCGGCCATCAAGAGCCTGCCGAAGCCGCTGCCCGCAGAGATGTCCGCTACCGCCCTCGGCGACAGCAAGCAGATCCTGCTGACGGTGAAGACCGGCGGCCACGAGGAGGACGCGGCGTTCTACCCATTCGACGCCAGCGTGATGCAGAACGCCGCCGATCAGCAGTTGGGGTCGCAGTCCGACGGCATCGCTCTGCGGCTGCAGCGGGCGTCGGACTCCACCGCACTGCCAGCCACGCTGCACGGCATTGTCGAACTGAGCGCCAGCGAAGTGTACGAGATCGACCCGAAGGTCACGCCCGGTGTGCCGCCGCCCGGACAGACCACGAAGCGGACCACGGAAGCCGGCAGCAACACCAGCACCGTGGAGGTGACCGCCTTCAGCGCGATCGGGCTGGCGCTGCTGGGCGGCATTCTGCTGAACCTGATGCCGTGCGTCTTTCCGGTGCTCTTTCTGAAGGGGCTGGCGCTGGTGCACACCTCCAACGAGGAGCGCGGACGCCAGCGGCTGCATGGGCTGGTCTACACGTTGGGAATCATGGTCAGCTTCTGGATCATCGTCGCGGCGCTGCTGATTCTGCGCGCGGGCGGGCGCGAGCTGGGCTGGGGTTTCCAGTTGCAGTCGCCGGGGTTTGTGGCGGTGCTGGCGCTGCTGCTGTTCTTCCTGGGGCTCTCGCTGGCCGGGCAGTTCGAGTTCGGGCTCTCGCTCACCAGCGCGGGCGGGGGGCTCGCGCAGAAGCAGGGATTTGCGGGCAGCTTCTTCACCGGCGTACTCACCACGGTGGTCGCAACACCATGCATGGGGCCGTTGATGGGTGCCGCTGTGGGATTTGCGCTGGCACAGCCCGCGTGGCTCACGTTTACGGTCTTCACCGCGCTGGCGCTGGGGCTGGCTCTGCCCTACCTGGCGCTGAGTATGCATCCGCAGTGGACAAGCATCCTGCCCAAGCCGGGCGCTTGGATGGAGACGCTCAAGCAGCTCACCGCCGTTCCGCTCTTTGGAACAGCGATCTGGCTGACGTGGGTCTACGCGCACCTCTATGCGGGCGACGGCATCGACCGCATGACGTGGCTGCTGACAGGGTTCCTGGTGCTGGCCATTGCGGGATGGGTGCTTGGACGCTGGCCAGCAAAGTGGGGATCCGGAATCGCAGCCATCGTATTGATTGCGTGCGCGATTGCCCTGCCCCTGCGCAAGCCCGCTGTCGAGACGCTGGCCTGGCAGCCCTACAACGAGGCCAGCTTCGCGGCCGCGCGCGCCACCGGCAATCCGGTGTTCATCGACTTCACCGCGGCCTGGTGCCTGAGCTGCCAGGTGAATGAGCGTGTGGTGCTGCGCTCCAAAGATGTGGATGAACTGCTGGTGAAGGACCACGTGGTGCTGCTGAAGGCAGACTGGACACAGTATGACCCGGTCATCACGCGCGAGCTGGCTTCAATCGGGCGCAGCGGCGTGCCGGCGTATGTGATCTATCCGCCGGGCAAGGTCTCTAACCCGAACGTGCTGCCCGAGCTGCTGACCAAAGACCTGGTGCTGACGCAGTTGAAGAAGGACGCCAAGCCGATGGGCGTCAACTGAACCGGCAGTTGCATGTTCTCCTCCGCGCACCTCCGCGTCCTCCGCGTTTGCAGTTGCCGCTGCCTTTGCCTTCAGGTCAGGCCGAAGGATTAAAATATCTACAGGGATTGCAGCCATCAGGCCCCGTATCGCGTCCACTGAACAGGAGGACCGCCATGCACCGCACCCGCATCGCCACCACTACCCTCATCCTGACCCTCGCCAGCGGCAGCGCCTTCGCGCTCAAACCCGGCGAGGCCGCGCCGGAGTTCCACGGCACCGACTCCAACGGCAAGACGCAGTCGCTCGCGCAGTACCGCGGCAAGTTCGTGGTGCTGGAGTGGGCCAACCAGGGCTGCCCCTATGAGCAGAAGCACTACAAGAGCGGCAACATGGAGTCGCTGCAGAAGCAGTGGACCGCTAAGGGCGTGGTGTGGCTTAGCGTGATCTCGTCCGCGCCGGGCGAGCAGGGCTACGTGACGCCGCCCGAGGAGAACGACTACCTAACGAAGATGCACGCCGCGCCGACGGCGGCGATTCTCGACCCCAGCGGCGCGATTGGGCGCTTATATGGCGCGAAGACCACGCCTCATATGTTCGTCATCGATCCGCAGGGCAAGCTGGTGTATGAGGGCGCGCTCGACGACCAGCCCACCCCCGATCCCGCCAGCCTAAAGGGCGCCCACAACTACGTGAGCGAGGCTCTAGAAGACGCCATGGCCGGCAAGCCGGTACCGACTCCAGTGACGCGGCCTTATGGATGCAGCGTGAAGTATGGGAACTGATGCCACTCTGGATTAGGCATTCAGCGCCTGCTGTCGCGGGCCCGAGCGTCACGCAGCTCTTCGACGATGTTGTCAATCTTGGGATGGAACGAATCACCCACAGTGCCAGCGACTTCAACCATTAAGAACCGTATCCAGATCACAGTGGCAGAAACGACGGCGAATCCGGCTTCCATTGTCGTTGCTCCGAAATGTTCCGCAAGTCGCATGAAACATATCGCGGCGTAAATGCTCAACCCGACTTTGATGAACTGCCAAAGCGATTTCAAAATGTTCATCCACATCCGATTTGACCTCCAAGTCGAGGTTCAGACTACTAAATACAATTGCGACTTATTAGCTCCCGCTCGGTCAATTCCCATTGGCGAATTGCTTCTCTCACGGCGCTGTATGGCTGCCCACAGGAGCCAAAATTGGGGGTCTCATCTACAAAATCGACACTGGCACCATCGAACGTCACGATGGAACGTAGCACCTTGTAAAAACTGTTGTTTTCAACCCAAAACTGATCGAGCTTACCCGACAATTGCACTGAGATTCGGTATACGGCTTCTCCACAAGAACTTGAGGATTTCTTCCCATGAACAACCAGCCCATCAAAAATGATTCGTGGACGCAAGCTGCTCTTCCATTCGCTTGATACTATGTTTCTCATCATTTCCTCCCCAGATATTGAGGTCGTCTTGCTGCCATTTAGATTAGGCGGAGCCTGGGTAGTGGAAATGTGCATAACTTCAAGTGCCGCCGAAGCGCTGCGCACTAACAGCTTCCTTCAAATCGTCTCTGATTTCACCAAATCCCTCAGGGATGGTTTGGCCCTTAGGAATCACCATCGCGCAGCTTCGCAATCTCCGCCATGCGCTGCGCGAGCAGTTTCTCGCGGCCCTCATTGGTAGGGTGGTAGTAGCGGCGGTCTTTGAGGCCGTCGGGCAGGCACTGCATCGCGGCGACCTTACCCTCGACGTCGTGGGCGTACTGGTAGTCCTTGCCGTAGTCGAGCTCCTTCAGCAGCTTTGTGGGCGCGTTTCGCAGGTGCAGCGGGACGGGTTCGGCGGGTCTGGCTTCGATGTCGGCGAGGACCTCGGCATAGGCCGTGTAGACAGCGTTGGATTTGGGTGCGAGCGCGAGGTAAACGACCGCCTGTGCCAGCGCGAGGTCGCCTTCCGGGCTGCCGAGGAAGTGCATGGCATCGCGCGCGGAGAGGCAGAGGTTCAGCGCCTCCGGCGCGGCGAGGCCGATGTCCTCCACCGCCATGCGCACCACGCGGCGCGCGACGTACATGGGGTCTTCACCGGCGGCGAGCATGCGGCCCAGCCAGTAGAGTGCGGCGTCGGCGTCAGAGTTACGCACGCTCTTGTGCAGCGCGGAGATGAGGTCGTAGTGCTGCTCGCCTTTCTTGTCATAGAGCAGGACGCGCTGCTGGAGGGCCTCGGCAACGAGAGAAAGCGAGATGCGTGGGTCCTTCGACTCGGGGCTGCGCCCCTCGCTCAGGATGACGGCTGTTTTGCTCGCGGCGAGCTTGGCCGCGACCTCCAGCGCATTGAGCGCGTTGCGGGCGTCGCCGCTGGAGTAGCTGGCGATGGTCTCCAGAACGCCCTCGTCCACGTGAAGGTGCAGCGCGCCTAATCCGCGGTCGCTATCCGTCAGAGCGCGTTTCAAGAGCGCGACGATCTCATCCTGCTCCAGCGCGCGCAGCGTGTAGACGCGGCAGCGGGAGAGCAGCGCGGCGATGATCTCAAAGCTGGGGTTCTCGGTGGTCGCGCCGATCAAGCGGATGCTGCCGCGCTCGACGTAGGGCAGAAAGGCGTCCTGCTGCGCCTTGTTGAAGCGGTGAATCTCGTCGACGAAGACGATGGTGCGCGAACCGAACTGCGCGGCTTTTTCGGCCTGCACCATCACCTCCTTGATCTCCTTGATGCCGGAGAGCACCGCTGAAAACTCGATGAAGCTCGCCGAGGTGACGTTTGCGATGATCTTGGCCAGCGTGGTCTTGCCGACGCCGGGAGGGCCCCAGAAGATAAGTGAAGCCGAGTCGTCGTTTTCGATCTGCACGCGCAGCGGCTTGCCCGGCGCGAGCAGGTGCGTCTGGCCGAAGAACTCGTCGAGCGAGCGGGGCCTCATGCGTTCGGCCAGCGGCGCGGGCCGGCGGGAGGACTTCGCGCTGCCGACCTCCGCTGCGAAGAGGCTCATCACCGCGCTCCTGCCTTGCGCCGGCGGGGGAGGATGTAGTGCTGCGAGTTCTGGCGCAGTGCCTCATACATCAGTGTCGAACCGGCGATTGCAGCGTTGAGCGACTCCACCGCGCAAGGGATGTTGACGCACTCCTGCGCCAGGCGCAGCGCGGGTGCGGAGAGGCCCGCGCCTTCATTCCCGATGAGCAAAGCGCATGGCATCGTGAGGTCCGCGTCCATCAGCGGGGTGGCGTTGGCGGATTGCGCGACCGCGGCGAACAGCTTGATACCCTGCCCACTCAGCCACGCCGCAATCTCGTGGATGGGCATCCGTACCACCGGGACGCGAAACACCGAGCCGGCGGAGGCGCGGACTACCTTGGGGTTCCACGGGTTCACGGTCTCAGGCGTCAGGAAGACGCGATCCACGCCGAAGGCCTCCGCTGAGCGCAGCAGCGTGCCGAGGTTGCCAGGGTCCTGTAGCGCCTCAATCACCAGAACAATGCCGGGGCGATGGGTGGAGCCGGGAAAGGCGATTTGGGGAAGAACGAGAGTCGCGGCCACTCCCTGAGGGGAACTGGTGTCCACAGCGCTGTCAAAGACGTCGCGGCTGAGCAGGGCGAAGCTGCGTGCGCGCAGGCCGGAGAGGGAGAAGCGCTCCAGATGGGCCTCACTGCCCTGGCGGACGAAGACGGTGTCCAGTGTGAGTCGTGAGCGCAGAGCCTCGGCGAGAAGGTGTTCGCCCTCAATGCCCAACAGATCTCCCGGCATGGTGGCGCCGCCGCTGAAGGCCGCGCGCAGGACTTTGACGCGGCCGTTCGTCCTGCTCGTAATGGCCGTGCCCAGATCCATGGATGGGTCCATCGAGACCCAGTGTACGCGCAGATTCTCCGTATATGGGGCAGCTACCGGACACTGCGCGAGACGCGCGGATGCGATACAGTCACTGCTGGGGGAAGCTGAGTCTTGAACACTGAACTTCTACGTATACATCCGGACGAGCCGGAGCCCCACCTGGTGGCGCAGGTGGTGGAGTCTCTGCAGCGCGGCGATGTGGTGGCGCTGCCCACGGACACGTTCTACGGGCTGGCCGTCGATCCGGTAAACCTGCGCGCGGTGGAGCACATCTACGACCTGAAGTCGCGTGCCCGGCACAAGCCGCTGAGCCTGCTGATCGCCGACGTCTCCCAAGCGTATGAGCTGGCTCGCAACATCGACAGCGCGTTCGACCGCTTAGCCGAACGTTTCTGGCCGGGGCCGCTGACCATCGTAGTGAAGGCCGGCAGCAAGCTGCCGCTGCGGGTGACAGCCAACACCGGCAACGTCGCGCTGCGCGTGCCGGAGGCGGCCATCTGCCGCGCCGTGGTGAGTGAGCTCGGCCTGCCCATTACGGCGACCTCTGCGAACCTGCGCGGGCTGCCGGAGTGTACCTACGCAGCCTGCGTGCGCGAACAATTCGGCGAGAAGATTCCGCTGATCGTGGACGGCGGACCTACGGCGCGCTCGGTGGCGACAACCATCGTGGACCTGAGCGGCGGGGGTAACTCATGGATGATTCTGCGTGAGGGAGCGGTGCCAACGCATGAGATTGCGCTGGCGTTGCAGCGCTGACCCACTACTGGATTCTTTCCCCCCAGACATCGCATACTTAGATCTGGTGTCAAAGCAGCATGAGCGCAGCCACGAATCAAGACAAGAGACGAAAGATCGCCGGCGTTGCCTGGATGCGCTGGCTTGCCCTTCTGTGTGTCTGTGCAGCGGCGGGCTGGCTGGTGTGGGTCCACCACCAGATCAAGGTCACCGCCACGGTCGACAATGCACAGCCGGCCGATGCCATTGCAGTATTTGGCGCAGCGGAGTATGCGGGCCGCCCTTCACCGGTACTGCACGCGCGGCTGGACAAAGCCGTAGCGCTCTACAACCGCGGCATTGCGCCGGTGATTGTGACGCTGGGCGGCGGATCGGATAAGGACTCGGGCAGAACCGAGGGCGGCGTGGGCCGCGACTACCTGCTGGCCAACGGCGTTCCCTATGACCGCATCATCGCCGAGACGCAGTCCTTTGACACCCAGCAGCAGGTGGAGAGGCTGGCGGAGATTGTGGAGCAGCATGGGTTCCACAAGATTGTGGTGGTAAGCGATGGAACGCACCTATTTCGAATTGAGCTGCTGTGCCAACGGGCAGGGTTGACCGTGTACACCTCGCCGCGCGCGCCGCTGGGGCACATTGACGAGCTGGACGCGGCGCAGCGCATGATGCACGAGATGCTGAGCTACACCGCCCTGCGCCTGGACCTCCACATCAGCTGGCTGCACCGCTGGCTGGAGGGCAGAGGAGATTAGAGTCGCCTGCGCGACGCTCAGGACTAGGATGACAGTCCTGTTTTCTTAGTCCTCATCGTCGGCGACGGGCGCGGGGATGCCGCCTTCGCGGCGCATCCGTAGATAGCCGCGGATGAACGGGTCCAGGTCGCCGTCGAGCACCTTGTCCACATCGCCTACCTCCACGCGGGTACGCAGGTCCTTGGCCATGCGATACGGCTGTAGGACGTAGCTGCGGATCTGCGAGCCGAAGTTGATCTCCAGCTTGGAGTCTTCCAGCTTGCGCGCAGTGGCCTTCTTCTTGTCCAGTTCGTACTCGTAGAGCTTGGAGCGCATCATCTTCATGGCGCGGTCCTTGTTCTTGTGCTGCGAGCGCTCATTCTGGCAGCCGGTGACAAGGCCGGTGGGCAGATGCGTTATGCGCACGGCGGAGTCTGTTGTGTTGACGTGCTGACCGCCCTTGCCGCCGGAGCGGTAGGTGTCTATGCGCAGGTCCTCGGGCTTGATGTCGATAACGATGGAGTCGTCGATCTCCGGAGAAACAAAGACGCTGGCGAAGCTGGTGTGGCGGCGCTTGGCGGAGTCAAACGGCGAGATGCGCACCAACCGGTGTACGCCGGTCTCGCCCTGTAGCAGGCCGAAGGCGAAGTCGCCGGTGATGGTGAAGGTGGCGGACTTGATGCCGGCCTCGTCACCGTCCTGAATCTCATTGATCTCGGTCTTGAAGCCCTGACGCTCCGCCCAGCGCAGGTACATGCGCATCAGCATCTCGGCCCAGTCCTGGCTCTCGGTTCCGCCGGCTCCTGGATGCACCGTAACGATGGCGTTAAGGCCGTCGTTGTCCTCGGAGAGCATGGTGCGGGATTCGAGGATGTCTATGTGGCATGATAACTCTTCGATCTCGCGCTTGAGGTCAGGTTCGACAGAGGCTTCCCCCTCACGCAGCAGGTCGAAGTACGCCTCAATGTCGCCAGCCCGGCGGCCGATGTAAGCATCGTCGGCGAGCAGGGTCTCCAAGCGCTTGCGCTCGCGCATTAGCGGCTGCGAGCGGGCTGCGTCGGCCCAGACGGTGGGGTCGGATATCTTTTGTTCGATAGCAGCGAGTTCGGACTTCAGGTGGGAAGCGTCAAAGATACTCCCGCAAGTCGCGCACCTTCTCGCGGACCGGGGAGTAGATAAATTCAAGGTCACTCAACATAGCTATTAGTTTACTTCGCCTCCGAGGAGCGAGGGCGAAATACACCGATTGCCAGCAAGGACGTGGTGACGATAGCGCATATCCAGGCAAACCAGTCGCCGTGGCGGGTGTAGAAGGTGGTGTCACTGCGATAGTCAAAGGGGAAGGCGAAGGCCGCACGCACATGGCGGGGCGTGGTGAAGACGCCGCGACCGTGGGGGTCGATAGACGTCGTTACCCCGGTGTTGGTATCGCGCAGAATCCAGCGGCGGTTTTCGATGGCTCGCATCCGTGCCATGTCAAGGTGCTGCCATGGTGCCCCGCTGTCACCGTACCAGCCATCATCAGAGATATTCACTAGGACCTGTGCTCCGTCCCTGGCAAATTCCCTGACTTCATCCCCAAAGATGGACTCATAACATATAAAGATGCCTACACCGTGGCCATTGAGCTGAAAGATGGTGTGCTGCCTTCCAGCTTCCATGTTGCCGACCCCGGAAATAAGATTGCCGGCAAAAAAGAAAAGCTTCTTATAAGGGACATACTCACCCCATGGAACGCGGTGAATTTTGTCATAGCGGCCAAGATAGCTGCCGTCCCAATTGAAGACAGCAGCAGAGCCGAACTCATGATAGCCACGCTCCTCAGCGGGGTTGAAGTCTACACCGATGCTGCCTGCGATGACGGGAGCATGCGTGGAGATAGCGAGGTCACTTAGCTGAGAGCGAAATTCAGGGTCAGATGTAGCGAAGTCAGCCGGAGCCTCCGGCCAAACAATCAGGTTGCTCGTCCTTGGCGCGATATCAACCGGGATCCAATAGATATCCGAGGGAGTGCCCTTACTCGCCGGAAGGCATGGATACCGGCTCAACTCGGTAAACTCCCGATACTTTTCCTCTTCAGAGATCGGCGCGAGTTCACGCATGCCCGCACCCACAGCAAGATTTTCCTGAAGCAGTGAAGCGAGATGATTTGCTGGGTCTTCGGAAGGTTGGTAAAGGGTACCCGCCTGAAGCGCAGCTGCAAATAAGGTAGTGCCAGTGACGAGCTTCCATCCAGACCGCGACTCCGCAGCTAGAAAGGCCGCCGCAAAGAGGGCACTTACCGCTGCAATGAGAAAACTTAACATCATCACGCCACCCAATGGAGCGAGTGAGGTCAGCACAGAGTTATCCACCTGTGTGTAACCCAGCAGGTCCCAGGGAAAGCCGGTAACTCGTGCCCGCGCCAACTCCAGGGCCACCCAGACGAACGGCGAAATGCAGAGTACGGTCTTACTGGTATGAGTCAGATGCAGGCGGCCCAGAATCCAACCAAAGAGTGCAGGATAGAGCCCAAGATAAAGTGCAAACAGAAAAAGGATCCCGAGCGAAACCGGCTCCGAAAGGCCTCCATAGATATGCATGGTCTGGAATATCCAGTAGCAGTTACCTGCATACCAAAGTACCCCGAACAGGTATCCGAGCAGGGCTGTCTGCGCTGCTCGAAGCGGCTTACCCGAGCGGTCGCACTGCAGCAAAACATAGAGAAGCGGTGCCAGGCAGAACCAGCAGAATATCCGACGCCAGAGAGGTGCCGGGCCAGCTATGGGGAATGAAATCAGTTGTGCGATCACAGCGACAACCACCAGCGCCCAGCATCGCAAAGGAATCGATCGCATCGCATCGAGTCTAGCATTGGAGGCCAGTTTCGCAGCGGATATAAGGTCGTTGTGCGGTGATTACAATTCGTTCGAATTGCGTTGCCAGCCAGAAAAAAATTGGGGGTATAATTTCCGGTATTTTTCGTATTCCGCGTAAGTTCATCCATTCTTGCGATATTCTTTGTATTACATGACGTCGCTACTCAACAGGAAAGCCTTACAACGAGAGGATATTAACAATCATGGATGTATCGAAAATTCTTGCCGAGATTGACGCTAAGATCGCTTCACTGCACCAGGCACGGGCTGCAATTCTGCTGCTCGATGAGAGTGAGACGGTAAAGCCGAAGCGCGGCCGCCCCAAGGGAAGCGTAAATGCTCCTAAGCCCGCCAAAGCCAAGAAGAGCAAGCGAAAACTCAGCCCCGAGGGTCGCAAGCGCATTGCGGAGGCTATGAAGCGCCGCTGGGCAGAGCGCCGTAAAGAGATTGCCGCAAAGAAGTAACGGTGACAAAGAAGATGAACAGGGAGCCGAAACTGGCTCCTTTTTTCTTGTGCTGGCGTAGGTAAGTTAGCGGACTGCGATCACTTCGCGCACATTATCCTTGCCTAGAAAGAACCGGACGCTGCTGAAGCCCTCGAGAAACTGTTCCACCTGACGCGTCTGGTAGACCTCGCGAACACTGAAGTTACCACTGTCGAGCACCATAAGATCGTCGCTGTCGCTCAGTTGATAACGAGAAAACGATGTGTCAGAGCCGTCCCGGCGGCTATGAAAGAAGGCCAGCAGCCTTCCCTCTGGTCGAAGCACCTCACGCAGCCGGTGGAAGAGTGCGGGCACCATCTGCGGCGGCAGATAGTTGGCTGTGTCCCAGAGCAGGATCACGTCAAAGTCGCGGCCTGAAAAGTCTAGGTTGGAGGCGATGAAGCGGTCAACATCAAAGCTGGCGGATGCGCCCTCGGGTGCGTCCGTGGCCGGGGCTTTCATCCACTCCGGACGGGTTGCGTCCTGAACTATGTTGGCCATGTAGACGCTGTGGCCGAGCGAGGTGAGGTAGTTGATGTTGGCCGGCGAAGTGGAGCCGAAGTCCAGCACACGAAGCGAGTCGCTCTTCTGCAGGTGGGTTCGGACATCATTCCAGCCGCGGGAGTGGCGCGCGTATCCCTCCGCCGATGGCGTGACCGAGCCGGACTCCTTCTTGAATATGCCAAACATGGTGATGCTCCCCGCTCTGCTACCGGTCAGGCCTGCGACGCCGCGGGCTCAAGAGCTGCAACATATTCGTTGGAAGGCTGGTAGCGCCCGGCCGGCAACGACTCAGAGGCCTTGGAGGGATCGGCGTTGCCGCGCAGCGTGGCACCATCTTCAATGGAGAGGCGGGCAGCGTAAACGTCGCCCTTGACCACAGCGCTGCCGCGCAGGTGGACCAGGCCAACGGCGCGTATCTCACCTTCAACATACCCCAGCACGACCACATCCTGGGCCAGGATTGTGGCCCGGACGCGTCCTTCAGGACGAATCGTAAGGGTCGCACCCTCAAGATGAATCACACCTTCTACCTCACCGTCGACCAGCAGGTCTTCGGTGCCGAAGAGCTCACCACGAATCTTCGTCAAGGGCCCAATTACAGTGGAACTTTCGCCTGGCTTCATAAAATTCTGGCTACTCCTGGCAGATGGATCGCCTGGAAACGCGTATCCGGGTGCCTGCCCGACTATACCCAACTTAGAGGCGGGAACACAATCGACCGGCAACGCGCGCTTCGTCTAAATTGGAGAAGAGGTAGATGACGCTTGATCGATTGCATCGTTAAAGATGCTGTGAACCAGCAACGGAGTGAGCGGGGCTGGCGATGGAGGCTTGCGCCCGCGTTGGCTGGGTGCCTCCTGGTGAGTAACCTGGGCCGCGCCCAGCAGGCGGTGATCTCCGACTCCTTGGTGGAGCGTTCGCCAAACTCGTGGGTGCAAGAGGCGGCGCAGAACGAGACAGCCATCATTCAGCAGGGCGCAACTTCTCTCCGCTACCGGGAACGCAAGGTAGACACCAAGGGCGACACAACTCGCGAGATGATCGAGAGCAGGCAAGGCGGTGTGGCGCGCCTGATCGAGCGAAACGGAGGGCCGATTACAGCCGAGGAGGACGTCGCTGAGAGAGCACGGCTGCAGGCCGCGCTGGCATCGCCGGAAGAGTTCCTGCGCCACCACAAGCACGATAATGAGACCCGGCAATATTCGCTGGAACTGGTGCAGTTGATGCCCACTGCGATGATCTACAGCTATACACCGGGGCAGCCGCAGCCGAGCGGAGCGCAGTCCCGGCAGATTGTTCTGGACTTTCGCTCCGATCCGAAGTTCCATCCGCCAACGATGCTCGCGGATCTGCTGACAGGACTCGCCGGGCGCTTGTGGATTGATGCCGCTAGGCAGCGGCTGACCCGCGGGGAGGCCCATGTCGTGCGCCCAGTAAACTTCGGCTGGGGCGTAGTGGGACGCATCTTCCCCGGCGGAACCATCGAGTTCGAACAGGCCGATGCGGGCGACGGACGCTGGGTGTACTCCCATCTCAATGAACGTCTGACCGTCCGGGAGCTGATGGTAAAGACAGTGCCTGTCAACATGGAGATGAGTTCGTCAGGGTTCCAAGTGCTGCCGAACCTGGTCTCGTATCAGGACGCCATCCGCATGTTGCTGGCAGAAAAAATTCCACTGCGCTAAGCACCAGCCTTCATCGTCTGGCTGCGCACCGTGATGCGTTCGATGCGGTCCAGTTGCATGGCGAAGCCGCGGCCGGGAACGGTGGGTACAGTTATAGTTCCTTCTGCGCTGACGGTGACCTCCGGCTCGATGATGTCCTGCTCCCAATAGCGTTTCGACGCGGAGACATCGCCGGGCAGTGTGAAGTTGGGCAGCGACGAGAGCGCGATATTGTGCGAGCGACCGATGCCCGTCTCCAACATGCCTCCGCACCAAACGGCGATGCCCAATGACTGGGCGACGTCATGGATGGCAATCGCCTCACTGAAGCCGCCGACACGGCCCACCTTGATGTTGAGGATACGCCCGCTGCCAAGTTCCAGGGCGGCGGCGGCATCGCGGCGGTTGCGGATGCACTCATCCAGGCAGATGTCGGTTTGTATGCGGCGCTGTAGCTCGGCGTGGAAGAAGAAGTCGTCGTACCACAGCGGCTGCTCGATCATTAGCAGCTTGAACTCGTCCCATGTGGCGATGTGGTCGGCGTCGTCGAGCGAGTAGGCCGAGTTGGCGTCACAACTGAGCAGAATATGCGGCCAGCGCGCACGCACTCGCGAGAAGATCTCGGTGTCCCAGCCGGGCTTGCACTTGAGCTTGATGCGCTGATAGCCAGCATCGATCTCCTTCGCAATTACATCCAGCAACTTGTTTGGCGAGGACTGAATACCGATGGAGACGCCACAGTTGATCACCTCGCGTGTGCCGCCGAGAAGCTTTGCTAGCGGGAGGTCCTGCCGCTGCGCATCCAGGTCCCAGACCGCATTTTCCAGTGCGGCCTTGGCCATGCGGTGGCCGCGCACCTGCGCAAAGAGCGTGGGGCAATCGCCTCCGGAGGCAACCTGCTCTGCGAGCAGGCGGGGCGCGAGCTCCGATTCCGTCATCAGCCACGCCGTATCAACTGTCTCGTCGGAGAAGTAAGGATGTTCGCCGGCGACGCATTCGCCCCAGCCGCTGAGGCCTTCGCTGACAATCTCCACCAGCAGAATGCGGCGGCCTGTGGTGACGCCGAAGCTCGTCTCGAACGGGTGGGCGAGCGGCAGGTTGATCTCGCGAATGTGGATGGCTTCAATCTTCATGGAATCTCCAAGAGGTACAGGGTAAGCAGCAGAAAGCTAGTAGCCGTGGGGCTCGTTCCAGACGCCCAGTAGAAATCGCCCATCGCCATGCGGCGAGAGTTCATAGCCGATGACGGAGAGGCCGCTGGCGAAGGCAGACTCCAGTGCACAGGCGTTGGCCGACTGCACCGCGAGAGCACTGGGGCGGTGAGCGTCGGAGGTCTTCCATTGGGCGATCTCCGTGGGTACGTCAACGTGCTCGGTCGCCACCATATGGGGGGCCTCGCCCGCGAGGATGCGCCGGACGCGATCGGAGTTCAGCCACCACTCCGCGAAGATGCGGTCCGTCGGCAGGCCTCCGTGCAGCGGTGAGCTGGAGGTGCCATAGAAGTTGCGTTTATAGCGCCGCGAGATCGCGCCGAGTTTAGCAAAGTTGAGGTAGGAGTTCTTGATCTCCAGCGGGTCGAAAGTCCACTCCATCAGGTCGATGCCGCGGGCGATGGCGTCGTCGCGCTGCGCGAGCTTTAGCCGGCGGCCAACGCCGAAGTTGCGATAGGCAGGCAGCACCGCGAGATGGTGCGAGTGCAGGTACGCGTGGCCGTTGCGGATGCCGGGCAGAGACATCGCATAGCCGGCGAGCTTGCCGCCATCGAACGCGCCGAGCACCTGGCCGCCGATCTGCGAGGCGAGCAGAAAGACCTTCTGCGTCATCATGCCGGAAATATCGTATCCCCAGACGAGGTCCTGTAGCTCGACGCACTGATCGAACTGCCCGGACTCGGTGAGCGCCTCAATGTGAATTGGGACGGGGCTCTGCGGGGGTTTGCTCAAGCTGCTGCCTCCGCTTGCTTGGCTTGCGCCCATAGCCGCTCGAGTTCGTCCGCGGAGAGAGATTCGAGGGCGGCCGCGCCCCCGGCTGCCTGCTCCATGGCGGCAAAGCGCGCGCGGAAGGTCGCGTTGGTGCGGCGCAATGCGGACTCGGCATCGACCTTGAGATGGCGGGCGAGGTTCATCATCGTGAAGAGCAGGTCGCCGAACTCTGCTTCCATGCGGTCTGCGTTGCCGGTGTCGATCTCTTTGCGTAGCTCGGCGGTCTCTTCCTCGAGCTTGACGAAGAGGCCGCTGGCGTCCGGCCAGTCGAAGCCGACCCTCGCGGCGCGGGAGCCCAGCTTGGCGGCTTCCAGCGTTGCGGGCATGGAGCGCGGAATGTCATCCAGCAGCGATGCGTTTGCCTGAGCGGACTTCTTCTCTTCGCGCTTAATCTGCTCCCAGTTGCGCAGCACCGCGTCAGAGTCCGTCGCAACAGCATCGGCCCCGCCTTTCGAAGAAAAGATATGTGGATGACGCCGGATGAGCTTTGCGTTCAGGTTCTCTGCAACATCGCGGAGGTCGAAGTATCCGGCCTCGCTCGCCATCTGTGCGTAGAAGAGCACTTGCAGCAGCAGATCGCCGAGCTCGTCCTTCAGGTCAGGCCACGCGCGGCGTTCTATAGCGTCAAAGACCTCGTAGGTCTCCTCCAGCGTGTGGGTTTTGATGGTGTCAAAGGTCTGCTCGCGGTCCCAGGGACAGCCGTCCGGGGCGCGCGACCGGGCCATGATCGCCGCGGAGCGCTGGATCGCAGCGGCAGCAGCGGCTTCGGCTTCGGCTTCGGCTCCGGAACCAGAGATGGAATTGGAGTCAGGCATCATCTACAGATTACTTGAGAGGACGCCAGTGGTAGCATCCCTTCCATGAGCGAACCGGCCAATCCGACGACGGGGCACAGACGCGGGCGGCGTTTCCAGTGGGTCGTGGCCCTGCTGCTGGCGCTTCCCTATCTCGGCCTGTGCTTCCCGCAGATGTACGCACGGGCCACGCCGGCGCTGCTGGGCTTTCCATTCTTCTACTGGTACCAACTGGCCTGGGTAGTGCTGACGTCGGCGCTGCTGTATGTGGTCTACCGGCTGCACCGAAATTGAGTTGGTTCCGTAGGAGTAGCCTAGATGAATCCTGAAGCGCACTTTCTTTATTCATCCTTCCGAGAACATATTGTCGAACATGTATTTGTCGGTGATGCATTGCGCGCACTGTGGTGTCACGGAGTTACGACGTGGAAGTTCTGCGTGGGAGTTTGACGCTCATGGCTATGATCTAGCCAAGTATGATCATCCGCGGCGACCGACCCGCAACAAAGCGGGCGAGCGTCCCACGAGATACAACCATCGGCTGGTTCCTGGTCGAGACTTTACCAAGATTGAAAGCATCGACGAGGTTCTCGAATCACTCTTTGGATCGCTGACCCCCACCGAGGCTCTGTCGGCGAACCTACAGCCATAGCCGCCGCAAGTCTAAACTGGATGTTGCGGTATGGACCTCCTCGATAAAATCCGAACGCTGCCCACCGGCGCAGGGTGCTACCTCTACAAGAACGCCGAGGGCGAGGTTATCTACGTCGGCAAGGCGAAGAACCTGCGCGCGCGGGTGCGGAGCTACTTCCTTGCGGCTTCGCAGGCCAACGCCAAGACCGGCTCGCTGATGCGCGAGGCGGTGGACCTTGAGTACATCCTCGTCGGCAACGAGCATGAGGCGCTGGCGCTGGAAAACAACCTCATCAAGCAGCGCAAGCCGCGCTTCAACATCCTGCTGCGCGACGACAAGACCTACCCCTACATCAAGCTCACACTCGCCGACAAGCATCCCAAGGTCTTAGTCACACGGCGGCTGCGCAAGGACGGCAGCGCGTACTTTGGGCCCTACTTCCCCGGCAACCTGGCACACCGCCTGGTGGACCTGATCCATCGCAGCTTTCTCATTCCCAGCTGCAAGGTGGACCTGAACCGCTACCATCCGCGCGCGTGCCTACAGTACTACATCAAACGCTGTCTTGGCCCATGCGTGGAGGACTTCGTCTCGACAGAAGACTACCGGCAGGCCATTCGCGATGTGCAGCTTTTCCTCGAAGGCAAGCCAAGCGAGTTGGAGTCGCGGTTAACCGCGCGCATGGAGGCCGCCGCGGAGAACATGCAGTTTGAGCTTGCAGCGCGGCTGCGCGACCAGCTCATCACCGTGAGCCAGGCGCAGGACCGGCAGCGCATCGCCTCCGCCGCCGACGATGATGCGGACGTCTTCGGCTTTCACTACGAGAACGACATGCTAGCGGTGAACCTGTTCCACATGCGCGCGGGAAAGATCGTGGACAGGCGCGAGATGTTCTGGGAGGACCTGACCGATATCGCGTTTGTAGACGCGCCGGAAGAGGCCGAGAGCGAACCACAGCTGGAGCCGCGCCCGGATAAGCAAGCGCCGGAGATCTACGAGGACAGCGAAGAGTCTGAGCAGCACTCGGCGCTTGCGCCACCAGAGGAAGCAGCGGCCTTTTCGCCGGCGGCGTTCTTCTCGGCGCTGTTGAAGCAGATCTATCTGGAGCAGGGATACGTGCCGCGCAGCATCTATGTGCCTGTCGACTTCCCCGACCGCGAGCTGCTGGCCGACGCTCTGCGGGAGCGGAGCGGACACAAGATCGAGATCGCCGCACCACAGCGTGGCGAGAAGCGCTCGCTCGTTGATCTGGTTTGCACCAACGCCAAACAGAGCTACGATCAGCGCTTCCGCGTGCTACAGCCGAGCATCGTCGCCATGCAGGCGGCGTTGCAGGATGCGTTGCTCCTGCCCGAGCCGCCGGAGCGGATTGAGTGCTTCGACATCTCCCACATCCAGGGCGCGGAGACCGTCGCCAGCATGGTGGTGTGGGAGAGAGGCGCGATGAAGAAGTCGGACTACCGCAAGTTCCAGGTCAAGACCGTGAGTGGCGTGGATGACTTTGCCGCCATGCGCGAGATCGTCCAGCGGCGTTACGCCCGCCTGCAGACCGACAAGAAGCCCATGCCGTCACTGGTGCTCATCGACGGTGGGCTGGGACAATTGCACGCGGCGGCGGCAGCGCTCGAGGAGATCGGCCTGACCACGCAGCCGCTGGTCTCGATCGCCAAGCGCGAGGAGATTATCTACGTCCACGGGCAGGAGGACGACCCCGTCGTGCTGGACCGGCGCTCACCGGTGCTGCACGTGATCCAGAAGATCCGCGACGAGAGCCACCGCTTTGCCGTGAACTACCACCGCAAGCGTCGTGAGATGCGCGACCGCGTCAGCGAGCTCGACGAGATTCCCGGCGTCGGCCCGAGGACTCGGCAGCGCCTGCTGGAGCACTTTGGCAGCGTGCGCGCGCTGAAGCAGGCGGCGGAAAAGAGTCCCGACGCTTTGCTGGCGGTCACGAACAAGGTTACGGCTGAAAGAATACAAACTTGGTTCAAGACTCAGTCCAATGGAAGCAACGAAGATACGTTCCAGATCCTTTCTTCCTGAACGAGGCACAAGTCAGCTATGACCAAGGATGTGCTGCCTTGTGGTTGACCCTGCCAGCCCCACCCCCCTCTCCCTAAGAACCGAATCTTTAGAATCAGCGAGATAGCCGGTGACCTGCGGGTCAAAGTATTGATTCGCAAGATTTAGCGACAAAGTATTGATTTTGCTTGGTTTAGGAGCGGTTTCTGTTGAGTTTCGAGTTCTGAGCCTGTGAGTTGTGAGTGAGGCTTAAGTGCAAGAGCCGCAAGCGGCTTTTGCCGGTTGCGGCCCTGATCTGTTCTCTTGCTTGACCCTACTTCTTAAGTGTAGCGAACCGAGTGGTAATTAATTACCG
>Ga0302319_10007873_pt1 | contig 20850 bp, 19 predicted proteins | sample Bog_T0_2_FD_203319 | JGI IMG/M metagenome (GOLD analysis project Ga0302319, IMG submission 203319) | Peat permafrost microbial communities from Stordalen Mire near Abisko, Sweden - Bog_T0_2 | ecosystem: Environmental > Terrestrial > Soil > Wetlands > Peat | place: Sweden: Abisko, Stordalen Mire... | reverse complement strand
GTACCGGCTTTATAACGACCGCTGGTATAAGCGAGGCGATAAGGGCAGCGAGCACTGCGGGATCTGGATTATCCGCGAAGGTCTGGGTCAGGAAGTACACCGAGATAGCCGTGGAGTGAAGCTGGAGGATGGCGATGAGATTCACTTAGGAAAAGCTGTGGCCGAGTTTCGTGTGGGGTGACCTAGCGCGGAATCCTGTTCAGTCTTGGCAAGCGAATTCGAAGTGTTGCGTACCGCTTGTTGACGCGCGTGGCTCAGTTACCGAGCCGTGACCGCGAGGGAGCCGTAACGAACCTCATTACCTTCGTTACGCTATGCCTTTTGGTTCCGGCTTGTAGGTTAAGGACTCGCTTGACTACTTATTCTTCACAGTAGCGGCGGGAGCCTTATGAATCTCTTCGAAATACTGCTGAATAAACTGCTGATACGCGAGCGGAACTTCATCGCGATTGATCTCGCCGCCGGCGTCTCCATGCGCGGCCTTGCGCTGCGAGTATTGCGTCTTTAACACTTGCTTGCCGGAAGCTACCTCGACCATCACTTCCCCAGTCATGTTGGCCGCGCGCTTGCCGATAATCTCCGTGATCTTGCCCATTGCGGCGAGTTGCTCGGCTTCCTTGGCGCTCTTGTCTCCGTCTTCTTTCCCGATTCCGCTCTTGCCGTCCTGCGAGGGAGGCTTATCGGAACTCTTGCTGCCGCTCTTGTTCTGCGCCGACGATGCTTTCTCCGAACTCTGGCCTTCCTGGTCGCCCTGCTGATCCTGGCTCGACGCCGAATCGGACTGCTTGCCCGACTGAGGCGATCCTTTGTCGTCCTTGCCCTGGCGCTGTTGGGCAGACTGCTGCGACGATTGCTGCTGTTGGCCCGGCTTGCCCTGGCCCTGCTTATCCTGCATCTTTAGCTTGGACATCAAATTCGATAAGGCGTCGCGCATCTTGTCCGCCAGGCTGGAGTTCTCTCCCGAACTACTTGGACCGGACTTGTTATCCTGTTGGGCCCCATCTTTCGGCTTGCCATGCTGGCCGCCCTCCTTGTCTGGAGCAGCAGAGTTATCAGCCATCTTGTCGGTGCCCGAGGGCGACTGCTGGCTGTCTCCGCTCGATTCACCTTCCTGGTCGGACGGGTCCTTCGATTTCGTTCCGTTGGCCTTGGTGTTGGCTTCCGTGTTGGAATTCTGATTGTTGACGTCGGGTGTATCTACAGTGTTAAGTGCCGCGTCCGGCGCACCGTCCGCGTCCAGCGTTTTCGATTCCCAAGGGTCCACTCCAAGCGCAGTTTCCTTGGGCCTGCTGGAATCCGCCTTGGGACCCGCTAAGCTCTTTTTGTTGGCCGCTACGTCTAGAGAACCAAGCAAGCCGTTGAAGGCGATCTGCACCAGAGAAGGCCGCAAATCCAGACTGTGGGTGACGCCATAACGGACAGCAAACACCGTCAGCGCGACGGCGGCCAGACCCGAACCCAAGTAGATAGACCGTGGCAAAACGAAAGGCAGGCCCGCTTTCAGGTCGGCGCTACGGGCGGCCTCTTCGGCCAACGCGCGCTGACGCTCGACCAGTTCCGGCGAACCCCGGCGTTGATCGTTCGGCTGACTGAAGTAGAAGGCGGTCGAAAGCGCATCTTGAAGATGCAACCGGTGGTCCAGAACTTGCGCGATCCGGTAAGGCGGCAGCAGGCGCGATTTGGCGCGATAGAGGCCGATCAGAAAACTAGCGGTGAAGAGGACTGCGAGCCAAAGGCCGTTCAGGATCTGGGTGCCGAACAAGAGCAGCGCGATGCAGCCGCCAAGAGCCACGGCGCCGCCGAAGAAAGTTTGCTCCAGAACGATGTGCGTGACGTGGCGACGGCGAGCCCGCCGGATCAGTTCAGCCAATGCGCCATGCTCGCCCAAGATTCAGTATCCCACGGTTTCGTGATTGGCTCTTGGCTTGCATAGTACCATCGGGAAGGCCTCCTGGATGACTTTGGAATATATCGACTGGGAACGCAACGGGGTTCTGGTATTGAACCTGACCGGCAAGCTGGTGTTGGGCGACGGTACCCGCACGTTCCGGCAACTGATTCAGGATGCGCTGGCGATGGGAAAGAAAGACATCATCTTAAATCTCGCCGAAGTGGTCCACATCGATAGCAGCGGCTTGGGCGAACTGGTGAATTCGCATTCGATCATCAAGCGCCAGGGCGGCCATCTGAAGCTGGTCCGGCTCACGTTACGAGCACATGAGCTGGTGAATCTTACTAAACTGCATACCGTCTTTGAGATTTATGACGATGAGGATTCGGCTCTGCGCAGCTTCCGTCCTCTGTCGGCGTGACGGGCCAGGATCTATACCGTACAGAGCTTGACTGCTTCCGCGAGCGACGTCATGGGATCCCGCGTGGGAATGAACTCGTGCGCCATGTAGCCTTGGAAATTGAGGTCCGCAATGGCCTTTGTCACGGTGCGCCACTGCAGCTCCTGGGTATCGTCTAACTCATGCCTTCCCGGCACGCCGCCGGTATGAAAATGCGCAATGTACTGGATGTTATCGCGGATGGTCCGGATGATATCGCCCTCCATGATCTGCATGTGATAAATGTCGTAGAGCAGCTTTACCTTGGGCGAATCCACGCGCTTGATCACTTCCACACCCCACGCCGTGTGATCGCACTGATAATCGTGGTGATCGATCTTGCTATTCAGCAGTTCCAGGCAGATCATGACGTTGCTGTCTTCGGCCATCTTCTTTACGCGGTTTAGACCGGCTACGCAATTGTCCTTAGCTTCGGGGTCCGGCATGCCGCGGCGGTTGCCGGAAAATGTGATCACATTCGGTACTTTGGCGGCTGCGGCACGCTCGATGTTGGCGCGCATCTCCGCGACTAAGCGCTCGTGATTCTCCACGCGATTCCAAGCGTCTGGAATCGTCCCGGCGCCCGGAGTCATGGCCGGCACCAGGCCGTACTTCTGCACCGTCGGCCAATCATCGTGATTCACCAGATCGATGCCGCTGAGGCCTATCTTGGCGCCGGTCTGGCACAGATTTTCGAGCGGGGTCTTGCTGTAGCACCAGCGTGCCACGGACTGCTTTACTCGCCCGGCGGTACCGGGGGTCGCCGAAACCGGAAGCTGCGAGGCGGCCGCAATCGTGGCGGCGGTGGAGAGGATCGATCTGCGAGTCATCCTCAGCATCATATCTCAAATGCAGGACCCGCCAATTGCTTCACCGTTTGAAAGGTATCCGCCTCGGCGGCGCTTTTATCAGTCCGGTAGCTCTTCACACGCGCGAACCGCAGCGCCAATCCACTGACGTACCGCGGGCTCACCTGAATCTCGTTGAAGGCGATCTCGACTACGATCTTCGGCTCTACAAATACGATATGGCCATCGCGCCCGATCTCGATCTTCAACAGCTCCGCAGTCTGCCAGGCCAGCATTTCGTCGGTTAAGCCCTTGAACGTCTTGCCCAGCATCGCGAAGCCGCCCTTCTCGGTATCCCGTGCGCCGAGGTGCAGATTGCTGAGGCAGCCGCGCCGGCGTCCGCTGCCCCATTCAGCCGCCAGGATTACCAAGTCGAGCGTACGAGGCTTCTTGATCTTCAGCCAGCTTTGGCCGCGCCCGCCCGCGGCGTAGGGCGATTGGGTCGCCTTAGCCATGATGCCCTCGTGGCCTTGCCTTAAGGCGGCTTCGAAAAATTCGCTGGCCGCACCGGGTTCGGCGGCGATGCGGTTAGGAATCACCGACTCAGGGGGCGCTAACGCGGCTAGCGCGCTAAAGCGGTTCGCTTGCGATTCGTCCAGCAGGTGGCCGCCGTTCAAATACAGTAGATCGAACCAGAACGGCGTGAGCGGCAACTCCGTTCGCATGCGGTCCACGTCGAGTTTGCGGCCGAACCGCCGCATGGTCACTTGAAATGGATGCGGACGCTGATCGGGTTGCAGCGCGATTACCTCACCATCGAGGATGATGTCTTTCACCGGCAACGATCGGGCTGCTTCCACCAGTTCCGGGACTGCGGCGGTGACATCGTTTAAAGCCCGCGAGTAAACTACCACGTCGTCGCCGGATCGGTGCAGCTGCACGCGGGCGCCGTCCAGCTTGAACTCCAGGGCAGCTTCGCCGAGCTCGTCCAGCGCCTCGGTCACGTTTTCCGCCGATTGCGCGAGCATCGGTTGGACGGGCCGGAATAACTGTACGTTGTATTCGACGAGTCCAGCCTCACCTTTTTCGATCAGGACTCGGGCGACGCGGGCAATGTCGCCTGCTACCATAGCGGCTCGGCGAACGCGTTCCAATTCCAAGTGGGACGCTCGCGCCACCGCCTCCAGCATGATGCCTTCCAGCGCTCCCTGACGCAGTTCGCCAACCAGCAAGGCTCCCAAGAAGTGCTGTTCCGGCTCGGTGGCGCGGACGAATAATTCGTGCAATGCCGCAAGCCGGCGCGCCGATGAACCCGCGCCCTGGATGCTTGGAATCGCTTCCAGCGCACGGTCGACATCGAGCACTTCCAGCGTGTCCGTCTCCGCGGGGGCCGCGGTGATGTCGCGCAGCACGCTGTACCCGATCCCGATCTTGCCCTGCGGAATGGCGCCGGAAAGGTAAGACACCACAATCTCGATTTCGCCCGACTGCAGTTGAGCGAGAAGCGACGAGAGAAGGCCGATCTTCACCAATCGCTTGGTGGTGGCTGCCATTCGCTGAGATGTTTCAACGACACGGGCGAACAGCATAGCTTTACCGCGATAGGACTTGAATCGAGTTGGCGGTGGGCGTCGTTACCGCGACTCCCAACTTTCCATCGCGCAGGAAGTCGGCGATTACCAGCCCTTGGGGAGCGGCCGTCAGAGACGTAGTCATGTGGGCGGAAAACGTACCGCCTTTCTTGCCGGGAAGGATGGATACGCTGTTGCCGCTGCCGTTAGCCACGACTAAATCCGTAACGCCGTCTCCATTGAAATCCCCCGCCGCGATTGAGAGCGGACCAGTGCCCGCAGTGTAAGGGACCCCCGCGGTGAACTTGCCCCCGCCCATGGAAAGAAACACGCTGACCGTCCCGGAAGTCTGGTTCACCACCGCCAAATCGGCGTTTCCGTCCCCGTTGAAATCTGCAAAGGCGAGCGCCACGGGCGAGGTCTGGGTGGTCAAGGTGGTCAAACCCGCGGTATTCAAACTACCGTCGCCATTACCGGGAACGACTAAGACTGTATTGGCGTTCTTATTGACGACTGCTACATCTAAATGTCCGTCTCCCGTAAAATCCGCGATGCTGACATAGTTCGGTCCACTGAGGATTAAGGGCGGAGTATTGGTTGGCCAGAACGTTCCATCGCCCTTGCCGAGGAAGATCGAGACGGTGTCATCCATATAGTTAGCCACCACCAGATCCTCGAACCCGTCGGCGTTCAGGTCCCCGCCGGCGATCGAGATGGGACTCACGGTGTTGACCAGAGTTGACACCGCGGAGAAATTGCCTGTACCGTCACCGAGGAAAATAGTAAGCGTTCCATCGACATAATTACCGACGGCCAAATCCAGATTGCCATCTTTATTAAAGTCGGCGGTAAAGATCGACGCCGGCTGATTCCCAGTGGGAAGTACCGCTCCGGAACTGAAGGTGCCGGTAGCGCTCCCGAGCAAAATCGTTACCGTGTTAGCGGTTTGATTGGCTACCGCCAGATCGGCATACCCATCGCGGTTAAAATCGCCGGTTGCGACGGCCATGGGGCTGGTACCCGTGGTCCAACTGGCGGCTTTAAACGTGACGGTACCGGTGCCGGAGACAACTTCCATGGCGGTACTCGAAAGGCCCCCGCCCGGCGCGGGATTCGAAACCGTCACCTGCGCAGTCTGCGCCTTGCTGGTGTCGGTAGCCAGAATGGACGCGGTCAGTTTGGTCTTGTTGCTGAAGGTGGTCGTGCGGGGGCTGCCGTTCCAGTTGACGACAGAGTTCGTGGTGAACCCAGTGCCGGTGACGGTAAGAGTGAATCCGGCGCCACTAGGCGCGACAGTGACGGGACTCAGCAGTGTTATCGATGGAATCGGGTTATCATTGGCCGCGATGCCGGTTCCGCTTAACGTCACGACCATGGGGCTATCCACAGCCGCGTAAGAGACTTTAACGGTGGGAAGTGTCGCGGCGCCCAAATGCAGCGGCGCAAAGGTTACGCTTACCGTACAGGATGCACCGGCCGCCAGACTTGTACCGCAATTGTTAGTCTCAGCGAATTCACCGAAGTCCTGGGGGCCCGAGATGGAGATGCCGATGATCGTCACGGGGGAGGTTCCTGGATTGGTCACAGTAAACGTCTTTGGAGCACTGGTTGATTGCAAGGCCTGATTTCCGAACGCCAGCGCCGCGGGAGCATTGGTCAAGGTAGCGCCGGAGCCGGTCAGACTCACCACTTGCGGACTGGCCGGGTCGCTGTCGGTGATGATCAAAGAGCCATAGCTGTTGCCGGCTGCCTGAGGAGTGAACACCACGTTGATGGTGCAATTCAAGCCAGGGGCTAGCGACGCCGGACAGGTATTCGTTTCAGAAAACGGTCCGGTGATCGCGAGGTTGGTAATTTTCAAAGCAACGGAAGCGTGGTTGACCAGCTTGACGGCGACGGCCTTGGAAGAGGTAAGCACAGGTTGAGGACCGAAGTTCAAGCTGGTGGGAAGCGAGACGTTCGTTCCTACACCCGACATGTTTACGGTCTGCGATCCGGTTCCGTAGTTTACTACGACGGTACCGGTGCGCGTTCCGGTAGCCGTGGGAGTAAACGTTGTAATCAGTTGACAGTATTCGCCGGTATTCAAAGTCGCGCATTTACCGCCATTGGCATCCACAGGGCTCACCGTGAAGTCTCCCGTGGTAGTAATGCTGGAGACTGTCATGTTCGTAGTGGTTTGATTGATAAACGTCGAACCGAAGTTGCCTTTGCTGAACGTACCTACTAATTGGGCGGGAAACGACTGGGAGCTCTGAACATAGGGACAACTGAGCGGCTGAAGAATCAGAGGGCTTAAAGGAGTCTGCGAGAAATTGAAGGCATCCATCAGATCGTTCGCGTTGACATCCCGGCCATTGAGCGACCCTAGATTGAACCGTTCCTCGATAAACTTCAACACCGACGACGCCTCGTACTGGGTGTGCGAGATCTTTCCGGCGACAGCGTAAGGTGAGATGACGATCAGCGGAACCCTTGGTCCGAGGCCGAATTCATCCAGCTTCGGGGGAGCGACGTGATCGTAGAAGCCGCCGAAATCGTCCCAAGTGAGGAAGATCGCAGTAGACGCCCAGTCAGGCCCATTCATGATCGCATTGAGCTGCGTTACTGTCCAGTTCTGACCAAAGCAAAGGCTGTACGGCGGATGCTCACTTCCGTTGTCAGTCACCAGCCAACTTACGGTGGGCAGGTTTCCGGCCATCGCGTCCGTGACGAACTTCGTATCGGTCTTGTAATGCTCAGCCCATAGAGCCGTATTGTGGATATGATTGATCGCATTATAGGCGTTGAAGATCACGTTGCCGGGAGCATAGGTGGTCCAAGTGATGCCGGCGTCGTCCAACAAATCGCCGAGAGTCTGAAACTCGTAGCAGGGATACTGCTTGACGATGTTGCCGTACTGGTCGATCGATTGCGCCGTAGACGTTTGGTCGGCCTGGCACCCCACTTCATGGGCGCCGGGACCAGAAGCTTGGCTGATTACGCCGCCGGAAGTGGCGGAGATGGTGTACAGGTGGTTCGGAAAGCTGGTCGCCGTCAGCGACGAGAACATGTTATCGGCGAGCGTAAACGCTTTGGCGTAGGCGAAGTAGTTCGCCATGTCCGCGCTATTGAATTGCGACAGGCAGATGGGCACGCCGTTTTGGAGGCAGCCTTGCCCCAGATCGAACATGTCCATCTTGCCGTAATCGATATCCTGAATGGTGCAGTCCCAATCGTGACAGATGTCGGTTTGGGTGGCGTCGGGAGTGTGGGCGAGGGGAATCGTTTGACCGGTGGAGAGCAAGCCGGCACTGGCGCCATTCGCTCCGGGAAATGTTCCGAAGTAATTGTCGAACGCCCGATTTTCCTTCACTAGAAAAACGATGTGCTGAATCACCGAACTGGCGGTGGATTGACTGGGGGGCTGCTGGGCCGTTGCACTGAAATATAAAAATAAAGTCACAATGGTCAATCTACGTTTCAAACAGTCCTCCACCAGGTACGTTCTTACAAAAGGAACGAAGCTTATTATACGATGTGGGGGCCGATTTTCCGTATTTGAAAAGCCGTGAATGTACCAGTCTTATCCGGGCCGCGCACACAGCCCAATATGAGCGGTGTGGTGCTTGCCGTGCCAGGAGTAGAGCGCGATATTCTTCTCAATGGTCATCAGGCCCATTTCGGGGTGGCGAAAGGTTCGCTGCATCTCTTCGGGCGATAGAGATCTAAGAAGAATCATCCATCGGTGATGGAGCGCATCCAGCAGAGACAACGACAGTTCTACCGGCGCTTCACTCGCATCGGTGAGGCGAGCCCAGCGGTCTTCATGGTAGGGCTTGACCAGCGGCTCGTCCTCCGTCAATGCCAAGCGGCAGCGGATGTAGCTGTTCATGTGGCTATCGGCGACGTGATGGACGACCTGCCGGGCAGTCCAGCCTCCAGGCCGGTACGGAGAATCAATCTGTGCGGTGTTTAACGCTTCGAGGGCAAAACGAATCCGGGAAGGCGTTTGCGCAATGTCGTCCAACCACTGGCCGCGCATTGCGGGAGTGACAGTGTCTGGAAATTGGAACCGGCCAATGGGGTAACTAGCATCTGCCATTACCCCATTATGCCTTTTTACAAGCTAGACGGTTCTACGCAAGGCGTGATAGACAAACAGCACGACTACCGCGCCGATCACCGAAACGAGAATGCTGTAAATATTAACTCCTGTGGCGGGATGAGCGCCAAAAGTAGTGAACAGCCATCCACCAACCACCGCTCCCACGATTCCCAGAACGATGTCCAGAAAAAATCCTTCACCAGTCTTGTTTACCATCTTGCTGGCGATGAATCCCGAAATTAAACCCAGGACAATCCACGCTAGAAACGACATAACTTTGTTCCTCCCGTCAGCCACAGAACACGTTGATGTCCAAACGTGAACACCCCTAAATTGTTGGGTTTGGCTGATGTGGCCGTTATTCCAGGGACTATTTACAATGTAATAGTAGGATCTGTGCCGGTTCCTTCCTCGCGCTTCTTGGCTGCCTTCGCCCTGCTGGTGCTCCCGGCTGCCGCCGCTGCACGGGTACCCGGCATCGCGGCTGAATGCTACGCCTGGATCGGTCTGGTTTTGTGCATTTTTGTGCTTGACGGCTTGCTAAGCCGGCGTCGTTTGATGGGCATCGATGCCGCGACTCCCGAGCTGATCCGCATGTGGAAAGGACGCGAATCCACCTTGACGGTCACCTTACGGAACGCGAACGCCAAGCCTCGCGTTCTGCGGATCGGTCTGGCGGCGCCCGAAGGTCTGACGCTGAGTCCGGAAGAACTAACGGTAAGGATTGCTCCTCTCGAAAGCGCCCAGATCGAATGGACAGCGACACCTTCTCAGAGAGGCCGATATTCCATCGATCGCTGCGTTCTCGAGACTCGGTCCGTGCTCGGGTTTTGGGCGATTCGCGGCAGCACTCCGGTGGCGCTGGAAGTTCGAGTCTACCCGGACCTTTCGTCCACTCAACGGGCGTCCGCAGTATTTCTGAGGCGCGGACAACTGGGCGCGCATCCGCAGCGTCAGATCGGCCGGGGACGCGAGTTTGAAAAGCTGCGCGAGTACAGCTTCGGGGACGGCTTCGACGAAGTGGATTGGAAAGCCACGGCGCGCCGCGGGCGTCCGATAACTCGCGTATTCCAGGTGGAGAGGACTCAGGAAGTCTATGTCATTCTGGACGCCTCGCGGCTTACGGCGCGTCCCATTTCAGCCGGGAATCCGGATAGCATTCTGGAGCGTAATGTCACGGCAGCGCTGCTGCTGGCGCTGGAAGCCGAGAAGCAAGGCGACCACTTTGGCCTGATCACCTTTAGCGATCGCATCCAGGGTTTCGTTCGCGCGCGCGGGGGAAAAGCCCACTATGGGGCCTGCCGCGAAGCCCTATACGCGCTGCATCCGCGCATCGTGACACCCGATTTTGACGAATTGGGTACTTTATTACGCCTGCGGCTGCGACGTCGCGCGCTGTTGGTCTTCCTGACAGAACTGGACGATCCGATTCTGGCCGAGAGCTTTTTGCGCAATGCCGGTCTGATTCGCCGCAGCCATTTGATGCTGGTCGGCATGATGCAGCCTGCTAACTCCCGGCCGCTGTTTGAGGCGGCGGTTCCGGCGAACGACATCTACGAAAGCCTCGCCGGACACATGCAGTGGAGCAAGCTGCGAACACTCGCCAAAGTCCTGGAGCGACAGGGAATTCATTTCATACTTTGCCAGCCCGATCGAATCTCATCGCAACTGGCCTCGGCATACGTCAATTTGAAACGCAGGCAGGCGTTGTGATCATCGATCTCACCAAGTTTCTTAATCAGGAAAAGGACTCATGGAAACGGCTGGAGACTACGTTGGACACAATGGAGCGCCAGCCGGATCGCCGTATGACTCTCCCCGAGCTAATCGAGTTTCATGAGCTATACCAGCGGACCTCCGCGGATCTGATGAAAATCGCAACGTCCAGCAGCGACCCTGGGCTACGAGCCTATCTGGAGAATCTGGTGGCCCGAGCCTATGGCGAGATCCACGAGACTCGGGGGCGGAGTGGCCGGATGCGTCCTATCCACTGGTTCACACAGACTTTCCCCCGAACCTTCCGAGCTCACCTGGGGGCATTCTGGATCTCGCTGGCATTGACCATTGCCGGCGTCGTTTTCGGCGCCGCCGCATTGCGTTTCGATCCAGAAGCGAAAGACGTCATTGTTCCGTTCCAGGGACTGCGAGAGAGTCCGAGTGAACGAGTTCATCGAGAAGAGAGCGCGGCAAACGACCGGCTGGCGGGACAGAAAAGCACGTTCGCCGCGGAGTTGATGACGCATAACGCGCAGGTGGCGCTGTTCACGATGGCGCTGGGACTCACGTGGGGCATCGGCACCGCTGCATCGTTGTTCTATAACGGCGTGATCTTGGGCGCGGTCGGCATCGACTATATCCAAGCCGGGCAGATCCGGTTCCTGATGGGTTGGCTGTTGCCGCATGGAGCGGTGGAAATCCCTGCGATTCTACTGGCGGGTCAAGCGGGTTTTCTACTGGCGGGGGCGCTGATCGGTTGGGGCAGCCGGGAGACGCGACGTCAGCGGCTGCGGCAAATATCGCCGGCACTAGTGACACTGTGCGGAGGCGCGGGAGTGCTTCTGATTTGGGCGGGATGCGTGGAGGCTTTCCTCTCCCAGTATCATGAACCCGTGGTTCCGTACGCGCTGAAGATCGCGTTCGGGGTCACGGAACTGTCTGCGTTGTCTCTGTTTCTGGCCAGGAGCGGATCCAATGCCGCGGACTAGCAGCAACCTGCTGGTGCTGCGGACTCCGGAAGGGATCACTTTCTCGCTTCTGTTGGCGAGCCCGGTAAGCCGCTGCCTGGCTTGGACCATCGATGAAGCCTGTATATTCGGTGCGTGGGGCTTAACGCGGCAAGTCGTGAGCGCGGGCGGATGGCTGAGTCCGGGACTGATCCAGGCGGTGCTGGTGGTCGGCTACTTCGTGATTTCCATAGGCTACGGTATGGCTTGCGAATGGTACTGGCGGGGTCAGACAGTCGGCAAGCGTGTGATGCGGCTCCGTGTGATGGACGAGCAGGGGTTGCACTTACAGTTGAACCAGGTGGTGATCCGCAATCTGCTTCGCGTTATCGACATTCTTCCGGGCTTTTATATGGTGGGGGGTGTCATGTGCCTGGTGACGCGCAAGTCACAGCGGCTGGGCGACATTGCTGCCGGAACGGTGGTTGTTCGCCAGCCTCGTTTGATTCGGCCCGATATCGGACAGCTACTGGGGGCCAAGTACAACTCGCTGCTCGCATACCGCCATTTGGGAGCTCGGCTAAAGCAGCGCGTCCCGGCGCGCGTGGCCAATGTCGCGCTGGATGCCATTCTGCGGCGGGATCAGTTCGATCCCGGTGCGCGGTTGGAGGTGTTCGCGGATTTGGCGGCGCAATTCAAGTCTGTGGTGGTGTTCCCGGAAGAAGCGATCGAGCAGCTGAGCGATGAGCAATATGTGAGGAACGTGGTGGAGATATTGTATGGCAGTGTCAATGGCAGGACTTAGCGGATCTTTAGATACACGTTTGCAGACACACGTCGGTCGCCGATTGTCAAACCAGCGCATTGCACGGCTGGCGGACACGATGAAGCTATCATGAACTCAATGCTATACTCGAGTTTCAACGAGGATGCCCGCCACCGAGAGTTTGGCGGGTTTTCTATTTAATAGGGACATGAATCTCGATTTCAGCAAAATGGATGGCTTGCTCCCAGCCGTGATCCAGGACCATGCGACGGGCCGCGTCCTGATGCTTGGCTTTATGAACGAAGAGGCTTTTCGGAAGACGGTCGAGACCGGTTATGCGACGTTCTTCAGCCGGTCGCGGAATAAGCTTTGGCTGAAAGGCGAGACTTCCGGGCATCGATTAGTGGTCAAGAGCATATCTACGGACTGCGACCAGGATACCGTGCTGGTTCAAGTGGAAGCGTTGGGTCCGGGAGTCTGCCATAACGGATACCATAGCTGTTTCTACCGAACTCTAGAAAAAGGCGCTTGGAAGGAAGCGGAAGAGCGAAGCTACGATCCTTCGCAGGTGTATTAGTGACAGCACAGAAGGTTAAGCTTGGCATCCCCAAAGGCAGCCTGGAGAACGCGACCATCGATCTGTTCCGGCGAGCGGGCTTCAACATCACCACTAGCGCGCGTTCCTATTTCCCTTCCATCGACGATCCGGAAATCGAGTGCATGCTGATTCGCGCGCAGGAGATGGCTCGTTATGTAGAAGATGGAGTCCTCGATGCGGGCTTGACCGGCCGTGATTGGGTGGAGGAGACCGAAGCCAAAGTGCAAACCCTCGCCGATTTGATCTACGCAAAGCAGAGCTTCGGGAAAGTAAGCTGGGTGCTGGCCGCCCCGGAGAGTTCGCCCTTTCGCACGGTGCAGGATCTGGAAGGCAAGGTAATCGCGACCGAGCTGGTGGCGGCCACGCGGCGGTACCTGGCTTCGCGCGGGGTCAACGCGAAGGTCGAATTCAGTTGGGGCGCTACGGAAGTGAAGCCGCCGGAACTGGCCGACGCTATCGTCGAAGTGACCGAGACCGGGTCGTCGCTCCGCGCCAACAAGCTTCGAATCATTGAGACGGTGTTGGAATCGAACACGCAACTGATCGCCAACAAAACCGCTTGGGCCGACCCATGGAAGCGCCGCAAGCTGGAGGATATCCAAATGCTGCTCGAAAGTGCGATCAACGCGCTGGGCAAGGTGGGACTATTGATGAACGTGGCCAAGTCGAATCTAGCCGCCGTTCTGGGTATTCTGCCCGCCCTGAAGAATCCCACCGTTTCAAATTTGAGCGACGACAACTGGGTGGCGGTGAATACGATTTTGGATGAAGTGACGGTGCGGCGGCTGATTCCACGCTTGAAGGAAGCCGGGGCGGAAGGAATTGTCGAGTATCCGCTCAATAAGATAGTGATGTGACGATGCTGCGAATACTGGAATTGTCAGAAGCGCAGAGTTTTGTAACTCGCAAGGCCATGCGGTTGGCCGAAGCGGAGCGCGTCGTCGCGCCTATTCTTGAAGCGGTGCGCGAACGCGGCGACGAAGCATTGCTCGGATACGCGCGCATGTTCGACCAGTTTGCGGGTACGGATGTCCGTGTTCCATCTGAAGAGATCGAAGCTGCCGCCGTTTCCCAGGAGTTCCTCCAGGCAGCAGAAATCGCAGCGGCGAACATCCGTGAATATTCGCTACTGCAGTTGCCCAGGGAAACCTGGACCGCGCTTGCCGGCGGACGCACTCTTGGTCAAATCGTTCGTCCGTTGGATTCCATGGGCGCGTACATTCCCGCCGGCCGCTATCCGCTGCCTTCAACCCTGCTAATGACCGTGATTCCCGCGCAGGTAGCGGGAGTAAAAACGATATGTGTAGCCTGCCCCCATCCGAGCCCGGAAATTCTGGCGGCCTGTCGCTTACTGGGCGAACAACGAGTCTTCCGGATGGGCGGAGCGCAGGCGATCGCCGCGCTGGCATTCGGTACGCAAACAGTGCCGAAGGTGGATCGCATCGTAGGACCAGGAAATATCTATGTGACGGCGGCCAAGAAGCTACTGGCGGGTGAAGTGGGAATCGATTTCGTTGCGGGACCGACAGAGATCGTAATCATCGCCGACGACGCGGATCCGCGCCATATCGCTGCGGACATGCTAGCGCAAGCGGAACACGACACGGAAGCATCCGCGATTCTTCTAACGACGTCGCGTCGATTGGCGGAGCAGGTGGCGGTTGAAGTGGACCGGCAACTCGCTACGTTGCCGACGGCTGCCGTAGCTTGTGAAGCGATTCGCAAGAACAGCGCGGCTATTATCGCGCCTTCTATCGAAGCGGCCGCGGAGGCTTCGAACCGCTTGGCGCCGGAACATCTTTCTATACACGACGCGTCGATTCTCCCGCTGATCCGGCATGCAGGAAGCATCTTTATAGGGCCGAGCAGTCCGGAGGCGGCGGGCGATTATGCTTCGGGACCGAACCACGTGCTGCCAACCGCGGGAGCCGCGCGAATCAGGGGCGGATTATCCACGGCGGATTTCGTGAAGGTGATTTCGGTTCAGGAACTCACGGCTGCAGCCTTGGTGCGGCTTGCTCCGTCGATCACGACGCTGGCGCGCGCCGAAGGTTTGGAAGGGCACGCGCGATCGGTCGAGGTCCGGCTGTAATGCGAAAAATCCGTCAACTCGATTTGCCGCCGGGGGTTTTGCAGCCGCGCGAGGCGGTGTTGACGATGGCGGCCTACGCGCCGCCGACCGGCAGCCGGGCGGACAAACTCCGGCTCGATTTCAACGAGAATACAGTCGGCGCGTCGCCCAAAGTGATCGAGGCATTGCGCGAACAGCTCACTGCGGCCGGTCTCTCGATTTATCCCGAGTACTCAGCGGCGAAGCAGGAGCTCGGCGTATTTTTCGGTGTGGACGCGGACGACTTCATTCTCACCAATGGCACCGATGAAGCTATCCAGGTTCTGATCAATACTTATGTCGACGACGGCGACGAAGTGTTGGTTTTGCAGCCGTCATATGCGATGTATCGCTTCTATGCGGAACTGGCGGGAGCTAAGGTGCGTGAGATTCCTTATCGAATGCAGAAACTGGCGTTCCCCTTAGAGGAACTGCTGGAGGCGATCAAGCCAAGCACGCGGGCCGTACTGATCGCCAATCCCAATAATCCAACGGGCACGGGTACATCGCGGGCGGGCATCGAACGCATTCTGGAGAAGGCCGAGAACGCGGCAGTGCTCATCGACGAAGCCTATTACGAGTTCTGCGGTGTCACGGCGCTAGGCCTGCTGCAGGATTATCCGAATTTATTCGTAAGCCGGACGTTTTCAAAAGTGTATGGGATGGCGGCGATGCGATTTGGCTGTCTCTTCTCGCAGAATGGTAACATCGATTTCCTGCACAAGGCTCAATCGCCCTATAGCGTTAACACGGTTGCCACTATAGCCGCTCGCGCAGCAATTCAGGATAAAACTTATATCGAGAAGTACGTCACGGAAGTGTTAGCCGCTCGCGAGCTGTTATACGTAGGGTTGGAAAAGCTGGGCATTCCCTACTACGACAGCAAAGCGAACTTTGTTCTGTTCCAGGCCGGCAAGCGGGCCATTCCCTTACGCGACGAATTGCGGAAGCGCGGCGTGCTGGTGCGCGACCGCAGCCACGAGATCCCAGGCTGTATCCGTGTGACCGTAGGCACGCGCGACCAGATGCGCCGGTTCCTGGCGGAACTGGGGGAGATCTGGATATGAGCCAGCCCCAAGTTCTGGTCTTTGACATGGACGGTGTTCTTGTCGATGTGTCCGAGTCGTATCGCGAAACGATCGTCCAGACGGTGAAGATCTTCACCGGCAAAGCCATTTCGCGCGACTCGATTCAGGAGTACAAAAATCAGGGTGGCTATAACAACGATTGGATCCTGTCGCAGAGGATCTGCCGGGATCTGGGTATTGAAGTCCCCTATGAGTCTATTGTCGAGACATTCATGGAGCTCTTCCTAAACAAAGGCCTGATCAACCGCGAGCGCTGGATCCCGCAAGATGGTCTGCTGGACCGCCTGGCGGAACGTTTCGAACTGGCCATATTTACGGGACGCAGCACCATGGAAGCCGATATCACTCTGACCCGGCAAGGCTTGCGGGATCGCTTCCTGCTGGTGACTTCAAGCGACGTGGAACGGGAAAAGCCCGCTCCGGACGGTTTGTTAAAGATCGCGGCGATGCGTCCGGGAAAGCCGCTCTTATACGTCGGCGACACGGTGGATGACGCACGAGCGGCCCGTAGCGCGAACGTGCCCTTCATCGGCATCGCCGCGCCCGACAGCCCTCGAAGAGACGAACTCGTCTCGGCCTTGAACGCCGAAGGCGCGATACGAATTCTAGGAAACGTCAATGAGATCGGCTGAGATCGAGCGCAATACAAAGGAGACGCAAATCCGCGGGGCGCTGGAACTGGACGGCCAAGGAACCTACGAAGTCTCGACAGGGGTTCGGTTCCTGGATCACATGCTGGAGCTATTCGCCAAGCATGGCGGCTTCGACTTGCAGCTGAAAGCAACCGGCGATCTGGACGTGGACCAGCATCACACGGTGGAGGACGTAGGCATAGTGTTGGGCGACTTGGTTACGAAAGCTCTCGGCGATCGGGTTGGAATCAACCGCGCCGGTTACTTTGTCATGACAATGGACGAGACGCTGGCGGTCGTTGCGATGGACCTGAGCGGGCGTCCAGCCCTGGTCTATAAGGATAAGGTGAAGTCCCGACTGGTGGGCGATCTCCAGACGGAGTTGCTGCCGGATTTTTTCCTGGGATTTGTCACCCACGCCGCCGCAAACCTTCATGTAAAGGTGAAATACGGCCGGTCGAACCATCACAAAATCGAGGCAGTCTTTAAGTGTTTCGCGCGAGCGCTAAGATACGCCTGTTCCACCGATGAACGCCTCAAAGATCAATTGCCATCCACCAAGGGGCTGCTGTGATTACGATTCTCGATTATGGCGCGGGAAATTTGCGATCGGTCGAGAATACGCTGGCGGAGATAGGAACTGAGTACGAACTGGTTCGCGATGCAGAGGGCTTGCTGCGAGCGTCGAAAATCATCCTGCCCGGGGTGGGCCACTTCGGACAGATGATGCGAGCGCTGAACGCGATGCGGGTGCGCGAGGCATTGCTCGATCGGATCGGAGCGGGCGTACCATTTCTAGGCATTTGTCTTGGCTTGCAGGCTCTGTTTCAAGGGAGCGAAGAAGCTCCCGATCAAGCGGGTTTGGGCCTGTTCGACGGAACCATTCGCCGTTTTACAACGGACGCGCGAGTGCCCCACATGGGTTGGAACGAACTGCAAGCGAAGCCGCAGGCGAAGCTGCTGCGCGGCCTAGGCGTGGCTCCCTACGTCTACTTCGCCCACAGCTACTACGCGCCGGTTCACGCGGCGACGGCTGCGACTTGCACCTATACGCTTCCTTACACCGCTGTGCTGGAATCGAAGAATGTCTTTGGGGTGCAGTTCCATCCCGAGAAGAGCGGACCCCTGGGCCTGCGCATCGTAAAAAATTTCATCGACCTGGAATGCTGACGAAGCGCATTATCCCCTGTCTCGACGTAACCGCCGGACGAGTGGTGAAAGGAGTAAACTTCGTCAACTTGCGCGATGCGGGCGATCCGGTGGAATTGGCTGAGCGCTACAACCAGCAAGGCGCGGACGAACTGGTGTTCCTTGATATCACAGCATCAAGCGACGCGCGCGAAATCATGGCGGATGTCGTGGCGCGGACCTGCCGCAAAGTATTTATTCCGCTAACCGTGGGCGGCGGGATCCGATCCGTGGCCGACGCGCGCAAGATCCTGATGTCGGGCGCCGACAAGGTAAGCGTAAACACCGCGGCGGTGCGGCGTCCGGCGTTAATTTCTGAACTGAGCCAGGAATTTGGGGTCCAGGCAGTGGTGCTGGCGATCGACGCGCGCCGCAACCCGACCGGCGGATGGAACGTATTTACGCGCGGCGGACGCGACGACGAAGGAACCGACGCTCTTCAATGGGCGCAACAAGGCGAGTCGCTAGGCGCCGGAGAAATTCTGCTGACTTCGATGGATACCGACGGCGTCCAGCGCGGCTTCGATTGCGAGCTGACCAGCGCCGTGTCGCGCGCTACGACCATTCCGGTGATCGCCTCGGGCGGAGCCGGCAAGCCCGAAGACTTTGGCCGAGTGCTAACGGAAGGCTGCGCCGACGCCGCACTGGCAGCATCCATCTTTCACTATGGCACGTTCACGGTCGCCGATCTGAAAGCTTGGTTGCATGAACACGGGGTCCCGGTGAGGCCCGTGCCATGATCGTCCCGTGCATCGACCTGATGGGCGGCAAAGTCGTTCAGTTGGTCCAAGGACGCGAGAAAGTCTTGGAGGCTGCCGACCCGCTAGAGATGCTGCGCCGCTTTGCGGCGTTTCCGCAGATCCAAGTTATCGACTTGGACGGGGCCATCGGCACCGGATCGAACGACGATTTAGTAGAGCTGGTCGCCAGCCACGCGACCTGCCGCGTAGGTGGAGGCGTCCGCTCAGCCGATCGAGCTCGCAAGCTGGTTGAGCAAGGGGCGTATCGAGTGATCGTGGGCACGGCGGCCTTCGACCGTCCCGTGTTGGAGGAAATCGCAGCGGCAATTGGGTCCGAGCGTGTGGTGGTCGCGCTCGATTCCAAGCAGGGGCAAATCGTCATCAAGGGTTGGCGCGAATCGGTACCGCTGACAGCCGAGCACGTGATTCACGACCTGGAACCTTTCTGTTCCGGATTTCTATGCACGTACGTCGACAAAGAAGGTATGCTGCAGGGAACCGATCTTGACTGGTTCCGCAGGCTGCGGGCAGCGACAAGTCATGAGCTAACGGCCGCCGGTGGGATCACGACCATCGAGGAAATCGAGGAATTGCAGCGGCTGGACATCCACGCGGCGCTTGGCATGGCCATCTATAAAGGGCGCTTGAAGCTGGAAGATCTGGCGGAGCGATTCGCACCGGCGCCATAGGCCGACTCAACCTCGCTAAACAATCCTTTTGCGTTTGAACAAGATCGGCCCCAATCTGCATCTACAGGGCGAGTGACCATGCGATACCTGTGCATTCACAGCCACTGCTATCAGCCGCCGCGCGAAAATCCCTGGCTCGAAGAAATCGAGCTGCAGGACTCGGCCTATCCTTATCACGATTGGAACGAGCGGATCATGGCCGAATGTTACGCCCCGAACATGGCCGCGCGAATACTCGATTGCGACGACCGCATTCTGAAGATCGTCAATAACTACGCACAGACGAGCTTCAATTTCGGACCTACCTTGCTATCGTGGATGAAGGAAAAGGCTCCTGAAGGTTATAAGGGAGTTCTCGATGCGGATGAGGCGAGTGCGGCCCGCTTTTCGGGGCATGGCTCAGCGATTGCCCAATGTTACAACCACATCATCATGCCGCTGGCCAACCAGCGGGACAAGTACACTCAAGTTGCCTGGGGCATTGCAGACTTTGAACAGCGCTTTGGACGCAAGCCTGAAGGGATGTGGCTCCCCGAGACCGCGGTCGATTTTGAAACACTGGAATTGTTCGCGCAATTTGGGATCAAGTTTACGATCCTGGCGCCGTCGCAAGCGAATTCATCGGGTGTCGCCCCCACTCAGCCGTATCTGTTGAAGCTTCCCTCCGGCGCCGATATAAACGTCTTCTTCTACGACGGTCCCATCTCACAGGCGGTAGCGTTCGAACGATTGCTCGATAACGGTGAGAAGTTCGCCACTCGTCTGCTGACAGCCTTTAAAGACGATCGCGATGATCCGCAACTGGTGCACATCGCCACGGACGGCGAGACTTACGGGCATCATCATCGATACGGCGAGATGGCCCTGGCGTACGCCTTGCATCACATCGACACCAAAGGTCTGGCGCGGATCACCAATTACGGGGAGTTCCTCGAAAGGTTCCCTCCCAAAAACGAAGTTGAGATTTACGAAAACACCGCTTGGAGTTGCACGCATGGCTTAGGCCGCTGGAAGCAGCATTGCGGCTGTAACTCCGGAGGTCGCGGGAAGTGGAATCAGGAGTGGCGGGAACCCCTGCGCGAGGCATTAAATTGGCTGCGTGATGCGGTGGCTCCCTGTTTCGAAGAGCACGGATATCGATTCCTGAAAGATCCCTGGGAAGCGCGGAACGATTACATTGATGTGATCCTAGACCGGTCTGAGCAGACGCGAGCAAGGTTCCTGCAGAAGCATGCTCGTCGCCCGCTGAACCAGACAGAACAGGTGAGAGTGTGGAAGTTGCTCGAGATGCAGCGGCACGCCATGCTGATGTACACAAGTTGCGGCTGGTTCTTCGACGAGCTCTCCGGCATCGAAACGGTGCAGGTGATCCAATACGCCGGACGCGTAGTGCAGATCGCCCTCGAGCTGTTTGGCGATCATCTGGAAGAACGTTTCCTCGAACTCCTGGCGAGCGCCAAGAGTAACATCCCCAAACATCGAGACGGCGCCGAGATCTACGCCAAATTTGTAAAGCCCGCGATGATCGACCCGTACAAAATGGCGGCCCACTATGCGATCAGCTCGCTCTTCGAGAACTACGAAGAAAGTGCGCGAATTT
>Ga0302319_10007867_pt1 | contig 20859 bp, 17 predicted proteins | sample Bog_T0_2_FD_203319 | JGI IMG/M metagenome (GOLD analysis project Ga0302319, IMG submission 203319) | Peat permafrost microbial communities from Stordalen Mire near Abisko, Sweden - Bog_T0_2 | ecosystem: Environmental > Terrestrial > Soil > Wetlands > Peat | place: Sweden: Abisko, Stordalen Mire... | reverse complement strand
CAGTCTTTTTGTTGAGCACATCTCCTTGATTGATTGAAAGCATCAACTCACACATGAATTCAATGTGCTTCATTCGACTCAGCCCATCCGGACTGAATATTCCATTCTCTAGAAAATATCGCTCGTATCGTTTCGCGAGGCGAGCCGCCTCTTTCAAAAACGGAGTGTTGTAGTATTTCGCATTGCGTTTCTCTTGCCCCGTCAGTGCCTTTCCGGTCGAGTTGATACGGATAAACAGTTTAATGATGTCGCCGAATTCACCATCCACTTCGATGACAGGCAATTCGTAACCCGTAACGAGGTGCTGCAGACCTCTTCTCTTAAGCAGCGGCCAACTCACTGATTCCTCAGACTCTGCCTTGGGCAGGAGGGCGCGCGTACTGAACCGGCCGCGCATCGCGCCGGTAAACATGAGTATGGATTCGAGGCGCTGCTTGCCGTCGATCACGTCGTAAACAAGCTCGCCTTTGACTTCCCGCTTGTAAAGGAAGATCGCCGGCAGAGGATAGTTGCGGAGAATCGTGTCTATCAAGAAAGCGCGATCCCTCAGTTTCCAGACCGAATCGCGTTGAAAACCCGGCTCAAGGTTCAAGTGGTTGTGATCGTAGAGATTTCTTAAATCCAGAATGCTCTTCGTTCCCGGCTTGTGTGTGATGCCTTTTGATTCAGTCATTGCTCATTCCTCAGTGCAGTTATCTGGCAATTGCAAGGATGCTATAGAGCTGGTTGACTTGCGGGCCGGCTCACTGTTTCTCGTTGAAGAATCTTGAGCACCACTCGTTCTCTTGTCTCCTGGCAAATCTTACGGAATCTCTGAATCTCCAGATTGCTGCAGGCATTTAAGTGTTCCTCGTGTTTGGAAAATAGGTTGATTGTCCTGAGGGCAATGATCAGTACTGGAACCTTTGTTGCTTCCTGTCCGCCAACGGATCTCGTAACCATGGACGCCGCGCTACTCTGTTTTTGGTCAGGCGACCAAGTCAGACCACTTAATGAATTTAAGAGCGACTGACAGGTATCCCTACATTCGCGCAGTTCCTGATCGCTGCATTGCTCGAGGATCGCATCGTCCTCTGATTGTGAAACAAATAAGTTGAAGAAAATCACCAATGCTGGGTCAGGATTCTCTCCAATTCCATTCGATCTAGCTGTCCTCGAACGATACAAGTCGCCCGGTCTGCCACCGGAGAGTCCGGGCCAATAGGGTTCATCTCTTGTCGATCCCAACGGCTCATTGCCGATGGTATCTTCTTCATTGATTCCTGCTGACCCGTGCATTTGAATGCGCTTTTCCCTGCCAACTCTATCCCAATCCATTTTCGACACGATGTAGGCCGCCTTTGATGGCGTCGCGAATCTTGCGCTCCTGCAGGCGAGTCAGCAGGAGTTCGAGCATCATGTAATTGGTTAGGAGAATTTGGGGCGGGTTCTCCTGCATTTCCTGGCGGGGTCCGCTCTTTTCCTGTCCAGTGTATTGGCCGACAGTTATGGGGAAGGTTTGACCGGTTGCCTCCTCATAGTTGTTCTTGTAGACATTGAATTCGTTTGTTTGAGAATTGATGAGTGCGTTCATCGGGTAGACGATGACAGCCGACACGCCCTCTGGTTTGGGTCCAGAGAAAAGCCGATTAAAAATGGAACAGATATAGGTGAGGGATTTACCCGAGCCGGTACCAGATGTGACGACAAAGTCTTTGTCAGCCACTCCCAGGCGGATGGCTTCCAATTGATGGCGGTAGAGAGTATAGCCGCGGAAAATGTCCGGCATTGCGGGATGGAGCACGCCGGATTGCGCGACACTTTCGACGCTGCCAACCTGTTCATAGGCAGGATTGAACTGGAGGAGAGGGTCGGGCCAGAGCTTACCTTCGGAGAGTTCCGAAAGGACTTTCTTGCTGATCGCAGGATCTGCGATATTGATAAAGCTTCGAATATAACTGGCGTAATCGCCCACGACATGATCGTGGAGGTCAAAAACGTTCATAAAGGCCCGCTTCTCCGGTTCAATCTCCTAGTGACCTAGCTCCTGTATGAACCTTGGACAACGTTGACCAAAACCGCCGTTTCCAGCCGCGGGCGCATTCAACGCCGTCACGGAAGCCGGCGAAAAACCGATCGACCCCCAACTACCAATCCAAGTTAAGTTATCGGAGGCGTTCTTTTGGCGCCTATACTGACTGCCCCATGGCTTCTTGACCACTTTACAACACTAGGGTGACGGTATCGACGGCCTTCATCCAAATCTCTCATGGCTAATAAGTACCATGGGATGACTAGTTTGCGGTATAAAACTGGGGCTGGCGCAAAACACTCGCGCATTCACGCTCGACCGAAGAATAGGAGCTAGACACTTGATCATGAGTTGGAAGCTTCCTGCGACAGATTCTGTAGCCCTGTGCGCAGCTCCCTTGCCATCTCCGAAATCTCCCTCCGCGCATTCGCGGAGAGCCTTTGGTCGTTGATCACCTTGTCATCAACAAGCTCCGCCAACGGGATCAAGAAGTCCCCTTTGAAGGTTTTCTTAGCGTCTCCGCGTTGAAGCTGGAGAACAACACACTTGTCATCAGCTGTTCGATGACAATCGGCACCCGCAACGCAGAAACCAACTGGCTTCTGCCATAGGAGTTCCCCTGCATACACCCTCGATCGTTTGATACGGGTCGAGAGTTCTCCAATCTTCATCTCCGCCACAATCGGCTCCAATTGGCTTAGAGCGTAACCTCTCCTGATTAATGTCAGCCACTGGCTTTCAATTTGCCTCCCGTTCGGGCGCAAGCTACCTGACGCATGGGCGAGAACTCCTGCAACTTGCCGCGCTATTTCCTGAACCTCACCCGTCTGCCAGAGCCAGGGTAGTCGTGCCACGCTGAGTGCGGATGCCAGAGAAAAGCGCGCATGCATTGCATTCGCTTCGGCTGCGGGAACTGCTAGCGCCCAAGCTGCCAATGCCGCTGACAGCTCCGCCGATCGCATCGTGTCTACAAACCCTCCGGCACCGGAGTCGTTCAAATGCCGGAACTCGAGCAAGCCAACCTCGTATCCTCCTGCGGCATTAAAGAAGAGCGGCAACCAGATCTCAAGCGTGGTTTTGAAAAACTCTTCCTGAGTGATCCAACCATTGCCGAGAGCTATCCGCAGAACAACCGAAGTGATCTTGAGATCAGCTGAGAGCATTGCCGGCGGGCGCTCCAAGACATAGGCCTCACTAGCCAATCGAGCGGCGACTTGGCCAACGAGCTTGAGTGCACGTTTCCGCTCGGTGGCGCTCGCGGGTGCTGGAGGACGTTGCGGAGGTTTCGGCGGCGGAGGTTCTTCAATGAGGTCTGTTGGCTCCTCTTCGGAGAGGCCAGCGGACGGGGGAGACACAGGCTCAGCAGTTCCGTCCTCAGTTTCTCCTAATGCCCCTGGTTCTTCGATACCGAACCAACGCAAAAGCAGACTCTTCAGACCACCAATCTGCGGCTCCATGCCAAATGGAAGGTTAGAGATGAACGAATGAACCGGTAACCCGTAATCCTCTGAGAAGACGTCGCGCCAGGTAAATGTGGCGCTACATGGACTATCGCTCCCGTTCCCATGAAAGGATGCCTTGGGCTTTGTTACCCCTTTCGGCATGTATTCAAGATGCTTATAGAGTTCTGTTAGAACCTCGCTCCAGGCGCCGATACCCCATTCCCGGCTCTGACCAATTTTTCGAATTGAATCGCCGAGTGATCTGAACCGTGCCGATACGCCTAGAGCGGCTTCGTTGTCAATCCAGTGCAGCGGCGAAAGAAACTCCTTTTCGTCCTTTCGTCCCACCAGCAAGATTGTTAATGGCTGTGACTGTGTTGTTCGAAATCGAGCCCACCCCAAGCCCATTTCCTCTGGTTTCAGAGGCGTCTTATCGACCGATGCGCTTTGGAGGGTTATCCCTGAGCTGCAATAAAAAGCCACAGAGATGGTTCCTGGTATCATACGGGCCGTATGAATGTGAATGAAGTCCTCCTCCTCAAGTGAAGGTGGCTCTTGTATGTCAACCGCGAGTTGAGGTGGGACCTCTTTAATGACAAGCTCGGACAGAAAGTCTCGCTCAAACTCATCTGAGGTTAGCGTCTTTGTAGACATCAACTCAGCATTTCCATCGCTGCCAGGAATCGTAAGCGCCGCGCGCGAACAATTGGCGCTGCCAGCAAACACAACGACGTCAAGACCACACCGAAACGCATAGAACTTTGCATGGAGCAACGTTTCTCGAGTTACCTGATTCTGCTCAGGCCCAGTATTTTCCTGGTGCTCGAATGTTGCACGCTTTAACCTGAATCCGGGACCGAGCTTATCGGCCGCGCTCTGAATCAAGTTTGTGCGCCCACTCTGCACGAGCACCGTTGAGTGATCGACTCTGAATCTTGCCGCCAGCGTCGTGAGGGCCTCAGCATCCGCATCAAAATAGGGAGTACAAACGTATACGTGATCAGCCTTTCGGTCCCCTATCACCTCCCCCATCCTGTCCAGTAAAGACTTACCTTGACCTGCTCGTCCCAGAATCCCCGTGGCTGGTTCCATTGAAGCCGCCCATCCCCGATTCTCCGTGTCAAACGCTTCCTCGATCTCTCGAGTAACGGACTCTCTTGAATGAGCGGTGAGCTCTAAGACCTCCCTTAGATATTCTCTAAATGCAGCATGCGGTCCAGTTCCGTCAACTTCGGTGTCATAGCGGAACCAGATCTCTCCGTTTTCTCTCCACCCTCCGAATGTTGTGTTACCGCTACCTACGAGCAAGGTCGCCTGTTTCTTGCTTGACAGCAGGATCGCTTTGGGGTGAAACCGAAAGCCGGTCTTCATGGCAACAGGCACAACGCGATATCTCAAGCCAAGGCTGTTGAGCACCAGAGCCTGTTGTTGATAAGCCTGTTCAGCGCAATGCGCATCTGCGAAGATCGTAAGCGCAGGGGAACCACATTTCCGAAGCGCAGGCAAAACAACTGACTGAATGAAAATGAAATCGATATTGTGAGTCAGGACGATGGCATTCGTGACGTCCCTTGCATCTTCGATAACCTTGAAGATGTTGTTTCTCATTCCGAAGCTCCGTTTAGCAATCGCTTTGAACCAACATTGTTCAGCATGAAGCGTCCATCGGGGAGCCTGTCACACAAACCCGTATCCGCCAACATACCGAGCACATTTTCAAGTCGTGTGCCGCTGAAGCCTGCCCGAGTCACAACTCCCGTTGGATGCAGCACATTACCTTCGGAATAGAATCTGAGGGAGCACTGCTGCCCTTGCCCCATCTTCCGTAGAGTTGTTGCAAGATGTTGCGTAATCGCCAGGCGCAGAGAAAGAACCTGCAGAACATGCTCAAGAGTATTCGCCCTGTTTTGATCGATTAGATCAAAGGCCAGTTCCATCGAATGACGGCGATTCTCGATCTTACCCAACCTTCGGAGGCGCTCGGAAGACCGGTAGGCTGACAACAGGACGGCAAGACCGTACAAGGCTTGGTTGCCGCCGACTGCCTGGTTTCGGCCATCTCCAACGCGCAAAGGTCCATCAAGAAAAGCGTCCTCCGGCATCTTGGTCAGCAATTCAGAAAGAGTGATTTTGGGATCGATCGCCTCAACCCCGAGGACTTTGCGAACAACCGGCGATAACCCTTGAGACCTAACCCAATAACCGCTAATTGCACTCGGAGTGCTTGACATCAGATGGTTGAGAGTGCCGGCTACATCAGCCAGCAAGAGTTCACTGGCATAGTGTATGCGTCTTCTCAGCTCGAGCTCCATCCACGCGAGCTCCACTTCAGATATGGCATCAGCTGGGGCCTGAAGCACCTTCCTGAAATTGATTGCGATGATAGAGGAGGGATCGAGACTCCTCTCCTTTATAAAGCCAGCAGCCCACCTTGCTGTCTCCTTGAACCTGCCGTATGCCGAAGCAACTTCTGGGCCTCCAGGATAAGGTTGGAATATTGATTCAATGAGCAGCGCGCACTCTTCGGGTTCATTTTTCAAGCCATTTAGGGAAAAATGCTTACCTGAGGATTGGAGAGCTACCGCGGTTAAAGTACCCCCTGCCAGCAAAAGGTCGCGAATGATCGCGCACTCAGGCATTTCGTCTCGGATAGCATGTAGCCGCTGCCCCCTTGGACCGATACCAACGGGTACACCGTCGTTTGCCGACGAGCCGAGGAGGAGGCCAAAGCCGCGGCAAGGCATAACATAAGTGCCATAAACATCTCCGCCATTCGTCGAAGGGAGCACAAATTCTTTTTTGGCTTTGAACTCTTGGAGTTGATCCGCGTAGAGGACCGGGCCCAAAGCGCCATAGGCGTCTCCCGACTCGCCCCATTCTTTCCCCATATCTGTGGCGGCGAGAACAACGAACTTCAGACGCGCGAGGACCGCGACCAGACGTTCGTAATTGAAGACGGAGGAGCCATTACCCAATTTCAGTTCGTTCTGGAAAAACTCCGCAAGAGCCCACGTAAGCAGTGAAAGGTAGCGGGCGCGATATGAGATCGTTGTGATGCCGGCAACCCAACCGCTTTCAAGCTGCTGATCGAATTGGCGAAGGCCAAGAATATCGAGGCCCTTGATTTGTTCATGCTCCCCCGAGTTCCAGAATGTCTTCATGTTTTCCGGCTACCTCTACCAGTTCAACCTTTTCGAATCTAGACCCGGCTCGATGGAAAGTTCCTCGATGGCTCGTGAGCGCCTACAGGCGGTGAGGCCGCCTGATGAACAACGGGTCGGTGATAATCGGATTCCTGCCTGTTTTGTTCCACAGTAGAACATATCGATCAGGCACAGAGCCAGCCCATAGGATCACTCGCAGTAATCGTGGTGTTGCACTGCTGTGGCTCCACGCCGCCCCGCTAATGATCTTGGGCTGCTCGCCATAGACCGTACTTATATCCAAATGCCACGGAAGTTCACCCAGGCACTCTCTTGCTCGATCGAGCAGATTACGAACCTCTTCGAGAATCCCATCGCTTCTCACCTTTGAAGCTGGCGCTGCCTCCTGATCGTGACTCACTTCATTGAAATAGGGTGAGAGGGTCCTCAATATACCGGCCAGTTCGACTACTTGCGCTGCATGCCTCGGGAACGCCAGAGACCCCAGGGCAGGGAGAAGAATAATCGCTTGACCGATTGTCAGATGACTCACTTCATCGTTCCAGTTTCTTGGCCTGCTTGAAGGTCGATACTCCGGTGCCCTTTCTGTAATCGCGCCCCATACTTGTTCCTCGCGGTATTGAAGCTGGGCGACAATCACGTCGAGAAGATCCTTACAGAAACTCTCAGTGATAATACGCAGATCATTTCCGGAGAATCGCTCTTCCGACATCAATGCAGGGTCTTCGAGAATCTTGAGGCAAGCAGCCAGGGGCCGTCTGCGAATCTCGTTCGATTTTTCCCATCCAAAGCAATCGAGGAGTTCGTCGGCCATTTGAGACGCAGCAACATCTCTTACGGTGTGACCTCCATGCAACGCAATCAGCTTGATTATCTGTGCAGGGCGAAGCAGACGTGCAACTAAGTCTCTCGCCACTGCTCTGGGTGGAACCCCAGGCTTCGAGATCGCGATATAGTGCACGTAGTCCGTGAAATAGCTCCCGTCTGCCGGCTCCATGGGCTCACCGCCCCCGGCATTATCGACCAGGGCTTTAGGTGATAGTTCCTGAGCTGCCACCTGCAAATCGTAGACGGTTACTTCGATACCCCGGGCCAGGAGCTTCCAGCCCAACATTCGGGCCGGATCCCAAGGAATTGTCTGGGGATGTAACCCCTGCTCTCGGCAGGTGTCTTCAAACTGAACTAGAAACTGCGGACCTAAATCCCATTGGAGCTCCGTCGCCTTTTGGACCAAATCATGAAAGGGTTCGCGGGCGGCCCGCACGGAATCTCTCCACGATTTCATCGCGCGCTCGTTTTCACGTTCTAAATCTTCCTTCGCGGCACGCCGCTGTCCAAGCTTCGTGGCGATATCTGTACGCAACTCTGAAATAGACGCTTCCAGCTGCGGCGCCACTTCTGCCAGTTTCTGCTGCGCCCATGACCGCATGTCTGTATTCGTCTCCCATAGCCCACGATCGTGCAGATAACGAGCGGCTTTCAGTGCGCTTTTGACTTCAGTGCTAGACGAAGTCCGGAATGATCTTTCAAGCGTGGTCGAGTCTGCGATATAGGCCTGAAGCTTCGGAATGACCTCGGATGCGAGCAGATCAGCGGAGACTGCAAGAAGTGACGCCGCTACTGTCAATGTTTTCTGCGCGTTTCCAATCGAGTGCAGCTTTTCGTCTTGGAGTCCTACCCACGCTGCCTGACGAAGTTCACTTGCCGCCAGTGAAAACTTCTCTCCCGCCAAGCGAAAGTCACACTCTCGCGATGCATTCTGCCCGCCCCAGAACAGACCGTCTAGTTTCTCGGCGGCGACGATATCCCGCTCCAATGCGGTCAAATCCGGCGAGAATGGAGAAGATCTCTGCAAACGTTGCCAGTGATGAAAGCTTGCCGCGGCCTCTTCGAATATACGAAGTCCATCTCCAAACTTCGTTTCTTCGTTCAAACTGTCATTGACAGATCGAATAAGATCTTCAAAGGATTGCACTCTCCGGGGTCCGTCAATGAGCACACCCCAACCCGGCTGGGGATACCCGCCAGAAAACACAAAAAGCTTGCGATCCGTGTCATCGTATGCTGCAGAGAGAACAAAACGCTCCGTTCCCTCCGGCATGATATCTCTCAGTCTCGCACCAGCTGATGCGAGGCTGATCGCAGAACGATCGGAAGTCGTCTTGCCGATCTCCTTTATCAGCAGAAGTCCGTAGGCCTTGCACTGATTGGAGCCCTGGGTAAACCACTGCCATAGGTGATCAAGCTCCCCTACCTGCCAATTGCCCACGGGCAATACCCAAAAGAGGGAGGGTGAAGCGGCGCCCGGAACCGCTATCCTTTGAAGCTCATCCAGACTGTAGTTCTCGACTCGCTGGCCCATATCACTATCTCTCTCGTTGCATTCCGCCGCGGCCGGTTCTAACCGGTAACGGAGACTCACCCGTCAAGAGCGAAAACGAAATCAGCAGGGCCTTTCACGCTAGCTTTCGGGCTTGGAGCGAGTATACGCCCGTATATTTGCTTCAAAGTGTGCGAGGATCCCATCTCCGGCTTGGGGTATGAACAGAGGATGCTGGCGCGTCTGCCAACACTAAACTGGCCACGTCGAAAGGTTCTGCCCTTGCCTAACCAACAACGGCCCGACTTTCGGTATGAGAGGCAATCTATCTGGGACCAGCAACCCGAGTGCTTTTCTCCGCCAGTATTCTGGACCTCCTGACTTGCGAGAAAAAGACGTTATCGAAAGCTAGAAACTCGATCCGCCCCACCTCATCCCAGGACACTGGCCGACTTATCGGGCCTAATGCCTGAAACAATCCAGAATCTCCCGAGAATGATTCGGCAGTTAAGTCTATATCCGGTGCACGAACCGCGCTAACTCGCCATCTCGTGGGCCCGGCGCTCAAACACTACCCTCCTTCCTCTCTTGTCATTCTCAAGCAGAATTGCCGAATTGCCGTCCATCCGAACCCCGATCTATCTCTAACCCTTCATCCATTACAAACTCAACCACCTCGAGCTTTGAGGTGGCAGGAGCGTGTCTGTATGCAACATCTGATTCTCGCCTCCTCCGGACAGACGACCGGCCTTCAAGAACTGATCGAGAAAGTAAAGAAGTATGCGCAATCGGCAAAAAGCCCAGCAACCATTAAAGCGTATCGCCGAGAATGGAATCACTTTTGTCACTGGTGCGGCGGTCACGGGATGATATCTCTCCCGGCAATGCCTGAAACGGTGGCAATGTATATCGCCGATTGCGCGTCAGAATGCGCAGTCAGCACGATCACGCGTCGATTGACAGCAATCACGAAAGCTCATCAGGCTGCTGGCTTTTCCGATTCACCCTCGACGACAAAGCACTTCATCGTCGGCGAGACAATGAAAGGAATCCGGCGGACATTAGGCACAGCTCAACTCGGCAAAGATCCACTTTTGACATCGGACATCCGCGAGATTGTTGCGCATTGTCCTCACAACCTGCTTGGTCTCCGCGACCGTGCACTCATTCTTGTCGGTTACAGTGGAGCATTTAGACGTTCGGAGATATCTGGCATCGATTTTGAGCACATCACCCCATGTGATGAAGGTATCGTTGTCGATCTTCCCAGATCAAAAACCGATCAGGAGGGCGCCGGACGGAAAGTAGGGATACCTTGGGGAACAGATCCAGTCACGTGTCCAGTCCGCAACCTGCGAAAGTGGCTGCGGAAATCTCGGATTGCCAGAGGGCCGGTCTTCAGGGAAGTTGATCGTCACGGCAATTTATCCAAAGCACGGCTGCATCCGGACTCAATCGGCAAGCTATTGAAGCGCGCGGCAGCGCGTGCCCACATGACGGTTGGAGGAATCGCCGGACACAGCCTGCGCGTCGGTCACGTGACCCAGGCTGCCAGAAACGGTATTAGCGAGTCGAAGATCATGCGTCAGACGGGACACAAGTCGACAGCGATGGTCCGGCGCTACATCCGCATCGGACAACTGTTCAGTGAAAATGCGGCCACTGGGTTAGGAATCTGAGCAAACGCAGTCGGCGGGAGCTTGGGTCGCAGTCCGCGCTGGGAATAATCCCACTTTCTGCTTCCGAGATGGGAGATATGCGCGGCGGAAAGGCCGCGCATGTCTCTGGCTTTGTCGAAGGGTTGAGGCTTGATCACGAAGATCACGCCAAGCCCTGTGAAATTGACCCGTCCGCTGCACTTAGCATCATCCGGATCAGTCGTGGTCGTGTCGTCGTGAATGGCGTCCGCGATCGCCATCAACACGGTCAACGCCCTGGCGAGCCTGCCATCGACATCGACCGTGCTTTGGATTCTAACGATTGCGTCCGACATTCCGACACCTAGTCTCTCGCTCGGACGACCGTCACAGCCCCGCCATCAAGGAAGAGATAGTGGAAAACTCCGGCTGCTGCTTCGCATATTCCATCAGCCGGACGAACGCCGTGGCTGCCGACCCGCAAGTGCTCAGTTTTTTGAGCGCGAGTAAAGTCGCGACGAGGCCGGAAATCTCGACCGAAACACAGACCCGGTAGCCGTTGGGAGAGATAACCTCGACGGTCTTCTCTTTTTTCTCTGGCAGCAGGAAGAAACTCCCATTCGAGGTGGCTTTCAATTGCCAGAAGGTAGCGCCGCCGGCGGCGACAATCTGGTCGTAAACCACCATCACCAGTATGTCGAGAGGAAAGCGCGACTCTGCGACCACGTCCCTGTAGGCCTGGATCGTCGTCGTCCAGATTCCCCTCTCCACTGTGACTGCTTGGATAGCACTTTTGCTCTTCGTCCTTTTCGTCTTGCTCATGTTCCCTTTCCTTTCGGTTGAATTGGTTGTGGGTTGTACGCATGTGAGCCGTGAACTGTCGCCGGCCTGAACGGCCGGCGACAAAGAGCTACTTACGCGGTTTACGCGGGCGCGCACTGTCGAAGTGGTTGGTCCGCCCATAGCGGCGGAGCTCGCTCATGAGGATGAGGCTTCTGCGCCCGTCGCGAACAGTTGAAATCTGCTTGTTCGCAATCCGGTACTCGAGCTGGCGCTTTCCGATTGAAAGCAGCCGTGCTCCCTCCTGTATGCTCACGCGCAACCTGTCTTCCGTGTCGATCGTCGTGGCTTTCTGCATGCAAACGTCCCTTCCGAAGCGCATCACGTTCACGCTTCAAACTCATGGGCCGAATGCGGGTCGAAGTGCGGGGAGGTGCGGTGTACCATACCTGCGAAAAATAGGCCTAAAAGCAGGGAAAAAGCGCCTGTAAGGGGGGCGGTATAAATGCAGATTCATCCCCCCCGCAGTGCGGCCCCGGACCCCTTGAGGACGCAGGCCGATATGCAGCTGGATGTATGGCCGGTATAACGGACGATGGAATTCGAGGAAGGAGGAGCGGGCTCTTAGTGGCTGAGTGCGAGGAACGCCGCCTTATCAACGAATCGGGCAGCTCGAACTTCTCACTGGAAGGGAGAGACCTTGGGTGTGGACGTGAGAAGCCCCTCCTCAACGGAAGTTGAGGTGGGGCTTCTCACGTGGACTGAATTAGAAACACCTTCTGGATTCTTGGGTACTATTCCGAACTATTCTGCGGGCGGTCGGCGCTTGCTTTTTGCGTATTTACTATCGTTTGGCGAACACTTCTTCCGAATATTCTCGAGCGCAAGCGACGGATCTTCGATTCCATACTTGTCCAATATCTTTAGCATCCTCGCCTTCACGGAATCTTTTTCCAGATTCTTCGAAAATCTTCCGAGACGCTCGTTGGCGGATTTCGGATGGATCTTTAACTCCTTGCTAATTGCCAGTACCGGCAGCCTATAACCAAACCTGAGGATCGCGGCGTCGCGTTGGGCCACCGCAAAACAATTCGCCTCCACGAACATGTCAGCAAAATCGTTACGGTCGTAACGGATCTTTCCCTTCTTAAATATTTTCGACCGCCCATCGAGCCACCACGCAGCAATGCCACTGCCGCTTCCTCCCGTTGGGGGCACACGAGTCGGTGCCATTCCTCCCGTCGGGTCTGAATCCGCTTTCATCTCCGAGCTTGGCAGGCACGAATACGGCCGCAACTCGCTCCGTTTGCCAACGCCGACAACCGTGAGCAGATCGTCAAAGATCGCAGCTTCTGCCACGATTTTCTTGAGGACCTTGCGGGTCGATCGATTGTTGACGCGAACAGCGATGACAGACTCTTTCGATAAGACGTAGCCCCATTGCTCCGCCAATTTGCCAATCCCCATTGGCAGGTTCACCTTCCTGGCACCGCTGCCGAATGGCTCAACAATCCGGGTTGAGAAGGCTCTATACATCCACTCCAATTCCAAAAGTCGGAGCCGCAGCTTGATGTAAGTCTGCAGATGTTTGGCTGCGGTGCGTTTGTCGCGGTCGGCGGATTTGTTCTTTTCGAGCTGCCGCATCTCTTCGGCAAAGTTAAGAAACCTGGTTTCACGGATTTCGTGTTCCAACTCTGCGAGCGCATCCTCGGGCAATGGGTCTCTAAGACAGGTAAGTTCCATTCTGTTCATATCGGCAGTTCTCGCCGAAATCTTAGGTCGAGAGGACAGAACGATGACGAATTCTTCGGCTTCTATTTGCATTCATTAGACCTGGATCGATGCATTCGAGAGAACTTTGACAACAGCGTCAAAACGATTTTGATGTCCGGAAGAAGTGCCTTCCCGGGCACCAGACAGCCGCCACTTTTCAGCCGCTCGGAGAGCACCTGGTCCTCTTTTTGCCCGTCTTGCCGGCAGCTTGGCGAGCGAGCATATCGCGATAAGCAACCAAGTACTCATAGAACCGCAGATCGACCATGAGTTGCTCTTCTGTGACGTTAGGCAACTCCCTGAGCATTTCTTCGATGTGCTCGCGAGATGCCTTCTTTCCGTAGTTGAGCTTCCGCGTTGCAGCGGCTTTCTTTCCTCTCGTCAATTCCATTTCATGTGCCTTTCGCTGGTGCTTCTTTCGTCCGTCTTACTCCACATCGGGATCAGGCGGCACTGTCTCCTCGTCTGTTGCGTCTCGGCCAGTCGTCTCGCTTCCTCCGGGTCGGTACCAGTCCATAACGTGCAGATAGTGCTCAAGCGTTGTTGCCGACGATCCATGACCCATGAGCAAAGCAATGGCTTGCAAGTCACTGCCGCGAATCTGCGTAGTGCCGAAAAGATCTTTCCGGAATCGCTCCGTGTTAGAAATCCATTGCCGAGTCAGCGGATGCCGGTGCAGGATTCGCCTCGCTACCGGGTGCAGCGCAGGGCTGAGCTTTAGCAGGAGGGCGTTGGCCAGAGAATGCCGAAGAACGTGATAGTGGAAGTCCTTGTCGCCGGGAAAATTCCGCTTCGGAACTCGGATCGATTCGTGCACCCGCCCCACAATCTCTTCAAAATCGCCTGTGCGGAATGGATCCTTGCGTGATGGAAACAGCAGCGCATCGCGCCAGGTTCGTTCTTCGGTTTTGTCCTTGCCCGGCGCGGTCTCGTTCAGCTCTTTCGTCTTGAGCGCAGCCTCGGCCCGCGCGCGGATCTTCGCAATCCGTCGCTTGACCGGATTGAGTTCGTCTTCGGGAATCAGCACTCCGAGCGGTAGGTCGCGCAGCGCATTCGAGGTCTTGAGTTTGCGCATCTTCGAAGGGCGCACATGCAGATAGTCGGCGTCATCAAAATCTCCAAGGCGAAGATACCCGGATTCGGCGCGCCTTAACCCGCATCGGTACCCCAGAATCAGCGCCGCACGAGAAGCCTCGATCATCTCCGCATCCGGATAAACTTCGACGCTGCCAAGCCATCGCAGTGCTGCCTTGTACTCATCGACGGTCACCAGGTTCGCATCGACGCGCATTGGTCCAGCTGCGGGAACCCTGTCATGCAACGCGGTGAAGTCTTTGTTGCCCCGTCCCAGGAACCGGATAAAGCTGTGCAATGCCCTAAGCAGGGATTGCGAGTGGCCGCGTCGCCGCCGCGTGTCGGAATCGGCAACATCCGGCCTCCGGAAGAACTCATCCTCGTCGAGTACCTGCTCGATGACCTCTTCCCAGGTTTCTTCGACTACGTCCGCGGGGTCTGTGGTCTCAAACCGGGGCATCAGCCGATTCGCGATCAGGAAGATGTTCTTGTGCACACTCGAGGGCTTCTGCTTCAGGGATCCCGCATATTGGCCCATGCAACGGGCAATCGGGTCCGGGTCCTTAGCCATCCGACCCAGGGCAGCCTTGTCGACTTTGTTTCTTTGGACAGCCGCTCGCAACGCAGTCATCCAGGGAGGCGCCGGCCCGGGCCGGCCGGGATCCGGATCGAATGACATTTCGGCCTGTCTTGCGGCAGGCGCCCGTTCGAGAGGTGCCGGACTGTAGTCACCGATACGCTTCAGGACATCCAGGCGTAGACCATGTGATCGATATTCGCGACTCCGATGCGCAACTACGGCTGGAGGCATGTGCAGAACGGCTATCCTGCGGGCAGCCTTGATAAGTTCCGGGAATCTAATGGAGGCTGGAAGACGGTAGCTTTCCGCGACGTTTCCTTCAAGGCGGTCTAGCATTCCGTCGACGATAGGCTGTGTCGTCGCTCTGGCCACGCTGCCGAGCACCTGGCCGCGATTGGGATGGTGCAGGAACGTTTTCAGTAGATCATTCGAGGTTCCCCCGGCGACGAAGAGCCGCGCCTCGGAGTATTCACTCGATCCCGCATGGTACGCGATCGGCACCGCTGTCAGCGTGCGATGAAGCGCGAGTGTGCGATCTGAATTGTGTGCGCAATTCCTTTGAAGCGAAAGGATGAGCGCCGCGATGGAATCGACATGAAGAATCTCAAACTGGAGAACTGCAGAGATCAGAAACATCTTCAGACAGCCTGCCGTGTCTTCAGCAGACGCCTGCAATTTGTCGAGTGGATTCCAGTCGGACAGCCGCTCTCGAAACCATTTGGAAGCCTCCCTGTAGATGGCATCTGGTTTCGTCACGCCGGCGGCAAAGGGATTCGGGGTCGTTGGATAGCTGACTGTTGTCTTCGGTACGTGCCTCGTCGCGGCAGCGGGACTAACCTGTCCGAGCGCTGTGTAGAACTCGCCGAGCAACGTATCGAGGCAGGTCCCGGCCGGGGCGTTCTGGATCAGAAATTGCTCAACCGCGCTGACCTGATTTGGCTGGATGACAGCGGGAGCTCCGGCGAGAAGGAGAGATGCGGCAGGATCCGGGCAATTGGCGAGAACGCCGGCAAGGTCGCAAGGTGCGGCTCCCATCATGCCTTCTCCTTTTTGGGAAACGACGTGAATCCAAGATCTTTTAGACAGCCAGGGATTGTGGCTTTGAGAGTTGACAGGAAACGATCGAATTCGAAGCTTGAGTATGAGGACCAGGGCTCGCGACCATGCGACCAGTGGCCCATGTAGGCTTCGGCTTGCTCGTGCGAGACCCTGCGTTCGCGCAGAAGATTGCGCATGACTTTACGCGGCGTGTTCACCGGAAACGGGAACTCCGCACCAAGAACACGAGAGATATTTGTTGGTGTAATCTCTATTGCCTTCGTCTTAGTTTTCGTCTTGGTTTTTGTGTCAAGGAACCAGACAGAAGATTGGGGAAGACTGCCTGTGATCCGCAATCTCTTAGCGGTTGCTTTTAGTCTTCCTTCCACTGCGCTCATGTGAGCCCGCAAAGCTTGATTTGCCCAGATGATCCGAGTCTTATAGCCATCCGCAAAATCTTTGTCGCTCAGGATGCCGACATCAGAGCCTTTCGTGAATTCATCTTTCTCCAGATAGGCATCGCAGATAGCACGGGTGCCGAAAGTGAAAAATTGGTGCCAGACCAGATAGAGAACCGCGCGATTCAGATACTGCCTGTGCCTCAGCGGATTGAATTCTTTCGGATCGATCCGGAAAAAATGACGGCTTCCATTCCGCAGCCACCGCACTGTGTGCTTCACGGCCGCCCGGGTGGGGAATGCCCGGCACCCAGAATAGTTATCTTGGTCCGAATCGTCATTGAGGCTACTCTTAACCGCACACAGATCTCCCCAGATGGCCCGGCTGCTTTGGTCAAAGAGCTCCGTCGCCACCCGAGTTCCGAGCACGATGTAATGAAGCTCGACGGCTGCGGCCGTCATCGGAACGCCCAGCACCAGGCAGGCCAAAGCCCGCTCGCCTCCGGTGATGCGATGGAGTTCGTTTGCCCGCAGGTGGGAGAGGCGGTTGAGCGTGATGCGATGTTCATGATCGACCTTCGCGATCCAGGCCTTTACCCACTCCCCGACTTCTTCACTGCGAAAGGCGTCTCCGCCGGCCCTGATTTTCTGGCGCTTTTTGTGCTTGAGCAGAAGATCCCGAACCAGGGGTGCAGCGCGGAAGCGCAGTTGGCTCGCCCTGTCTTCCGACTTAAAGAGAGGCTCATTGATTTCCGACTTGTAGAGCGGTCCGATCGTGTGCCAGCTCCACCATCCGCCCGGATCCGTTTGGCTGGGAAGCTGAAAGACGAACTCAGATTCAGGAAGTGACTCGAATTTAAGTTGGAGAATTCGGTCGAGATCGCGGCCGGTGTCGATAGCCACGGCAATGATCGCCGCTGCAGCGAGGTCCTCATTTGAGATGCTCTTTTCATCGCGAGCCTTTAGGAGCGCGGGGAAGAGCACGGCTTTGACCTCAACGATCCGCAGCGCATGCGCACTCCAGACGAAATTGCTTTTGTCTATCTCCCATGATCGGGTTTGGGCGCGCGCTCTCTGAACGGATTCCTCAGTGCTTGCGGAGCCAGGAACTTCGTTGAGTATCACGACGGTTCCACCGCTGAGTTCCTGGGGATCGAGCCCGAGTTCGAGAGCATTCAATTCGGTGATTGATCTGTCCTGAACAGCCTGTTGGCTAACCTGGGTCTTTCCATCTTCTCCGTCGGTCTCGATCGTGAGCCCAAACCGAAAATCACCGAAGCTAACATATTCAGGATAGGAAGTCTCACGCAGCGATGGCCCGCGCGTGCCACTATGGCCAGAGTGTCCTTGCCTCGCTCCGTGGCGCCGATCGCAATAATGAACAATTCGACGAAAGCGGTCGGGGTAGCCGAGACCGGTCGGGAATGTCCCAACTCCAGGCGCGCGCACGAAGTTTGCCGGCGACTGCTCCGGGTTCAAATGGGCGAGGAGGGGCCTAAAGCCTGAACCGCTAAGGTCTCGCACCGCGAGCGCATAGTCTTCCGGGTGACGCGCAATTCTTGTCGCGTTTGCTTTCTTGCCTGACCGCGAAGGTATTGGGATTGGCTTGGCCGCCGCGGTAACGGCAGACTGGATTTCCTCCGATCGTGCATACAAGATTTGGAGCTGCAGCGCGCCATAGCGCACCTCAAGGCCGAGATGCGTGCAACACAACATTATGTAGAGCGGACGGTCCTCGAATTCACCACGAAACGTTTTCTTCAACCAATCATGAGCGGTCTGGCTGCCCGTCGGCGGAGGAGGATTCACGATCGGTCCGAATTGCTGCTGGATTTTCTTGGAATGGAGACACAGATAGCGCATCAACAGTGGCCAGCCCTTAAAAGGGCCGATCTGGCGCCATGTACGTAGTTTCTTGAAGGTATGGTGCAGATTGCCGGCGACGATGAGCAGGCATTTGAGGTCTGGCGGCGCGTTCGTGAGTTGCATGAACTCGCTATACACAGAGTCGAGCTTCTTTGAACTGAGCATCGCCAAGAGCTCGTTATAGTCATGCGCGGGACCAGAACCGATCCCGACTGCGGTGCTCGCCATTTCACTTACTCCCCAGCTGACTTCGCCAAAGCTTTCCGCGGCCAATCGGAATTGCTGCGATTAGACGCCCTCGACATTCGAAGCCTCGAATCGAAGCAATGCGTTACTCGGCGATTCGCACTTCGACGTCCGCTGGTCGAATTGCGATCGTTGCTTACGGCAATCAGAAGCGTTTCATTCAGATCAGATCGTGTAAATCCTTTGTATCGGCAACTTCGCAGAAATTTTCAGAGTCGGCCGTTTTTGTGAGTTGAATCACATTCAGAGTGACCCTACGCGCTCTTTGCTTCCATCATTCGGAGAAATTTCGAAGTGTGAAATGGGGAGGGCATCAACAACGGCGCGGTCGCGTCATCATTAGCTCGAACTGCTCTGTGCTCGCAAAACTCCGAGACGGTTAACCAACCAAAGATTGGCTTGCCTGCGGCCTTCTGAACTGCGCATCGTGAAGTGCGTTTCCGAAACCTCCCGTCAAAATCCATCTGATCAAACGGCTCTGTCTGAGGTCCCAGACCACCACCCATCCGAGGAGAATTATGTTTTCAGACGCATCATCCTTTCTTATCCGAGAGACTGCAACCTGCCCCCACTGCAAACTTTGTCAGTACGCAAGTGCAACTGGGGACAACGTGGCAGCAGGTGTATGCCGTCGCTGCGGTCGGCATTTAGGCGTCGTTTACTACGCGTTTGATCCGACGCCGGATCGCGCTTCAATCCGAAGAACGATCGGTGCGTTTATGCGCCGCTTGCGTCTAAGGCGCAAAATTTCACAGGACGTTCTCGCCAGCAGGGTCGCCAGGCACAGAACACAGGTATGCCGCGCTGAACAAGGCTATTCGAGCAATCTCACCATGTTGCTCAAGGCAGCGCTCGCCATGGATCTCGAGATCGATCGGATCTTCGTGCGCGTGCGTGATCGAAGATTTAGCAAGCCGCCCGACGCATCGTGATTCAGAAGGGTCTCTAAATCCGAATGTGCGAAATCTGAAACATTGCCTTAGGCATCTGCGGGTTCTGACACAAGCTTTCGTGTCACCATCGAGTTGAAGTTGGCTTCGAAAAAGGCAACGAACACGAAAGGACACGTGGATGGGAAACATAGATGAATTTCGACCGGGAAATCAAAAAGGAGAAAAGGAGTGCGTCCCAGCAGATTCAGCTCTTCAGCTTCGATTGGCAGCAATAGTGATAGACAAGATCATCGAGAGAAATGGCGGTCGCGCCGCAGCTGACGCGTTCTGGGATGATGACTCGTTCGACTTCTCTGACGAGATGGAGCTTGATGCAGATCTAGAGCTTCGCGACTCGGAAGAAGAAACAGTTCCCGAAATGGACGAAATCAATCACAACATCTTTGAGTGCGACTGATTTTCAGAACGGCGTACGTTGCCGCACAACATTTCACCTTGCACCTGGCACCCGATCCGAGTCGCGATCCGGATCGGGGTCCGGTGCGATGAGCAACCAACACGAAGTAGGAATTTGGCACAGGGGCCACACCTTTTTGGATTCGGTCGAATCATCTTGAACAACTTTGCTCTAAAAAAGCAGATCGCCTGCCGATATCAATAGACGAGGTAGAGATCCTCATTTCGCCGTGGCTATTCCAACAGAATCTAGGCTTATCAAGTCCGATCGAAGTTGCAAATCGCGAAGATTATTCGATGAAGCTGAGATTGCCGAAGAACTGAGCGAAGAAAGCATGACCAACAAATCAGTGGACGCAGTAAAAACGCGACGCCGAGGGCCTAAAAGTCGTATCGATAATCTGCAGTTGCCTTTGCAATCGGTGCCTCTCTCGGAAAAGCTTTTGAACGACGAGCAATGGTTCGCTAGATACGGTGGATTTATGGTGCGAGACAGTTGCGGCGACGAGACTTGCGCAGTCGATCTCGAGGTCGATCCGGATATGGTAGAGCGAATCCGTAAAAACCTGGAGGCTCTCTCGGGAACTGCTGTTCACGATCACTTCGTCTCGTACGCCGGGTCGGGCAAAAAGGTCCCGCCAATTCCAACAGAAGATGACTTTCGGAAAGCCGTTACAATCGGTCGCGAGTTGATTAAAACAGCCCAGCAATTGCCTGACGTGGTGCGCACCGCAGTATCCGCCTATGCCTACGGAGTTCGTCGGAGCGACAAACTCTTTGTCCTGGCGGATCCAAAACACGCCCAATTCGGCAGAGCGCTCATCGACACTGTCCGTGGCCTACGTCTCAAGACCCTGCAGTGGAGGATCGTGGGCTTTAAGAAAGACAAGACTCCTCGAGCACTCCCCAAAACCGTTCCGATGGAATGGTGCACCCCACTTGGAATTCCGTCGAATACACGCATCAGCTGGGTCTCCCAGAAGAACAAGAAGAATGCAGCTAGTGCGGGGCAGATCGCGGTTGAAGTTGTCGAGATGCGCGGCAGGTCACTGGAAGTCAGCAGCAATTTTCATTCAGTGATGCTGGTCGCGAAGGTCGTCTTATTTCCTGAATTAAGCAACGCACCAGAAAGTGAACCAAATGGGAAAGAATAACGGGTCAGCAGGGGAACCGACTAAGGA
>Ga0302319_10007866_pt1 | contig 20859 bp, 24 predicted proteins | sample Bog_T0_2_FD_203319 | JGI IMG/M metagenome (GOLD analysis project Ga0302319, IMG submission 203319) | Peat permafrost microbial communities from Stordalen Mire near Abisko, Sweden - Bog_T0_2 | ecosystem: Environmental > Terrestrial > Soil > Wetlands > Peat | place: Sweden: Abisko, Stordalen Mire... | reverse complement strand
CAACCAGACGCTCCAACTCCGCACGTTGATCATGGCTGATCTCCACACCGGCATTGAGTCTGCTCATGAAAGCAGAGTAAAGACCGCGGATACCCATTGTCACGCCATTAGTGAGACACTACACTAGAGTGCTGGGATGGACAAACCCAATGATGGAAAAGCGAGACGGCCGCGGCTAAGCTCTGAAGCGATTGCCGAGAACACCAAGGGCGGGCTGCGGGACCGGGCGATCCTCGAACTCTTGTACTCGACGGGCCTGCGGCTGGGGGAAGTGGCCCGCCTGACGGTGCACGACATCGATTGCAGGACCGGTTTCGTTCGGGTCCACGGCGGCAAGGGGGCGAAGGATCGCGTCGTTCCGGTCGGCCGGAAGGCGGCCGATTACGTGTCCGAGTACCTGCGCGCGGCCCGTGCGGAGTGGGCGCGGGACAAGCGCGAGGAACGGGCGCTGTGGCTCTCGGCCAACCGGCCGCACGGCCCGGTCACCGCCCAGGCGATCTCCGTATTTTTGAAAAACTATCTCCGGGCCTGCGGGATCAAAGCGGGCCGGGCGCACGTCTGGCGGCACTCGTGCGCGACGCATCTGGTAGCGGCGGGTGCGAACATCGCCTACGTGCAGCGGCTGCTCGGGCATCGGAGGCTCGAAACGACGCAGGTTTACACGCGGGTCACGCCAACCGAGGCGCGTGCCACGCACCGCAAGGCGCATCCGCGCTCGCGAGCCAAAGCCGCGACGGCCGCCGTGCCCTCGCCCGCACCGGTCGCCGCGAGCGGCAACATTATCGGGCCGCGATGACCTTCGAGGAACATGCCGAGCGTTACCGGGCACACCTGGAGGTGCGGCATTACGCGGCGCGCACGATCGTGAACCACGTTTCGGCGCTGCGGCTCCTCTTCCGGTCTTTTGGGGAAACGCGCGTCGCCGACGCGGCGGCGGTGACGACCGAGGTCTTGCACGGCTTCCAGAAGTGGCAGCATCACGAGCCGACGCTGCGCGGCACGGCGCGGGGCGTGCGGTATCAAAACCGGGTTCTTGCCGCGGTGCGCGGCTTCTTTCGGTTCCTGCGGGATGACGGGGCGATCGCCCATGATCCGGCCGCGGTTTTGGAATATGCCCGGGAGCCGGAGACCCTGCCGAAGAACATCCTGACGCCGGGCGAAGCCCGCCGCATCATTGAGGCGGCCGATCCCTCAACCATCCTCGGCTACCGCGACCGGGTGATCCTGGAGACGCTCTACGCGACCGGCATCCGCAAGACCGAGCTGCTCAACTTGACGCTCGCGGACGTGAACCTCGAAGAGGAGGTTTTGCGGATCAACGGCGGCAAGGGCGCGAAGGATCGGGTGGTGCCGCTGACGCGGGTGGCGGCTGCGGGGCTGGAGACGTACCTCAAGGCCGTGCGGTCCCAACTGCTGGGAAAGAAGAAAAGCGAAAACCTGTTTCCGTCGCTGCGCCGGGGCGAACTGAGCGACACGGCGCTCGGGCACCTGGTCGACAAGTACGCTCGCAAGGCGAACGTGAAAAAGCACGTGACCTGCCACCTGTGGCGGCATAGTTGCGCGACCCATCTCCTCCAGAACCGGGCCAACCTGCGCCACGTCCAGGAAATCCTCGGGCACCGGAGCCTCGCGACGACGGAGCGTTACTTGCACCTGACGATCACGGAGTTAAAGGAGGCGCACCGGGGGTTCCATCCCCGTGAAAAAGCCGGTTGCGAAGGTGGCCCGAAGTGAGCAACGTTCTTGCCATGACCAAGCTCGAGGAAGTCCAATCGGCGATCCTGCGGCTCGAACCGGCTGACCGGGAGCAATTGCGGTACTGGCTGGATGAGTCGACCGAGGAGACCCCGGAAATGCTCGCCGCCATCGACGAGGGGCTGCGCTCGCTCAAGGAGAAGGGCCGCATCCCCCTGGAGGACGTGCGCCGGGAGCTTTGGGCATGGACTACAAAGTCAGCGTAAGCGACCAGGCGCGGGCCGATCTGGCTGCGGCGGTGCGCTTCATGGAGATCGAGGGCAAGAGCCCCGAAGGCATCCGGCGGATCGGAGACGAATTGCTCGACGCGGCGCTGTCCTTGGCGATATTGCCACGGCGCGGCACGGCGGTACGGAGGCGGCCCGGGATGCGCAAGCTATCGCACCGCTACTGGCTGATCTTTTATCAGATCGACGAGCCGGACCGATGGATCGATGTCGTGCGCATCTGGGACGGCCGCAAGGACCCAGCCAGCCTCCAACTGCCGTAAGCTGTTCAGCAAAAAACGGCTGGAGAAAAAGAATCCGGCCGACAGACTGTGTCCCCGTGGTTGCCGTTGCCAGCACCGACCTTTTTTCCTTCCAGCCGTCCCACCCGTCGCCGGCATGGGGATCGCGGACGCACTACGAGGCGAAATCGTACCGCGGGTTATTTTGCGGCAATGACGCCATCAATCGCTTCGACGTAAATGGGAATAGCTGGCTTAGCAGCTTGTGGGACAGGACTATCGGGTCGCTGGGCAAGAAGATCGCGATCAACTGGGATCACGGGAGAAGCGACATCGAATTGGGCGCGGCGATTGTTGCGTCGATTTTTGTGGGGTACGAGGTGGCAGCCTACACGGAGCTTGAATTAGCCTATATGCCGTATGCGGGCACATGGGCGCCCGCGGTCGGTGACGTGGTTGGTGGAGCTGCCGGCGGATTTGTGAGCGGAACTTCACTGGCAGCCGTTAGCGGCGAGCATCTCGGCCAAGCGCTCCAATCTGGGCTGAAGGGTGCGGAATATGGCGCCTTGCAAGGCGGAATCACTGGAGGAACCGATTTGCTGAATAGCGATCTCGGATTCAGTAGCGCACCAACGCTGAGTCTTGGTTCGCCAGGGAAGGACCTGTCCTATGTTGGATTGAGGGGACTCGAAGGCGCCGTTACTGCGAAGTTGTATGACAAAGACGCCAGTGTTGGATTCTGGGGTGGAATAGCCTCGGGGTTCTCCTCTTTTACTATTCCGAAAGAATGGAACTGGAATTGGGAAGAGAAGGATTTGGAGCAGGGGGTAATCGGAGGACTGAGTTCAGTGAACAAAGAAGGCAAAGGGTTCATGACTGGATTTTGGTCGGCCGAAGCAAAAGCCGGCGTGCAGTTTTTGGACCAATACTATGATGGTCACGACCACAACCCGTGGGAGCGGTATCCACTGCGTGCGTTCAGCAATGGTTTGGTACAAGGGGCAATCGGGCGGTTCGGCGGCAAGATGTTTAGTGCCGGCCTATTCGCAGGTGCCGAAGCGCAGGTGCTGAACGATGCTCTCGGAGGGTTTGAAGATAACCCGGAGAAGGTGAATTCTGCCACCGGGCCGGTCAATAATGGCTTCAAGCTCTTGACGCCGAAAACGTCCCACGGCCGCACGACATTGCCTTTGGACAGCATTACCGGAGGCTATTGGGCGCTGGGTGCTCCGTGGGACCAACTGTGATGAATGCGACCTACAAATATGGTCGGTGCTCGGTCTGTGGGCTACTGCTCATCTTGCTGGGTGGCTGCAGCACGCCGCTTCCAAATCCGGCGGTGCGGAGCGCAGCTAATGTATGGGTTGGTTCGACTCAAGGAACTGGACGATGGTCGGCGAAACCCGGCAATGCTGATATTGAAATTACAGGCGTTGATTCCGAAAGAGGTGTTTTTCCGCCTTACGGATACTTGGACGCAGGTGGCCGCTTGAGTGCTCCGCTTCACCTTGTCCCTGCAAGCCACTCAATCGATCTGGCGATGTACGCGGTTTTTTCGGTGGATATGGGACCGACCCAAGTTTCTCAGACGGTCGAGATTAAGGGACAGGGCGTCATCGACGGACTGTTTCTTGCAAATCACGCATATCGAATTACAGCGCGATGGATTAACGGTTCTGCGTCGGGATCTGGCACCTTTGATGTTACGCTTTGGGATGTGACGCAGTCGGACGACTCGCCGGCTAAAGTACAGTCATGGAATTTTGGCGGGTGGGAGGATCAAGGGCCACGTAACTATGGTTCGCCATAGCCGCAACTGCGGAATGTTTTTCCTAAACCGCGATCCCATCGAAGAGGCCGGGGGCATCAACCTGTACGGGTTCTGCGGCAATGACGGCATCAACAACTTCGACGTCAACGGGAACTCCTGGCTCTCCAAGCTGTGGGATCACACCATCCTCAAGATCGGCCAGCAGGCCGCGATAAATTGGGATCATGGTAGAAGCGACATCGAATTGGGTGCGGCGATCGTGGCGTCGGTTTTCGTCGGATGGGAGGTGGCAGGGCTGGTCGATCAGGAAATACTGGCTGCGACCTACGACGTAACCTTTTCTCAGGCGGCATCCCTCACCGGTATATCCGCTCTGGAAACGACGACGTCAGTAGTTGCATCAGGCGTTGCTGGTGGTGCCGCGGGGGGATTTGTGAGCGGGTCTTCACTGGCAGCCATTAGCGGCGAGCATCTCGGCCAAGCGCTCCAAGCTGGGCTGAAGGGTGCGGAATATGGCGCCTTACAAGGCGGGATTACCGGCGCAACTAATCTACTGAACAGCGATCTCGGATTCAGTAGCCCGCCAGCGCTGAACCTTAGTGCGCCGGGGCAGGACGCGGGCTACGTTGGTTTGAAGGGACTCGAAGGTGCCGTTACTGCGAAGTTGGATGACAAAGATGCCAGTGTTGGATTTTGGGGTGGAATCGCCTCGGGATTCACGTCCATCAAGACTCCGATAAAATGGAATTGGGAGGAAAATGCTTTGGAACAAGGGGTACTTGGAGGACTCAGCTCAATGAACAAGGAAGGCAAAGGTTTCATGACGGGATTCTGGTCGGCTGAAGCAAAGACTTTGGATAACGATCTAAACGGTGTATATCAAAAGGATCTCAATTCGGCTTGGGAAAGATACCCATCGGAAATTGGGACAAACGCAATAATCCAGGGATCTGTCGGTCGGTTCGGCGGTAAGGACTTCAGTGCGGGGCTATTTTCTGGAGGGACTGCTGGAGTGCTGAACCTAGCTATTGGCGCTCTGGAAGGGAACCCAGAAAAAACTCCATCTCCATCGGCGACGAGCCCTGTAAATAGCATGTTCAAGCTACTGACGCCTAAGGTCACAAAAAAGGGTACGACGTATCCATTAAACGGTATTTCCGGGGGCTATTGGGCGCTGGGTATGCCGTGGGACCAACTGTGATGAATGCAACCTACAGATATGGTCGGGGTCTGGTCTGTGGGCTATTGCTCGGCTTACTGGGTGCCTGCAGTACGCCGCTTCAAAATTCAGCGGTTCCTAATGCCGCCCACTTATGGGTCGGCCAGGATGGCGGCTCCGGACGATGGTCGGTGAAGCCGGGTGATGCTGATATTGAAATTACCGATCTTGATTCCATAAAAGGAGACTTTCCGCCTCTAGGGTACTTAGATACAGCTGCCGACTTAAGCGCTCCGCTTAACCTCGTCCCTGGCAGGCACTCGATCGGTCTGCTGTTTGGCGCGGCTTTTCAGGTATATTCGAAGCCAGGCGCTCCATCCGAGACGGTGCAGTGCAGGGGATCAGGCAGTATCGACCAACAGTTTCTCGAAAATCACGAATATCGCATTACCGCGTTGTGGCTTAACACTTCTGCATCGAGGCCTGGTACCTTTGATGTAACACTTTGGGACGTGACAGTACCGGACGCTTCACCAGCAGCGGTGCAGTCATGGAGTTTTCGCGGCTCGGAGGTTACGGGTCCGCCTGGCTATGTTTCGCTATTTTGTCCAAGCAAATCCCTGGCTCAATCGTCGGGCAACCCGAAGGGTGAGGTGGAAAGACTTGCGGTGTCCGCTTGTGCCCAGGGCCCTGGCAAACGACATCAACTTTGCACGAAAGAAAAACGGCTGGAGAAAGAGCGGTTAGCCGTCACCCTCAGGGTCCGTGGTCGCCGCCTGCAACGCCAGCTTTGCCGGATCCCTTTTCTTCCAGCCGTCCCGGCCGTCGCCGGCATGGGGACTGGGGACGCACTACGAGGCGGAATCGTACCGCGGGTTATTTTGCGGCAATGACGGCATCAACAACTTCGACGTCAACGGGAACTCCTGGCTCTCCAAGCTGTGGGATCACACCATCCTCAAGATCGGGCAGCAGGCAGCGATTAACTGGGACCACGGGCGCCAGGACGTCGAATTGGGGGCGGCGATCGTGGCTTCGGTTTTTGTGGGATGGGAGGTTGCCGGCTTGGTTGATCAGGAAATACTGGCTGCGACCTACGACGTGACGTTTTCGCAGGCGGCATCCCTCACCGGTATATCCGCTCTGGAAACGACCACGTCGATAGTGGCATCAGGCGTTGCTGGTGGGGCCGCCGGGGGATTTGTCAGCGGGACGTCACTGGCGGCGATTAGCGGGCAGCATCTCGGGGTAGCTTTGAAAGACGGTCTTAAGGGTGCAGAATACGGTGCCTTGCAAGGCGGGATTGCCGCGGGAACTAATTATCTGAATAGCGATCTCGGATTCAGCAGCGCACCGGCACTGAATCTTAAATCGCCCGGACAGGATCTGTATTATGTTGGTTTGAAGGGAATTGAAGGTGCCGTTACCCAGAAGTTGTACGATAAAGACGCCAGTGTTGGATTTTGGAGCGGAATAGCCTCAGGATTCTCCTCAATCGCTACTCCTAAGAACTGGTATTGGGAAGCGACGGATTTGGAGAAAGGGGTCCTCGGAGGACTCAGCTCATTGAACAAGGAAGGCAAAGGGTTCATGACTGGATTCTGGTCAGCCACTGCCAAGGCTGTGGATGATCAACTAAACGCTGCATACAAAGACGATTCGCCATGGGTGAAGTACCCAGCGGAAATCGCGACAAATGCGATGATCCAGGGATCGGTCGGTAGGTTCGGAGGGAAGGACTTCAGTGCTGGACTCTTCTCTGGGGGGACCTCTGAAGCACTGAGTTTGTCGCTTGGCGAACTTGAAAATGGAAACCCTGAAAAAGGCCCATCCGAGACGGGTCCGACGAATAGCATGTTCAAGCTATTGACTCCGAAAATGTCGCATGGTCACCCACAACTTCCACTGAACAGCATTTCCGGGGGCTATTGGGCACTGGGCGCTCCATGGGACCAACTGTGATGAATGCCGTCTGCAAGACACTTCAGGGCTCAGTTTATGGGCTACTGCTCGCCCTACTGTGGGGCTGCAGCACACCGCTTCAGAATTCGGTGGCACCGAATACCGCAGATGTATGGGTTGGTTCGAATCAAGGGACTGGGCGATGGTCGATGAAACCGGGTGATTCCGATATTGGAATTACCGGACTTGATTCCATGAAGGGTGATTTTCCACCTCTTGGATACTTGGACACAGCTGTCGACTTGAGTGCTCCGCTTCACCTTGCCCCTGGAAGGCATTCGATCAAACTACTATTGGGCGCGGTTTTTCCGGTACAGCCGAGGCTAAATGCTGTTTACGAGACAGTTCAGACCATAGGATCAGGCACCATCGACGGCCTGTTCCTTGCAAATCACGCATATCGAATTACAGCGCTATGGATTAACGGTTCTGCTCATGGCTCTGGCACCTTTGATGTTACGCTTTGGGATGTGACACAATCGGACGACTCGCCTGCTAGAGTACAGTCATGGATTTTTCGCGGCGGGCAGGTTCAAGGTCCGACTCATTATGTTTCGCCATAGCCGCAACTACGGTCTATCCGCCCGCATCCGCGGGTGAGTGTGGGAAACACATCCCGTGTTTCCCAATTAACGGCGACACCCTACCCCTACCGCTTCGCGGAAGGTCTGCCGGAGCGACCGAGGTGGTCCGGAAGCGCGCCAGGGGGCGTCCCAGTCAGGCCCGAGACCGTTCGCGGGAAAGCACCGTCAATGCGAACAGAAATCCGCTGCCATGGGGCCGACAAAGGCGCCGGAAATGTCCAGCCATCGGGTCGGCAACCGTCGAGCGCATCAAGCGGGAGACGGACCTGGCGGCGGTGATCCGGTCGCGGGGGGTGGAGTTGAAGCCGCAGGGGCACGACCTTGTCGGCCTGTGCCCGTTCCACGAGGACCGCGACCCGAGCATGCGGGTAACGCCGGGCAAGGGGTTGTGGCGGTGCATGTCGTGCGGGGCGACGGGCAACGTGATCCAGTTTGTACAGCGCTTCGACGGGGTGTCGTTCCGTCACGCCTTCGAGCTTTTGAAGACGGGCAAGCTCTCGGCGCTGTCCGGCCCGGGCGGGAGGGGGGACGGCACTCCGCTCAAGAAATCCACGGTGCCGCGGCTGGAAAGTCCGCTCGCGCCGGAGGCGGACGACCAGGCGGCGCTGCGCCAGGTGCTCGGCTACTACCACGAGCGGTTGAAGGAAAATCCGGCGGCGCTCGCCTATCTGAAAAAGCGCGGTATCGCGGCCGAGGCGGTCGCTGCGTTCAGGATCGGCTTTGTCGATCGCACGCTGGGTTTGAGGCTGCCCAACAATCAGCGCAAGGAGGGTGCGGCGCTGCGCGCGCGTCTGACGCGGCTGGGGATCCTGCGCGAGACGGGGCACGAGCACCTGCGCGGCCGGATCGTCTTTCCCGTCATTGCCGAGTCCGGTGAGATCGGCACGGTGTACGGCCGGGCGATCGACAACGGGGGAAAACACGACCGGCACTTGTTTTTGCCGGGGCCGCAGCGCGGGGTGTGGAATCCGGCGGCGCTGCGCTCGCCGGAAATCATCCTCACCGAGGGGATCATCGACGCGCTGACATTTTGGGGCGCGGGCTTCCGCAACGTCACGACGGGCTACAGCGCGAAGGCATTGCCCGAGGAGCTGCTCGACGCGTTCATTGCGGCGAAAGTCTCGCGGGTGTTGATTGCCTTCGACCGCGACGAAGCCGGAGACAAGGGGGCCTTGGAAGTGGGGGCGCAGCTGTTGAGCCGCGGCCTCGAATGTCGGCGCGTGCTCTTTCCGCACGGCCACGATGCCAACAGCTACGCCCTGGCCGTGGCCCCTCCCGGGAAATCCCTCGGTGTGCTCTTGAACGCCGCCGCGTGGATGGGAACGGGCAAGGTGGTCGTGCCCGCGCCTTCTTCTTTAGCTGCTAAAGCGGCTTCTGAAGCCGCTTCGGTTGCGCCTGTGCCCGAGGCGAGGCCCGCGTCCAACGAGGCGGCTGCTGGAGAAAAACCGGCCGCGCCGTCGCTTGCCCCTCAGGGCGAGCACTGGTTTTTGACGCTTGAGGGCCGCGAGTACCGTGTCGGCGGGTTGGAAAAGACGCTTGGCACGGACGCCTTGAAAGTCGCGCTGCGCCTGCGCCACGGCGAGCGCTTCCATCTGGACAGCCTCGACTTGGCGAAGGACGGCGAACGCCGCCGTTTCATCGAGCGCGCGGCCGAGGAAACGGGCCTGCACGCGGACTTGCTCAAGCATGACGTGGGCCGGTTGCTTTTGGCCGTGGAGCAGGCGCAAGCGGAACTGACGAAGCCGGCCGAGAGGGCGCCGGCGGCCGTCACGCTGACGCCGGAGGAACGGGCGGAGGCGCTTGTCTGGCTGACGGCGCCGGACCTGATCGGGCGGCTGCGAGCGGCCTTTCACAAAGCCGGGATCATCGGCGAGGAGAACAACACGCTGCTCGTCTACCTGGCGGGGGTCTCGCGGCTTTTGGACCGGCCGCTTGCGGTGATCGTGCAGAGTCCGAGTGCGGCGGGCAAAAGCATGCTGATGGACTCCTCGCTCGCGTTCTTCCCGGAGGAATGCCGGATCAAATACTCGGCGATGACGGGCCAGAGCCTATACTACCTCGGGGAGACGGATCTGAAGCACAAGATCCTCGCGATCGTCGAGGAGGCGGGAGCGGAAAAGGCGAGCTACGCCTTGAAGCTCCTGCAGAGCGAGGGAGAGCTCACGATTGCCTCGACGGGCAAGGATCCGGCGACGGGGCGGATGGAGACGCAGGAATACCACGTCGAGGGGCCGGTCACGATCATGCTGACGACGACGGCGATCGACTTGGATGAGGAGTTGCAGAGCCGGTGTTTGACGCTCTCGGTGGACGACTCGCCGGAGCAGACGGCGAGAATCCACACGCTGCAGCGCGAACGGCGGACACTTGCGGGCCTCGCCCTGAAGGCCGAGCGCGCGGAATTGCTCCGCGTCCTGAAGAACGCGCAGCGGCTGCTCGCGCCGGTCGAGGTGCTGAATCCGTTCGCGCCTGCGCTGACGTTCCCGAGCACACGCACGCGCAATCGGCGCGACCATGAGAAATACCTGACCTTGATCGATGCGATCGCGCTTTTGCATCAGCACCAGCGCCCGCGCGGCCGGCACGAGGTCGGAGGGACGGGAGGCCGGGTTTTGGAGTACGTCGAGGCGACGCTCGAGGACATTGCCCTCGCCAACGAACTGGCACCCGAGGTTTTGGGCCGCTCGCTCGACGAACTGCCGCCGCAGACCAGGGCGCTCTTGGGGCACATCCGTTCTCTCGTGAAAGCGAAGGGCGTTTCAACCTTCAGCCGCCGGGAGCTGCGCGAGGCATGCGGTTGGAGCCTGACGCAGGTCAGGGCGCACCTGGAACGCCTCGTTGAATTGGAATACCTCGAACTGCGGCACGCCCGGCTCGGGGGCGCGTTCGCCTACGAGTTGATGCTCGATGCCGACGCGCCGGAGGCGGTGGCGCACATCGGCTTGATCGACGTCGAGACATTGCGACGCGCGGGCAACGACCGCGCGCAGAATGGCCGCGGCGCCCCGCCGCTGGCGGGTTTGGGGCCGGGGGTGGCGGGGAGAAACGGCGGGGTGGCGGGGGGTGGCGAAACGCGCCCGCCACCCCAAAAACCGGCCGCCGCCGGAGGGGAAAATGCGGCTTCCTGCGCCGGGTGGCGGGCTGACGGGTTTGCACATCAGGAGCCCAGGGGAAAAGACGTCGTCGTAGCCGTGGGAGCGTCGTAGCCATGGCTGGCAAACGAGGCATCGCGGGCGCGGAGTTGCTGGCGCGGCGCACGCGCGAGCAGCGCGGCGGCCAGGAGAAGCACGCCGATTCCTTCGACCGGACGGCCTCCGACGCCCTCGCCTGGTGGCGGGACGTTTATCTCGATGCCCTTCGTTCGCGCAATTACTCGGAGGAGACGGCGGAGACGCGGGGCTTCGATTTAAAAATGTTCCTTGGGTGGGCGGCGGAGCGCGACCTGGCGCGGGCCGGGCAGGTGACGCGTCCGATCCTGGAGGCGTACCAGCGGTGGCTGTGGCGCTACGAAAAGCCGAACGGCAAGCGGCTGGGCTGGAGCACGCAGCGGGCGAAGCTCGGGACCTTGAAGGACTTTTTCCGGTGGCTGACGCGCCAGGACGTGATTTTGCACAACCCGGCCTCCGAACTGGAATTGCCCCGGCCGGAAAAGCGGCTGCCGCAGCAAGCGCTCTCCCTCGCGGAGATCGAGCGGCTCCTGTCGGTTCCAAACGTCGCCGACCCGCTCGGGCTTCGCGATCGGGCAATGCTGGAACTGTTTTACTCGACGGGGCTGCGCCGGGCAGAGTTGTGCCGATTGGAAATGGCCGACGTGGGTGCCGAGCGGCATGTCGTCACGGTGCGCCGGGGCAAGGGCAAAAAGGATCGCGTCGTCCCCGTTGGCGAGCGGGCGCTCGCTTGGATCGAGCGTTACGTGCGGGAAGCCCGGCCGCGGCTCTCCCTCGACACGCGCACCCAGGCGCTTTTCCTCACGGGGTATGGAGAAGGGTTCAACCCGGATGTCCTCTCGCGGATGGTGACGGAGTGGATTGCCTAGGCCGGGCTTGGAAAAAAGGGATCTTGCCATCTCCTGAGACACACGTGCGCGACGCACATGCTGGAGGGCGGGGCGGACATCCGCTACATCCAGCAGCTCCTTGGCCACGAGAGCCTGGAGACGACGGCGATCTACACCGAGGTGTCGATCAAGCAGTTGCAGGAAGTCCATGCCCGCTGCCATCCGGCGGGCAAACTGGAGGCTCGACCGGAGTGTGCTCCGCCGGCATGAACGTTCCCATGCGCTACCGGCTGGCCATCAGCGACAAAGCCCGCGAGCAGTTGCGGGCCTTGCCCAAGGAGCAACGCCGCCAAATCGGCCTGCGGCTGGAGTGGTTGTGCGACGGCTTACAGGGCGACATCAAGAAGCTGTCGGACACCAAGAACCGTTACCGGCTGCGCGTTGGTTCCTTCCGCGTGCTCTTCACACTGGAGGCCGAACGAGTTGACGTTTACGCCGTCCGGGACAGAAAAGAAGCTTATGAATAAGACCGCCACCGTCCGCGCCCCGCGCCGCGCCCGGCCCACCGTGCGCTTGTTGCAGCATCGGCTCGACAAGCTTCAGCAGCGCGTCGAGGACCTGGAGGACTTGCGAGAGCTGGAGCAGGCCATCGCCGAGAACGCCGGCAAACCGCTCGTGCCCTGGGAAAAGGCAAAGAAAGATCTCGGACTGGACTGAAAAACTCTTCTTCCATGGTTGCGAAGAAAGAGAGCTTTGACGCCCTCGCCGCGTCGCGCCGGTGGCGTGCGCGTTCCAGCCGCGAGCTGGCCGGGCTGACCTACAAGCAGTTGAGGGAACGCCTGAGCCGGTTTGCGACCGCCGAGGCGCTGGTGAGGCCCACGGGCCGCCACGCGTCGCACAGGGCGCTCGCGCATCGCGAAGGCCATCCTCTTTAGTCGCCGTTCGACGCCGCTTTCCGGCCTTGCCGGGGGCGGCGTTTTGCTGTGGGCTTGGGGGCGCTCGCCCGGGCGCACAGCGCGGCCGGAATCGTGAGCCGCAGTCCTGACCTCAATCGACGGAATAAGCGCGTTACCGGCCGTTTTTGCGCCCCCTGGCGGGGCGCGGCGTTCGTCGTTCGATGTCCGGCCTCAAGGCAGCCACTCGCGCCCAGCCCGCGCCCGGAAAACGGGCGACCTCCCCCCTCAAAACTCGCGTCGGGGGTCCGCGCCGTGGCCATGGGGTCGCCCCTCCTTGAGTCTGGCTCCAAGCTGCCGAATCGCATCCAGTTATGCCGCCTGGTCTGCGGAAACGGTGTCGGGTCGTCCTTTATTCCTAAACAGGGATCCCATCGAGGAGGCAGGCGGCCTCAACCTGTACGGGTTTTGCGGCAATGACGCCATCAACAACTTCGACGTCAACGGCAACTCCTGGCTCTCCAAGTTGTGGGACCACACCATCCTCAAGATCGGTCAGCAGGCCGCGATCAATTGGGATCATGGGAGAAGCGACATCGAATTGGGTGCGGCGATCGTGGCGTCGGTTTTCGTCGGATGGGAGGTGGCAGGGCTGGTCGATCAGGAAATACTGGCTGCGACCTACGACGTAACCTTTTCGCAGGCGGCATCCCTCACCGGTATATCCGCTCTGGAAACGACGACGTCAGTAGTTGCATCAGGCGTCGCTGGTGGGGCCGCGGGGGGATTTGTGAGCGGGTCTTCACTGGCAGCCATTAGCGGCGAGCATCTCGGCCAAGCGCTCCAAGCTGGGCTGAAGGGTGCGGAATATGGCGCCCTGCAAGGCGGAATTACTGCGGGGACCACTCTCCTGAACAGCGACCTCGGAATCAGCCCGGCGATACCAAAGAGCATGGGAGCAGCAGGGCAAGATCTCGAATATATCGGTGCGCGTGGACTTGAGGGTGCCGTTACCGCAAAGTTGAACGACAAAGACGCGAGCGTTGGGTTCTGGGGTGGTATATCTTCGGGCTTTGCCTCTGTACCGACACCGCAAAGTTGGAACTGGGAAGAGAAGGATCTTGAACAAGGGATACTTGGTGGCCTTGGTTCAATCAACAAAGAAGGCAAAGGGTTCATGACTGGATTCTGGTCAGCCGAAGCCAGAGCTGGGGATAGCTATCTAAACGGTGTATTCACAGGTGATTCGCCGTGGATTAAGTACCCAGCAGAAATTGCGACAAACGCAATAATCCAGAGTTCGGTTGGTCGGTTCGGTGGTAAGGACTTCAGTGCGGGGCTATTTTCTGGAGGCACGGCGACGGCGCTGAGTTTGTCTCTTGGCGAACTTGAAAATGGAAACCCTGAAAAGGGTCCATCGGAGGCGGGTCCGGCGAATAGCATGTTCAAGCTATTAACGCCTAAGCTCACAAAAAATGGCGTTACGTATCCATTAAACGGCATTTCCGGGGGCTATTGGGCGCTGGGTGCGCCGTGGGACCAACTGTGATGAATGCGACCTATAGATATGGTCGGTACTTGGTCTGTGGGCTATTGCTCGTATTATTGGGTGGCTGCAGTACGCCGCGTCCAAATTCGGTGGCGCCGAATGCCGCAGACCTGTGGGTCAGCCAGTATGTGGGAACCGGGCGATGGTCGGTGAAACCGGGTGATGCAAATATTGAGATTGACGGTGTTGATTCCGTAGAAGGGAAGTTTCCGCCTCTTGGATACCTAGACACTGCTGCCGACTTAAGTGCTCCGCTTCATCTCGTTTCTGGAAGGCACTCGATCGAACTACAACTGAACGCGGCATTTCAGACACTTTCGAAACCGAATGGTCCATCCGAGACAGTCCAGACCTTTGGGTCGGGCTCGATCGTCGGACTGTTTCTTGCCAATCACGCATATCGAATTACGGCCCTCTGGATTAATGGTTCGGCTTCAGGATCTGGTACCTTTGATGTTACTCTTTGGGACGTGACGCAATCGGACGACTCCCCTGCAAGGGTACAATCATGGAGTTTTCGCGGCAGGGAGGTTGCTGGGCCGACTGAGTACTATTCGCCATAATGCCCGCATCCGCGGTCGCGTGGGGAAACAAAGCCGTTGTTTCCCAATTTACGCACGACACCCTACCCCTTGCGATTATGGCAACGTCCGGAATATGCGAAGTCGGTGGCTAACGGTTGAAGAGGTTTCATAGGGGAACGGGAGATGATTGGCGGAAGGCGAAGTTGGCATAATTATGCCGTGGCTGGGCTTCGAGAAATGACAGCAGGCGGGAGAAGGGGGCGGCCCGGCGGGGCGGGCGGGAAACGACTGTGCGGTCGAGCAAGTGGGCGCACTGGTCTTTGATGTTGAGGTCGGCCTGGACGTAGGTGTGGGTGGTGCTGGGCTGTTCGTGGCCGAGCCAGAGGGCGATGATCTCGAGGGAGACGCCGGCGTGGAGCAGGTGCATGGCGGTCGTATGTCGCCAGACGTGCGGGGTGATCTTACGGCCGTGGAGGGAAGGACAGGCTTGTTCGGCCTTGCGAACGGCCAGATTGAGACGGAGAGCAACGCCCTCGCGGGTCAGGGTGACGCCATGGCGATTGGCGAAGAGGGGTTGGTCGGGCTGAAGGCGGTTGGATTGGACGAAGCGCCGAAGTCGGCGGGTCATCTCCGACTGGAGCGGGACGGTGCGTTCCTTGCGTCCTTTTCCGTGGAGGGAAACAAAGCGGCCCTTTACAGCGGAGGCGTGGAGGTGGAGGATCTCGGAAATGCGGGCGCCGGTTTGGTAAAGGAGGCTGAAAAGCAGGTGGTCGCGCTGGCCGAAGCGCGTGGAAAGATCGACGGAATCCAGGACGGCGGCGACCTCGCGCCGGTCCATGAACCCGATAACGGGCTTGACCGTGCGCTTGCACGGGATGGCCATGATGCGCCGCGCGGCCGGCAGCCAATGCGGGGCCGATTGACCGACGGAAAAGCGGGCGAAGGATCGCAGCGCCGCCAGGCGGGCGTTGCGGGTTCGTGCCGTGTTGTGGCGCGCGCTCTCCAGATGGTTGAGAAAGGCGAGGATCGAATCGGCATCCAGGTCTTCGAACTCGAGCTGGTCGATGGGTTTGCGGCGATGTTCGGACAGGAATCGCAACAGCAGCCGGAAAGTGTCTCCGTAGGCGCTGACGGTGTGGATGCTGAGGTCGCGCTGAGCGCGGAGGTGGTCGCTGAAAAAGCGTTCGATAAGGGAGGAAAGGGAGTGCATGAGATCAAAGATTGGGTGAATTAAGTTGATAGGCGTGGAACCGCGAGGAGGCCGTCTGGAGGGCGTCCGGACTCGGAGAGATGTACCACTACGTTTCGCGGAAGGACTTGTGTCCGAGATAGCGGGAGAGGAAGAGAAGATGGTGGGCGACGGGCTCGGCCTGGCGGCTCCATTTGGCCACCAGACGCGAGGCGAACGAGTGTCGAAAATCCGGCCAGCGCGGCCTGGGCCGGGCGCCGTTGCCGGCGATGCCGCGGGTGATCTTGCGGAAGGTATCATTCAAATAGCTTGTGGATAAGGGTCGTCCGCGCAGATCGACGAAGAAAAGTTCCCCCAAGGGGTCGAGACGCAGCCGAACCCGGCGATAGCCTTCGAGCGCCCGCACGGCCGAGGGATGAAGCGGGAGGGTGCGTTCCGGGCTGAACTTGCACGCCGGCACGCGCAGCGTGCCCGCGGTGAGGTCGAGATCGTTGAGTCGCAATCGCAGCGCCTCACCGAGCCTCATCCCGGTGCAGAACAAATGTAAGCGGTAAGCCGGGGACAGTCTAGGCAGCATGTTGCGCGCGGAGTAAGCTGCGCGTAATGAATGACTCCAAGACGCTTGTGGTGAGGGATCGGCGTGAGCCGGTGAGCCGATAGGAGCGGGTGCAGCTTTTGTCGCAATGGGACGCGTCTGGATTGAGCGCACGGGAGTTCAGTGAGCAGATGGGATTGGGGGCGCGTCAGCTTTACGGATGGCGGAAGGTTGCACGAAGGGCCTGCGCGCCGGCGGAGTGGATCGAGGTGCCGCGTCCCGCGGAGGTGCGGGGATGGGCGGCGGAGGTGACGACGGGCGATGTCGTGGTGCGGTTGTCGTCAGCGGCGGCGCCGATGTGGGCCGCGAAGCTGGTTCGGGAGCTTGGCCGATGCTGAGCATCGGCCCCTCGACCAGGATTTTCCTGCGCCCGGGTGCGACGGATCTGAGGCTTGGTTATGAAGGACTGTACCACCTGGTGCGCACGGTGCTCGGGCAGGATCCGCTCTCCGGGCACGTGTTTGCCTTTTGCAACCGCAGTCGCACCCGGCTCAAGCTGCTGGTGTGGGATACGACAGGGCTATGGCTGTGCAGCAAGAGATTGGAAAGTGGGACGTTCACGTGGACGGCCGAGGGTCCTGCGGGTGCGATGACGGCGGCGCAGCTGTGGGCGCTGGTGGCGGGGCTGGAGGTGAGTGGGTGGAAAAAGAACTGGAGGAGGCAAAAAGAAGGTTGACAGCGCGGGCTCATGGTATCCATATAAATGATACATGAGCGCAGCATTGCCAACCGACCCCGCTGAGCTGCAGGCGCTGCTCCTGGCGGAGCGAGCCGCGCATGCGGACACGCGCCTGAAGCTCGACCTGGCCAATGCGAAGCTTCAGGCGCTGATCAAGCGGTACTTCGGTCGCTCCTCCGAGAAGCTCGACCCGAACCAGATCGCGTTCGCGTGGGCCGCGGTCCAGGCCGACCATGCGATGAGGGCGGCGCCTTCCGTGCCGCCAGCCAAGGCCAAGCCACGCGCCCCCTCCGTCAAGCGGACCCAGCGGATGGAGGATCTGCCGGTGATGGAGACGGTGACTCTTGACCTGCCCGAAACACAGAAGGTGGCCCCAGATGGCACGGCGCTGGTCAAGATCCGCGAGGAGGTCACCGAGGAAGTCGATTACCGGCCGGGCCAGCTCTTCCGCCGCCGGATCATCCGGCCTGTGTATGCGAGCGCCGGGCATGCCTGTGCGCCCCGCCTGGCCGCGTTGCCCGCTCGCGTGATCCCCGGCGGGCAGGTGGGCGCGGGCCTGATCGCCCACGTTTTGATGTCGAAGTATGCGGATGCGATACCGCTCTACCGACAGGCGGCGATGCTGGAGCGTCTGGGGCCGGCATTTACCCGCCAGGCGATGGGCCTGTGGGTCGAGCACGGCGCCGGCCTGCTGCGGCCTGTTTATCAGGAGCTTGAGCGGATCGTGCGGGAGGCCGGGTACGTCCAGGGCGACGAGACGCCCCACAGGGTGCTGGATCCAGCCCGCCCCGGGGCTGCGCGGGAGGCGTGGCTGTGGACCTTCCTTGCGCCCGGGCCCGGGGTTGTCGTCTTCGACTTCCAGCTGACCCGAAGTCACGAGCCGGCGCTCGCGTTCCTGCGCAACTATAGAGGGGTCTTTCAAACTGACGGCTACACGGGCTACGACAAGGCCTTGCGCCTGCTCCCGGACGACGTCCGTACCGGGATCGTCCACGCCCATTGCATGGCCCACTGCCGGCGGGGCTTCGTTGCCGCGTTGGAAGCCGGCGACGAGCGCGCCGCCCCGTTCCTCGCCTATCTCGGTGCCCTCTACCAGATCGAAGCCGAACTGCGCGAAGCAACCCCCCAGGAGCGTGCCCGAACCCGCGCCTCCAGATCCCTCGCGTGGCTTGTGCCCATGGAGATCGCCATGAAAAACGCGGCCGCAGACCTGACTATCCTGCCTCAGAGCATCCTCGGCAAAGCCTTGCGCTATGCACTCGAGCGCTGGTCCCAGCTGACCCGATATGCCGAGCCCGGCCACGGCCACGTGCACATCGACTCCAATGCCGTGGAAAATTGCATCAGGCCGAGCGCCGTCGCCAAGAAAAACTTCCTCTTCATCGGCCATCCCGATGCCGGCTGGCGCTCCGCCGTCATCTACTCGGTTCTGGGCACCTGCAAGCTCCACAAGATCAACGAATGGAGCTATCTCTCCTGGGCGCTGCCACGACTCGCTGGAGCGACCAATCATACCGCCGGCCAATTTACCCCGCAGAACTTCGCTCAGCTCCCACGCTGAATCCCCGTCCCCAATCTTTGCTGCCCGCTGCATCCAACGCAGCGTAACAGCTTCAGCCCGCCGCCGCTATCCTGTACCCGGCTTGCCGCTTACGAACAAAAGCCCGACCAGGGCCTCGTACATGTGCGGACGCAAGGGGGAACGCGCGGCCGAGAGGCGCCGGGCCCGATCCATGATCAGCCGGACATGGTCGCGAGAATAGAGATGGGGGGCTCGTCGCGTGAAATTAGGGCCGAGCAGCCCGAAGGGCGGCACCTCGGTGCGCGGATCGAGGCCGGAGCAGAACCGGGCGAAACTGCGGACGGCGATCAGGCGCATCGCGTGATAGGTGCGCTCGCTGGACTTGGGCAGAGTGGCCCATTGCAGGGCGAGGGCGGTGGTGATGGGCCGTCCCGGGGCCGTTTGATCGGCGAACCGGCCGAATTGCTCCAGTTCCTTTCCCGCGGCGCGCAGGCCGTATCCGAGCTTGCGCCGCTGATCGAGGTAGCGGCCGACGAGGCATTGCATGGACGTTTTCATGCGGAGACGGGCCAGGGTTGAGCCAGGGCGCGCATGGCACGCAGGGCGGCTTGGGTGTAGACGCCGGTCGTCGCGACCCGCTGGTGTCCCAGGAAGTCGGCCACCTGGCGCATGGTGGCGCCGCGAGCGTGAACGTCGGTGGCGAAGGTTCGCCGCAAGATGTGCGTGCCGTTCCAGCTTTTGGGGAATCCACAGCGCCGGTAGGCCAGAATCATCGCCAGCCGAATCGAGCCAACTGACATCGGCCGGCCGATCAATCCCCAATGGCGCACGAACAGATGCCGGTCATGCCCAGGCGGTCGAACCTGCTTGATGTAGGCGCGCATCGCCATGGCGACGTGCCGCGGAAGTGGAAGGACGCGGCCGCGGGGTGTCTTTGTCGGCGGAACGGTCAGTCGGAGGCGGCGCCAGTCGATATGATCGAGCCGGAGTTCCGCAACCTCCCCGACACGCAGACCCAGATCGACCATCAGCAACGCCAAGGTGTAGTCCCGCCGGCCAATCCTGCGGCGCAGATCGAAACCACGGAGCAACTGTTGACGTTGCTGCGGGGTGAGGACCGTCCGCTCGCTCGAATGTCCGTAGTCGGCGACTTTGGGCAGGGACCGGGGCAATTGCCACGAACAGGCCCCGCGCAGATGGACAAAGCTCAGGAAGCGGCGCAGGACGAGGAGCTTCCCTCGGACCCAGTTTGGCGTGCGGTTGCGAGCGCAGCGCTCGGCGTACCGCCACAGATCCTGAACCCCCACCTTCGACCAATGCGGGCGCGAGGCGCCAAACTGCCAATCGAGATAGTCCCGCGCGCCGCGCTCATGAAACGATCGCGTCGACGGCTTCAATCCACGGTGGACGAGCAGGAAATCGAGATAGTCGCTGACCCACGTATCATGGACCGTCACCGTCCTCTCCCTTGCGAATCGCCCGCGGAATTTTAACCATCGGCGAATGGCCGCTTTGATGAGGCGAATCGAGCCCTCACTTGAGCCTGAGGCGGACAGGTCCCGCAGCAGCCGAGGCACGTCTTCCCGGCGCACAGCCTCGAGATCGCCGTCTCTGCCGTCGAGCCAACGGGCAACGAAACGAAGCTGGCTTCGGTATGTATCCATCGTAGAGCTGGCAAGGCCATGCTCCCGTAGATGGGTCGCAAAGGCCGACCCATGAATCGTCTCTAAAACGGACTGGAGTCCGTCGGACGCCCTGACAGTGGAGTTGTTCATCAGGCAGGGAATAATCCCAGCCTCCGTGCAACTCCATCTTGCCTCCCGCGGACCGCTCAAAGCCTCCTCACCTGACCCCAGCGGTGCCGTAATTATACCAACATCCTGATCCGCCGTTCGCAATGGCTCCCCTCTCAAACTCACATCACTTCCGGACCGGACTTCGCATAATCCGGACGTTGCCATAAGCGCAATTATGCGAACCTCCGCATAATGCTCCTGGGCGCAACGTTTGCCAGAGCGACCGAGGCGGTCCGGAAGCGCGCCAGTGGGCGTCCCGACCGCGGCCGGAACGGCCGCCGGAAATCACCGGCAAAGTGGACCGGAAATTCAGACCTCCTGACATAGGCGGCGATACTTTTCCCGTTTTTCAGAGCGGGGAGCCCGTTTGGGCGTGGGACGGGGGGTGCGGACCAAACCTGTCCGCTTTTTTGATCGGACGGGGGTATACCGGGGT
>Ga0302319_10007860_pt1 | contig 20869 bp, 17 predicted proteins | sample Bog_T0_2_FD_203319 | JGI IMG/M metagenome (GOLD analysis project Ga0302319, IMG submission 203319) | Peat permafrost microbial communities from Stordalen Mire near Abisko, Sweden - Bog_T0_2 | ecosystem: Environmental > Terrestrial > Soil > Wetlands > Peat | place: Sweden: Abisko, Stordalen Mire... | reverse complement strand
GCCCGAACGGGCGAGACTACTACCCGCAGGGCCCGGACGCGATCAGCCGCGCGATAGCCGACCACGTGTGGCGGCTCAAGCGGTTGACAGACGTCCGGCAGGAGCTCGAAGACATCATCGAGCACGTTGCGAAGTCGCTCTGAGAGACTGCCGGCGTGGCCCGCCAGGCTGCGGCCGCGGCGGGCCTTTTTCTGGCCAATCTGACCTATCGCCTTCTGATCGAGGAGCATCTTTCTCATCGCGATGTCATCGCTCCGCCAATCTGACCTATCGCCTTCTCGCCCACGATGATCCGAGAGAATCCAGATCATCGAGATCATGGCGCCGGCAATCACGCCCCCTCCGGAAAGATGCGCCGGTTTAAGCGCGGCTGGCTCAACAGCGCAAAGAGATCGTCCTCTTCCTCTGCGGGATTCTCCACAGACAGGCGCGTGCGGCTGATCGGCGACAGCCCGAACTCGCTGCAAAATGCCCGCATGATCAACAGCGCCTGGTTCCTCTGCCTCACCGCCGGATGCGCCACCATGCCGACGACCACCCAGTTGCCGCTTGCGTCCCGCGCGCGCCGCGCAATCACGCGTCCCTGCTTTTCCACGAGCAGGTAGCATGCAACGGACTCCGCGTAAGCGATGACGGCGCCCTCGAGCATGTGCGCATCCGGACGCCTGGCCAGATCCATCCTTTCCAGCTCTTTAACCCACAGGTTCCAAGCCTCCCGGGCCCGCTGGTTTTTCTGGAGGTACGCCGGACACCGCGGCAGGCCATCCGTCGCCTTCGGCTCGGCCGCCGCCTTGGCCGCGAGCTTGTGCACGCCATGCCGGCGAGGATCGCCCTCGACGATCTGAAGCGCTGTCGACTTCGGTTTTCGGCCTTTCATGGTCGGGGAAGAAAAGTCCTTTGGAATCTAAGTGCCACGGGTAAGTTGTTCAGCTCTCCAGCCTTTTTGACCTCGAAAATCAGCGGTTTTGCTGGCATTTGGTGGTCTCAAAATGAAAACAGAAATTTCAATTTCGCGGATTTCCACGTGGTTGGCCAACGTTGGTCACCGCGCCGGATCGGTAGCTTTTCAGACCGGCTACCGGTCCCTCCTGCGATGGGCGCCCGGCGCTCCGCCATCGTCTTGCGCGCATGGCATAGAGAACAAAGCGTTTGGACGTTGCTGAGGTCCAGCCGCAAGTCGCCGCGCTCAGCGATCGGCACGACGTGATCCATGTGGAGGTGGCACTCGCCGGTCGCGAAGGCGATGCGCAGCTCCTCGAGCGCCTAGTCGCGCAGGATGTCGAGCCCAAACGACTGCGCCTGGAAGCACTCAGGCGGCATCCAACCGCATTTGACGCAGCGCCAGCCGTCGCGCTCGAAGCAGGTCACTCGCAGACGGCGGTGGTCGCCGTCGTAGCCGCGCTCGGCCGTCGTGCCGCGGGCGTCGTCGTACATCCGATTCGACGCAGCAGCACGAGCACGCGCGTGCTTCTCGCAGCGCGGGTTGCCGGCGGCCGCGGTGTCGCCACAGCCGTGCTCGGCGCAAGTGCGCTTTGGAAGCATCGGCATCTAATGCAGTCCTCTTCGCGGGTCCTGCGGCGCGCCGGCCTGTCCCCGCCGGCCGATTCTTGCATTTCAGGTCTCAGGATTTTGTCCGACAGTTGGCACCCATTGCGCCGACGTTGGCCCGTGTAGCGTCCGTTGTGTCGGCCTTGGCGTCGGGCTTGGCCGCACCGGACACCGCCAAACGGGGGCGACCGCAGGCCCCGCGCTTCCAGGCCATGTGCCTGCATCCTACCTGACCTTTGCCTCTCACCTGACCATGCAATCGGCCACCACCTGCAGGAACCCGTTGCGAGCGGAGAACGGGACGCCGTCCTCGTCGCGGCCATCCAGCTTGCGCAGCTTCCAGCAGCGCCCGTGCTGCAGCTTCTCGGAGACGCTGTACTTCGTGCCCTGCGGGGCCTGCGTCTGGATGGGGTTACCGCCATCGGGGCTCTCCAGCCAGATAGCGCGGAGATGCCCCTTCCTACCCCAGGAAGGCTTTACGCGTCCGCCTTCGATCAAATGCGTGGCCGCATCGAGAGTGCGGAAGCCGAGGGAGGTTCCATCAGGCGCGTAGTACGGGATCAACTGCTCAGTTTTCATCGAGACGCACTTAAGGTATGGGGAAAAGGGAGAGAGTTTAACGAGAGTCCCATCTCTCGAAGGCGGACGCCGCAGCCAACTCCTGAATAACAGGCACGGAATTCAGTCGTCAACAGTAAAGTGAATCCGACGAAGGAGGAGGGCGACGTGGTGGTGGGTTTCCGAAAGGTCGTTCCGACCACTTGTACGACATGCCGACTACGCGGCCAGATGGAACGACATTACAGGGCTGCAAGCGCGTTTGCGCGACCTAATCTCTCCCACTAGCCCGGAAGAGGGCCGCATCGGACTACTCGTGCCGGAATGAGGCGGCATGAATCGAACGCTGTCGCCAGGAGGTTGCGGCCATTGAAGCTCAGATCCGAGCCCATCCCTCGTGGTCGCTTCAGAACTCCAGTCGCGCTTGAAACGCGATCATCCGCGGCGAGCTGTCGCCTCCCAGTCCGACGCCCAGGAGTCCGGTCGGCGGAGAGGTGGGGAAGCTGAGCGCTCCAAATCCGTTCTGTGTAGAGGGCTTACCCGGAATCCCTGCATACACCAAGACCGGAAGACCGAAATTGGGGTGATTGAAGAGATTGAAGACTTGACCGTCGAGGCGCAACTTCAGGCGTTCCGTCACCTGGAACCACTTGGTCAGGTACAGGTCACTCCAGACGAAATCAGGACCGCGCAGCGCGTTCCGGCCGAGGTTACCGAACTGGCAATTCGCCGGGCTGTTGCCGCCGGCGCAGGCACCAGTACTGGGATCGACGGTAGAGACGAAGGCATCCGGGTTGAGCCATTGGATGGTGCCCGGTTGAGTCACTCCAGGAATCGGATTGTGGTCATACAGTGGCACCCCAGGGACCACACTGGCGTACTGCGGGCCGCTGCCCTGCACGATACCGTCTCCGTTGGCGGAATAGGGCGAACTCAAGACCGAAAACGGCAAGCCGCTATGCCAAAACGCGGTACCCGAAACCTGCCATCCGTTCAGTACCCGGGCCAACATGCGGTTGCGGACATGGATCGGCAACTGATAAACATACTGGGCTGTGAGATTGTGGCGCACGTCGTAGTCGCAGGGTCCGTATTGGCGGCCCAACTCACCCGGCAGCGGCGAAAGAATGGCGCCGGCGGCGAACGGAAGGAATCCGCCGTTCGAGACCGTATCCATACAATGGCTCCAGGTGTAGTTCGCCTGAATCTGGAAGCCGTGGCCGAGGCGCTTGTCAGCGGTCAACTGGAGACCGTTGTAATGGCTGTTCGCGCCAGTATTCAACTGTGTGACCGACCCAAAGCGGGGATCGGTGGGCTGGCTGTAAGGGAACGGCGCGAAGCACCCCTGGCAGACCGTCTGATAGCCGTTCACCTGGGTTTCATACGGCTGGTTCACGGCGCGCGTGCCGACGTACTGAGCGCGCAGATTGAGAGTGTCGCCGGCCTGGTGTTCCAGGGCAAAGCTCCACTGCATGAAGTAAGGCGCATGGAGCTTGCCATCCGGAACGGCGGTCATCGCAATCGGGGGCAGGCAGGCGTTCGGGTTGGCGAGCGCCGAGGCACAGGAAAGTTCGCCCTGAGCGAAACCGGAATTGAACATTTGATTCGCAGAGCGAGTCGCGTCCACGGCGCTATCCGGCACGCCGGGCGCGATGGCCGTTCCGCCAACGTTGCCCAGCAGCCCGCCTAGAAACGTCTTCGAGTACGGCGGGTTCACGCCCACGAGATCGACGACGCTGCCGGGCAAAACGTCGCTGAACAGGCCAAACCCGCTGCGCAGCACCGTGTGCGGCGCGATTTGCCAGGCGATGGCCGTTCGGGGCTGCAGGATCGCCGCGGGTGTGGCGGCGAAGATCGTCCCCTGTTCGGTCCGAATGACCTGGCTCAGTGGCTGATTGACATTGTGGGAGATGGAACCGAACGACCCGGCGAGGCGCGCCACGGCGTCATGTGGATTCAGGGGATTTGAATTGTAGGTATCGCGAAGGCCGAAGGTCCAGGTCAACGTGCGGCTGAGCTTCCATGTGTCCTGCGCATAGAAGTCCAGGTTGAGGAAGTTGTAGGGCTGCGAATCGGCCAGCGGGAAGGTTTCCGAAGCCGTCGATGCAACTCCGTAGATAAATTGCGGCAGGGTCGTGTAGGTGACCAGCGGGACCACGCCCTGCCCAAAATCGTAGTCGTTCAGGCGGAAGATGCGGCTGTTGGTTCCGAAGCGGAGTTCATGCGCACCGGCCGTCCAGGCGAGGTTGTCGTTGATGAAGAAGCGGGTGGCGCGGCGGCCCTGCACCCACGTATTGTCGAGCCCGCCGAGCGTAGTGAAGGGCGCACTGGCGCCGCTGCCCTGGAGGACGATTGGAAAGGCTGCCAGCGTCTTCTGCAAGTCGGCTGGCCCAAACAGGCTTTCATACCACGAGAAGGCGGGATTGAAGTAATTCACCAGACGCGCGGAGAAGACGTGCGTGTAGCCCGCCGCGAGTGAGTAAAGGGGCTGCGGCGAGACGGCGTTGAACAGCGGATTGATCGGATCGGTGTAAGCGGCCTGAACTCCGGTGTCGGACTGAAACCGGAACCAGGTGATGTTCTGAGCGTCGATGTTGTAGTCGATGCGAGCGGTTTGCACTTGCTCGTGATCGTCGCTCGAATGCGAAACGCTCTGGCGGTTCGCGCAACCGTTCCCATTGGGCGGGTTGCCACCGGCAACAGTCCCATTGCTGTTGAAGGGGCAGCCCAGAACGGGCAGCGGTGTGCCCGCGGTATTGCCATACAGAGAAAAGAGCTGCTTATAGAACGACACGAGTTGAGGCGCCGGCTGATAAGTCGATCCGGTAATGGAGTCCACGCCACCGCGCGGGAGTTGTTGCAGCACGTAGTTCTGAAACGCCGGCGTCGGAACCGTCGCGGCGGTGACGATCGGGAGCGCGATCCGAACCCATTCGGAATCGAAGAAGAAAAACAGCTTGTCATGGAGGATCGGACCGCCGAGACTTCCTCCGAAGTGATTCACGGTGGAGCGCGGCTTGTGGTTTCCGGCGGTGGCGTTGGTGAAGAAATCCGCCGCATTGAACTTTGAGCCGTTCCACAGTTCATACAGGTTTCCATGAAACCGATTGGTACCGGACTTCGTGACATAGTTGACCTGAGAAGCTCCATACCGGCCTTGATCGACGGCATAGGAGAGGGTATTGACTGTTACCTCGGCGATCGAATTCAGTCCAAGCACAAGATTGGTCGAGAGACCGCTGTTCAGATTCGTCAGCGGATCGTTGGACTCCAGACCGTCGACGATGTAGCCGTTGGAAAGAGAAGGCAGACCATTGAACTCCACGTTGCCATAACCGTTCGTCCCGCCCACGAAGTCGTTTCCGCTGCCCGCTGTGTTGATGAGAGCGCCCGCGGCGAACTGCAACGGGTACGTCATGTCGCCGCCAGGGTTCGGGAGGTTTTCAATGGAGCCGGCGTCCAGCGCTGTCGAGGTATTCGCATTCTCCGGGTTGATCAGTGGAGATTGCTCCTGCACAACGATGCTTTCAATTGCGGATGCGATGTTCAGCGTGAAATCGACCGTTTGCTTCCGCCCAAGTCCTGCGGTCACCGAGTTGCGCTGCTGAGCTTGGAAGCGCCCCACTTCGACTTTTACCGAATATAGGCCAGGCTTTAGCTGCGGAAAACTGAACCGGCCTGCGTCGTCCGTTTTCGCGGATCGCGTCAGGCCATTCTCCGTGTTCGTGATGGTCACGCTGGCGCCAGAAATGGCGGCCCCGGCAGGATCGGTAACTGACCCGACGATCGCGCTCGTCGTCTCGCCCTGGGCCATCACCGGAATACGCCACACCACAGTGCAAACTAGGAACGCAACGAGCTGCATCAGGAGCACGCGGCGAGTGCGTAATTTAGGCATACCTAAAAATACCGACAAGCAGGACTCCTGTCAAGCCGATGGCAGTTTTGCAGCACGTGTATAGTTGGACTGCCGCCCAACGCAGCAGCGTCTTGCGTCCGTCCGGGAGGCGGACTAGGCTGTATTTAGTGGCACCTAGATCACATGCGCTTGTCAACACGGAATCGATGGACGATTATTTGAAGGCGATTCTGGAGCTAAGCGGCACGCAAGAGCAACGGGTAACGAGCAACGCCCTCGTGCAGCAGCTTGGTGTCCGCGCTGCTTCAGTCACTGGAATGCTCCAAAAGCTCGCCGCGCAAAAGCCGCCGTTTGTGAAGTACGAGAAACACCACGGCGTGCGTTTGACTGCAACTGGGAAGATGCGCGCGCTGGAGGTTCTTCGCCGCCACCGTTTGCTGGAGCGTTTCCTGCATGATTTCCTCGAGTACTCGTGGGACGAGGTTCACGACGAAGCGGAAAGGCTGGAGCACTTTATCTCGGAGCGGCTGGAAGATCGGATCGCTGCAAAACTGGGAGACCCGCAAACGGATCCCCACGGACACCTGATTCCAGAGCGAAATGGTGCGCTCCCGGCTCGGCAAGAAGTGCTGCTCTCACAATGGGCGTGTGGAATCCCAGCAGTGATTAGCAGCGTGTCCGACCGCGATGCCGCGGCGTTGCGGGAGATGACCCGTCTGGGATTGAAACCTGGTGTGGCTATCACTGTGGAATCTGGAATGCGCAGCGCCTCTGTACGGGTCCGTGTCGCCGGTCGCGCCGACGCGGTCCGTTTGAGACAGGCTCTCGCCTCTGAGATTTCAGTCATCCCCGGCCTCAGCGATGGTGCCGGCACGGAGAGCGGCTCATCGAACGACTCGCTTTAGCCTGCGACTGACAAAAGTGCTGACGTAATGGCCCGCCTGATCGCGGACGGGTTGCCGAAGGCGGACCTCTTGTCCGGCACAAAGCCATCCTGCACGGCACTCCAAGGCATGCCGCCACTCGCTCGGCAAACGCCCTAACGATACAAGTGGTCCCGGTCCAGCCCGTCTGAGGATTGTGGTCGTGAAGCGGCACTATCGGACACATCACCGCCCCAAGGCACGCGTGCCACACCCCGGTGGCGCCTGACCCGAAAAGTGGGTAGTGGGTCAGTTTGAGTTTAGGGCCTTTCGATATGCCCCATCCCGAAAATTAAGACGCAAACGAAACAAAGCCTCATGGGATCGCGATCAGTAGGCCACCGCTTATGCCAACCGATCGCTCATGCCCTCGCCCAAAGTTGTACTCGTAGCCCGGTTCAAGGTACCAGCCGAATCTATGCTTCTTGGAGGGCCAGAACATAAAATCCAGCACGACTTCGCCGCCGAGTGAGTTCGTCGTGGCGCTGTATTTCCTGGTGTGAATCCACTCCGGACCTACCCCGAACATAAACTCCACTTTTTCGGAGAGGGTCCAAGGCTTCTTGAACAGAAGGTCCGTGTCCCATTCTGTTGAGTGATGGCCGAAAGTCGCCGTAACGCCCGTCTCAAGTTCCAACCAGTTCTCTATCGGCGTAACTTCAACCGCGACGGTGGGGCCGAAGCTCCATCCGCCGTCTGTGAGATTCCAGCCAGGAGCTCCTCCAAGCTCGACGACAGCGGCAGGCTCCTTATTGACCGGCTGCGCGAAAGCGTTTCCAGAGCAGAGCAAAGATACGATCAATACAGATTTTGTCGTGTTCACTCGATGTGCTCATATCCAAGTTCTCACAGTTTGATTTTGGGGTGCAAAGTCCTTAATCTTCTGAACTCAAACAGACCCACTACGTGCTTTTCCTTCACGAGCGACTCCAGCGGCCCAAGAAAAGACCCATTCGGGCGCCTCCTGAGTGGGCGGCTGCGCTGGGAGCCTGCAGAGCCCTGACGCCCAGCCCCCTTCCGCCGCGCCCACAACGATCTCGGCGCAACAGCAGGGATTCTGGCGAGTGCCACGGTTCCCTGGATGGGCACTTGCCACATTGGCTAGCCAAGGTGTTAGGTTCTCAGTCGCGGCTGATCTCGCGCGAGGTGCGACGCGGCCCGCCGCCTACACCAGCCGATCCCGGCCGTCGGAGCCGATCAGTTGCTTGCAGTCCCCTGCCCGACCCCTCAAAGTTCATACTGGTCGCGTTTGTGACATGCACGCCTGTCCGTTCATATGACAAATGAGATCAGGTAGAACCTTGAGGGACCGAGCGCGGTCATCCCGATCCAATGGCTGAGCCAGCAGGTGCCCCTGGCAGCCTCTCGAAGTCAGTTTCAGGCCGATGCAATGCCGAGTTCTACTGTCGATTGGCGCTCCTGCGTGTACCTCGCGATCCGCTAGCCTGAGTTACTTCCGAGTAGCGCGCCACTCGGGCACTACTTCTTACAAGCTGACTTCTGGCCCGGCGTCGCACAACTTCCGTCTGGCGCGTCATCGAACATCCAGCCGCCCAAGTGGAAACTGATTGTCTGGTGAATTTATGCGCCGTCGCCGGCATGCTCGGTAACGCCATGATATGCTTGTTCGCTATTGAAGAAAAATTTATGGCCACCACGAAGAACTTCTTAAGGCGCTACACCGATCTTCCCGCACTGATACACCTGCTGCGGACCGCGAGCGTCACCTTTCTCGATCCGTCGTCTTGGGATGACAAGAATGACGCCTATTTTATGAATCTCTACAAAGAGAAGACGGGCCTCACAACTCTCTTAGCGATCTGCTGCTCTATGGAATCCGAGACCTATCACCAGTGGCGTGTGTTCTCGAACGGACCGAGTGGTGTTTGCATTTCCTTCAAGCGTCAAGAGCTCATCGATGTTTTGGAGGCGAACGAAGCCGTGCGCTCTGGGGAGGTTAAGTATCTCAAGATCAAACAGCTCAAGACGAGCAATGCTGCGATCGACGAAATGCCATTCCTCAAACGAGCGCCATACGGCCCAGAGCACGAATTCCGGTTCATATACGAATCCAAGACAACCAGATTGCGTTCCAAGACCTATCCGGTTCCCCTGAGGTGCATCGACAAAATTTACCTGAGTCCCTGGATGCCGGAGGTGGTGGCCGATTCGGTCAGAGATACTTTAAAAGAGATTAGGGGTGTAAGTTCCATTCGCATTTTACACTCCACGCTTATCCGTAATGATCAGTGGCAGAGCTACGGCAACCGCATCGCGCAACTCTAGGCAGCTCATGCCTACGACAGTCCCTTCGTGGGCAACACGACTTCCAATGATCAGGCGACAAGGCGCCTCTCCCGACAGCAGGCGTCTGCGACAGGTGGCCGTGGACGTGAACGTTAGCGTTGTCCGATTCTGGGAAGTTGAGGTGGTTCTGGGTGGATCGCCGGCCATCCAGACAATGAACTCGCCCCACGCGCCCGCATGCCAGTATCCGGGTTGCGCGTTAACCACCCGCGGACAGCAGCACCGGTCACTTCCCAGGGGACGGGCACGCTGTCAGACTTCGGCGAAGAATCGTTTCCTGGTTGCTTCATCCGCAGCCAGATCGGGCCCGCTGAACAACGAGTCTGGCTGGCGGCTCGGGTCTTCCGCGATCAGCGGCAAGGCCCGGGCGCGGCGGGCATCGGCATCCGGTCCTGTTGCGAGATACAGCTCACTGAACCACTGGTTGAAGGTGTGCAGCCGTCCGGCGTAACCATCATGCTCAGCTGCGTAGGCGTGACAGGCAGCGTCCCAATCATCGAAACGCAGTAAATGATCGCGCAGCACCCGGGCGTCCCGCAAGGTCAGGGAAAGGCCCTGGCCGTGGGTGGGATCGCTCGATGTCGCCGCGTCGCCCAGCAGCGCCACGCCGTCGCGGTACGGGTGATCGACCCAGCTATGCGCGCAGCTGAAAGTCGCTAATGGGCCGATCTGTCTGGCATCCTCGAAAAGCGCAGCGCTCGCGCCCGTCTTCTTACAGCCTTCAACGAATCTCGCGAGATCGCCGGGCCCCTGAAGGCGCGCTTGCGTCCCGTCGTGGTAGCAAAGATACATACGCACGCGTCCGCCACTCTGGGGAGCGACGACGACGAGTTGTCCCAGCCCGAAGTGATAAATGGCTTGGCAGGTGTCTTCCGCCGCCGGCACGTTTTCGAGCAGAACCCCGGCGATCATCATGTCTTCAGGATCGCGCAGTACCGGGAAGCGAGCCGAAGATCGCACCACGGAAGATCGTCCCTCCGCCCCCACCACCAGCCGCGCGGAGACGGTTTCAGCGCGGCCATCTTTTTCCATGACCATCACCGGCGGCGCGCCCGGCCGCACCTCGCGAACTACAGCGCCGCGGCGCACTGTGGCTCCTGCAGCCGCCGCCCCTCTCAGCAGCGACTCCTGCATGGCCGGGTGATAGCAGGCCAGGCAAGGGAGTTGCGCCGGTGTGGTGGGGACGACTTCGCGGTGGGCCACCCGGTCATTCACGACATAAGAGTCTACCCAGCTGATCTCGTGCCCGCCGGCATCGGCGAGACATCCTGCGATTCCCAAGGAGTGTGCTTCGGCGTTGCCCCACGGAAACATCATTTCGCCGCGAACGCGGTCCTTGAATTGCTGCTCGTGCTCGATCACCAGCACGTTGGCGCCATGCTCCGCCATGTTCTTGGCGAGAGCCGCGCCGCCCAGGCCGCCGCCGGCGATGGCCACATCATAGGATGTCGGCATGCTTCCTTCGCGCAATCCGGGATTTCCATCTTAGCTTCCCGGCTTCATATCAGGTTACAGCATCGCAGGAAGTCTCGATAATACCCATAAGAAATGAGTGGCGTCCAATTCCGACAGGAGCCAATGGGTGCCCTTGGATACGTTTCGGTGCAAGTCTCGAACACTTCACCATTCCTCCTTTTTTCTTCGCCACGGTTCCGTTTGTCCAGTACCCGCCGCCTCCTACCTCGGCGTCAACGGGACAAGAGCAGCCATAGCTCCCGGTTTGTCGGCCATCCGGACAATGAACCCGCCCGTCACGCGCGCCTGCCAGTGTCCGAGTAGCGCGTCACTCGGGCACTACTCTGCAAGGCATGTCCCTGCATGCCATTGGCACCGCTGGCAGAAGGGGTCTTCAAGAACGAACCGGGGCCGGCCGCCTGAACAGTCGGCGACTCCACACCAGAAAGAGAATTTCGGCTGAATTATACTAAACCCATGAACAAAGGCCGCGCCCTCCTATTGATTCTCTCTTACGTTTCTTTGTTCGCCGCTGAGCCGCGACACGACAAAGCTGGCAAGAAACTGGTAGGAGCCTGGCGATTGGTTTCAGTGGAGGGCACAGACGCCACCTTTCATTTTCCTTTTGATCACCCTACGGGCATCATCACCTACGATCGGTCCGGCTGGATGGCTGTCCAAATCGATGTTAAGGGCGTTCGCAAGCCCTTCGTGAACGGCCCAGCGTCCGGCACTGGCGAAGAGAAAGCGGCTGCCTTCGACAATTACCTCGCGTATTACGGCACCTACACGCTGGATTTGAAAGCGCAAACCATCACTCACCACTTGGAGGACGCAAGCCAACCAAATTGGCGCGGCGTCAACAATGTCCGATGGTTCGAATTTCAAGGCAATGATCGCCTTCTCCTGATCCCCCGCGAGGACGGGAAAGGAGGAGTGATTGACCGAAAGAATGCGACGTATAAGCTTCTGTGGGAGCGCATCAAATAGTGACTTACCCGCAAGTCCGGGTTCCGGACGAGTGGTCGGCCACTCGGAAATAACCGATTCGACCCCATCACCGCAGTATTGAAGTCCTGGGCCGTTGCCGCCCCCCCCTCGCAGACTACTCCTGAGGGATATAACCGGCCTCTGCCGACCGCTTCCTGCCGCTATGCAGTTCGGGCGGCGACTGGCAGCCAAGCCGATTCCGCGGCAGTGACGAAGCGCAGCGCCCGTGCCTCAAGCGCGCCGTTCGGCTCCCGCTCGCCGCGTTCCCAAACAGACAGCGTGCTTTGGTCCACGCCGATCCGGCGTGCGGATTCCTTCTGTGAAAGCCCCATCGCTAGGCGGCACAGGACCAGACGATCGGCCCAGCCGTTTGAGGGCGGCAGGGGATTGTAACCGAGGAATTGGATGATCGCCGGCATGTACTTCAAACCGGGTTTGGTCCGGCCGATCTCCCAGTTGCAAATGCTCGTCTTGTCCACGCCGAGCTGTTGCGCGACCTGTCGTTGTAGCAGCTTGAGCGTGAGGCGCCGGCGCAGTAAATGGTCGCCCAAGGAGTTCAGTTCCTCCGGCGGCCGGGTTCGATTGTCCATTCTGTGGGTTCGCGGCAATACCAGCGCTGCGGCTTCGTCCGGTTCGCTGAATCGGTACGCGATGAAGATCTCGGCGTGCTGGACTCCCGAGCGCTCGACCGTGTTGACCTGTATTCTTTCCTCGAGGATGGCGTCGAATCCACGTCCTGCCCATGGATGCCCGAGGGTCAGCCGTCCTTGAGAGTCAGACGTGGTGGCCCGGGGTGCCGGATGGCCGCAGCAAACTTCACACTGGAGATTTGTCGGGTTTTCAGTTTGAATTTGTCGGGTCGCATGTCGGGTTTTTTGGGCTACCCGACAAACAATGACCCAGCACAATCAATAACTTACGATGCAATTGTCGGGTTTGTCGGGTTTTTAAAGGAGTAGAGGGCCCCAGGGATTCACGAACAGAAAACAGTGCCGCCGCCAGACTCCGTTGTCGTGTCTGTGGCTGGCGTCCATTTTTGGACTCCAGTTGGACTCCGGGAACCATGCTTCTGGCGACTGGATGGGCTGTAAGTGTTTGAAAAATAATGGTGGACCTGGTCGGGTTCGAACCGACGACCTCTTCCATGCCATGGAAGCGCGCTCCCAACTGCGCCACAGGCCCACGCGAGGCGGGACTTCTTCAGTATAACGCCTGCGGGATCGGGCATCAATTGCGGCCTGAACCCTCGCGCTGTCAACCCTTCATGGCGGGTCTTGGAGGAATTGTCCAGGAGTGCCTATGGGCGAGTGGCCCACCGATGGTGATGAGAATCCGCCGGAGCCGATTCTCCGCGGCCCGGAGTCCGGCCGGCGTGATAAGTTGGGGGCATGAAGCGGGAACAGGCCTGGGAGATCCTCTGCGAATTCGTCCAGAACGACGGGCTGCGGCGGCATGCTCTGGCGGTAGAGACGTGCGTGGTCGCCTATGCACGAAAGTCCGGCGAGGACGAAGTGAAGTGGTCGGTGACGGCCCTGCTGCACGATTTCGACTGGGAGCTCCATCCCAGCCTCCCCGACCATCCGTTGAAGGGCGAGCCGATTCTGGCCCAGCGCGGGGTCGAAGAGGAGATCCGCCGGGCCATTCTCAGCCACGCCGACTACTCCGGCGTGGCGCGCGTTTCGGCGCTCGAAAAGACGCTCTTCGCCTGCGACGAGCTGGCCGGGTTCCTGACCGCCGTGAGCTATGTGAAGCCCGGCCGCTCGATTCACGAGGTAGAACCCAAAAGCGTCCGTAAGAAGATGAAAGACAAGGCCTTTGCGCGCAATGTGAACCGCGACGACATCGTCCAGGGCGCGACCGGATTGGGCGTCGACCTGGATGAGCACATCGCCTTCTGTATCAAGGCGATGCAGCAACGGGCCGTGGAATTGGGGCTGCAAGGCAATCCGCAGCCGTCGGCCCCGCCCGCGCAGTGAAACTCTGACATGATTGCCGGCCTCCGGGCCGCCTTTGGGGAGGCAGGAAGGATCCGGCCAGAGCGCTCTTGTCGCGCGCCACCATGCCCCGATTTGCCGGGCCTCCCCCGGCCTGGGTTGTCGCGCTCTCACGCCGGGCTTGCCGAACCGTCTGGCGCGAGGCCGGATTGAGCGGTTTGGCGGCGTTTGTTGGCCGGCTGTTGGCGCGCCTCTTCAGCCCATGGCCGGCGCAGTCTGCGCCCACAGTCGCCTCGGCACCCCGAGGTCACGTGGTGGTCCTGCAAATCTCCCATAAGACCTTGTGAATTCAACCCGATAAGCAATTGGTAGAGCTCAATGTTCCCGGCACTCCAAGCGCTAACGGCCAAATTCTCGCGCAGGCCCACGATCGCCGCGCGCGAAATGCGGGACCTGCTCGAATCTGACCACGCGGCGTTTCTTGAAGCCGCAGTGAAGCTGATCAAAGGCCCGGGATCGGAGCCCAGCCACCAGTACCTGCTCACCCTTCTCGTCACCGAGAACCTGATCCTCGAACGCCTCGCCAATCCCGTCGGACTCGACTTCGACGACGCGGCCCAGATCGCCCGCTGCATCCAGGCCGCGATCGACCCTTCCCTGGCCATCAAGCTGCTGCGCCTCACCCTCCCGACCCAAGCGGGCGCCGCCGCCGTCACCCGGCTGGATCGCCTGCTGAGGGTTCTGGAAATCGTCGGCGCCATCTCGGACGACTCGCGCACCATGCCGCTTCTGGCGCGGCTGGTCGGGCATCCCGATATGATCGTGCGCTCCAAGGTCGCCCTGCTGATCGGGCGCATCAACAAGAACCTGTGCTGGGTCGAAGCCCGCCTCAACGAATCCGATGCCCGCGTCCGCGCCAACGCCGTGGAATCCATCTGGGGCCTCGACTCGCCCGAATCGCGACAGGTCTTCGCGTCAGCGATCGAGGACCCCGACAATCGCGTGGCCGGCAATGGGGCACTGGGCCTGTACCGTTGTGGCGACCTCGCCGCCGCCGAGGCCATGGTCCAGATGCTGGCCCACGCCGACCCCAAGTTCCGCTCGACGGCGGCCTGGACTATGGGCGAATCCGCCGATCCGCGATTCCTCGGCGCGCTCACCGCCGGCCTGTCCGAACCCGACACCAGCGTTCGCCAGAGGATCTTCAGCGCCATCGTCAAAATCCGCAGGCGGATTCAGGAAATCCAGTTCAAGGCCCGGCTGCAGGTGGTCATCACGCGCTCGGAAATCACGGGCAACGCCCGCACCCTCAGCCTCGCCGTGCTGGGCAGCGGGAACCACTCCGTCACCCAACTCAATCCGCCCGAAGTGGTGATCTTCGAGCAGAATGCGGTGGTCCATCGGATCAATCTCCAGAGCCGCACAAAGGCCGACCATGCCGCCGCCGCCTTCGCCCTGCCGCGCATGCTGGACCTCGACGGGCCGTTCCGCCGGGCGCTGGCCGAAGGGCTGGGCAACTTTCTGCGCTACAAACGCAATCTGGATAGCTGGTCCGCGCTCCACTATCGCGCCGAGCCCGTGACTACCGGCCCAGTGTTCGAGTTCCGGCTCGACTCGGCTCTGCTCCGCTCCGGTTCCGGGGTGGCCAGCCCGACCGCTTCCGCCGCGGTTGTGGCGGCCACCGCGCGCGAATCCATCGAGTTCTCCACCGACCCCGGCGCCTTCATCCAGAGCTTTGAATCTGCCGACCCGCAGGCGGCGTCCTGCGAGAGTCAGGGTGAAGCCGCGCACCGCCTGGTCGTCGCCTTGTCCAAGATGCGCGGCTCGCGCTGCCTGTTCGTCTTCAGCTCCGCGGCCACCACCACAGGCTGGGCGGAAATCAGCGATCACGCCAAACTCAACCGGGCGGCGGTGTATCTGATCGCCATGGGACACGAGATCCCGGATGAAACTGCCGTGCTGTGCCGTGAAACGGGAGGCGATGCCCGGGTCGCCGCTTCTCCCGATCAGCTGATTGCCGTCTGCCAACGCGCCGCCGCCTCGCTGGCCGGTCTTTACACCGTCGACTATCTCCTGCCGGCCTGCTTCAACGGCCGGGTGAAAGTCCAGATTTACTCGGAACAGGGCTTCGGCGAGGACACCTTCCAGGCTTCGCCGGAAGCCGCGCGTCCGCCCGCAACGGTACTCAGCGCACCAGTGGATGCGTGAGCTGGTGACGCGGCGGCGGCCCAGCGAACGCACGATCAGGACGTTTCAAACAGCCGATCGAAGACGTGGCGGGTGCGTTCGCGAATCTGCAGCAGCTCGAGGTGCAGGGGCTGGTCGGCGAGGTGTTCGGGAACCCAGCGTTTCATCAGCCGGGTGAGAGTTTCGAGAGTCTGTTCCGACTGCGGCAGATCGCCTTCGGTGTGGCCGGAGATGAGCCGCAGGCCGTGATCGACGGCGCGGTAAAAGGTCGCCGCGTCGGAGAGGAACTGGGCGTCGTTGTGCTCGAGATGGCCCATCTGTTCGATGACTTCAATGCGCGCGGGCGTGTTGAGCACCTTGAAGAAGATGCCGGCGCTTTTGAGCCGCAGGTACATCAGGGCGAAGTCGATATCGTAGTAGCCGCCGGCGGCGTTTTTCAAAGGCGAGCTTTCGCCATGCTCGCGTTCGATGCGATCGCGCATCAGGCGCAGCTCCTTGCGCGAGCGGCCGCTCTGGCCGTAACGCCGCCAATCGATCTTCTGCAACTCGGCCAGGAAGGCGGTGGCGCGCTCGACGTCCCCGGCGACGGCGCGCGATTTCATATAGGCGATGCCCTCCCAGGCCTCGGCCTTCTGGGCGAAATAGTCGCGGAAGGCGGCTTCGGATTGAACCAGAGCGCCGCCCTTGCCGTTGGGCACGAGCCGGGTGTCGACGGCGAACATGGTGCCGTCGCCGGTGTAAGACCCGAGCAGGGAGACGAGCTTTTCGGCGACCCTGGTCCAGAAGTGCAGCTCGGGCAGGTCGGCGTCGGGCAGGATAAAAATCAGGTCGGCGTCGGAGCCGAGGTCGAACTCCTGCATGCCCAGGCGCCCCAGGGAGACGACCATCAACTGGTTCCAGGGCGAGTAGTCGAGATTGGCCGGGGGATGCGCTTCGCTGATCAGCTTAAGCGCCAACCGGAGGCAGGCGGCGATGGTTGCGTCGGCCAGGGCCGAGGCGCGCTCGAGCGTCTGAAACACGGAGGTCTGGAGGCAGATCGATTCGGCCTGGAGGCGGAACATCTGGCGTAGGAAGAAGCGGCGGATCTCGCCGATGTCCTCGAGCAGCGGCAGGACCTCGCCCAGCGCCATGCTGGAACGGCCGCGGGCGCGCATGGCGCGCAGCTCCTCGAAGTAGTCAGGTGTGCGGACAAGCTGTTCGGCGAAATACGGGCTGTGCTGGAAGATATCGAGCAGGTAGCCGCAGAGAACCGGATCGTGGTTCAACGCGCGCAGCCAGTCGTCGCGCCGGATCAGGGCTTCGAGGAGATGCTCGAAGGCGGAGCGCAATCGTCCGAAGCGCGCGCGGGCGATGGCGGCTGCGAAGGCGGGGGCGCGTTGATCGAGGAAGCGGACTAGGTTACTGACGCCGCTTTCCCCGAGCAGGGGATCGGCGGCGATCTCGGCGGCGCTCTGGCCGGGAGCCGCGGGGTGCTGGGTGTAGTAGGCCGGCTGCTGGGCGTGGATCACGCGTTCATAGACTTCCTGCACGTGAACCAGGTGCTGGTTGAGGCGGTTGAGCAGCGACTCGGGCGTGGGATCGTCGCCCAGCAGCGTGGCGGGCATGCGGCGCGCCACCAGGGCCAGCTCGGCGGGCCGCTCGGGCAGGGTATGCGTCTGGCGGTCTTCGGCGAACTGCAGACGGTGCTCGAGTTGGCGCAGGAACTGGTAGGCGCCGGCCAGCCGCGAGTATTCGGAATCGGAGAGCAGATCCTTGTCTCGCAGACGATTCAATGCCAGCAGCGTGCCCGAGTTGCGCAGCCAGGAGGCGCGCCCGCCGTGGACGCGCTGCAGGCATTGGACCAGAAACTCGATGTCGCGGATGCCGCCGGGAGCGAGCTTGACGTCGACGCCGCCGGGGCGCTTGCGCGCGGCCAGTTTTTCGCTGATGCGCTCGCGCGCCTCCGACATCCGTTCCACGGCCGAGAAATCGACGGTCGTCGAGTAGATCATGGGCTGCACCCAGTCCAGCAGCGCGCGGGCGAGCTCGGTGTCACCGGCGGCGCAGCGAGCCTTGATGAGCATCTGCAGCTCCCAGTCGCGGGCGCGTTTCTCGTAGTAGTGCCGGGCGGCGTCGAGCGAGAGGCAGACGTCGCCCAGGCGGCCATCGGGGCGCAGGCGCAGATCGACGCGATAGATCAAGCCCACGCTGGTGTAGGTGGCCAGCAACTCGGTGAGGCGGTTGGCGACTTTTTTATAAAACTCCTTGTTGGTCAGCCCGGGCACGCCGTCGGTGTCGCCCTGGCCCTGGTACAGGAACATCAGGTCGATGTCGGAGCTGTAATTCAGCTCGCGTCCGCCGAGCTTGCCGAGCGCGAGGACGGTGAAGCCGCAGACACTGCCGTCGGTCAGATGCGGCACGCCGAAACGGTTTCCCAGTTCGTCGCGCACGGCGCGGCAGGCGGCGGCGATGATGGCGTCGGCGAGGTTGGAGAGTTCCTCGGTGATCTCGGGCAGGCCGGCGAAGCCGAGCACGTCGCGCACGAGAATTCGAAGGATCTGGCGGCGCCGGAAGCTGGCGAGCTTGAGCGGGGAGAGCGCCGCGGGATCGGGGGAGTCGTCTTCCTGAGCGATCCAGGCTGCCAGGTCGGCCTCCATCTCGGGGGTCGAGCGGACGCGATGCAGGCATCCGGAACCGAGGATCGAGACCAGCCAGCCGGGATGGCGCAGCAACTCCTCGGAGAGGAATTCGCTGGAAGAGAAGACGGCGATCAGGGCCTGCAGGCCGAAGGGCGTCCAGGCGATCTGCTGAAACTCGGCCGGATGAGCGTCGCAAAAACGCTCCAGCCGCAGGACGGCGGCCTGCGGATCGGCCGATTGGCTGAGCAGGATCTCGAGGCCCTGCTGCAGGTCGGGCGGAATGGAATGGGCAATGGCGGAGAGCGCGAATTGCTCGTGCCTGGAGTCGGAGTGCTGACGCTTCTCTGGCAAACCGTGCCGCCCTGTCAGACCGCGTGGTCTGCCAAGGCGATTGTAACACCGGTGGCGATGGGTCCCGGGCGGATGACGGCGGCGTAGAAGCCGCCCCTGGCCCAGACGGGCGAGGACGGGTCGCCGGCGCGGGCGCGGGCATCGTACAGCCGGGGTTGGATCAGCAGGCCGGGCGCGGGGTTATAGACGTCCAGCTCGCGACAGGGCTGGCGGGGCTGGGTCAGTTCGATCAGCGCGCCGCCGACGTAGAAACGCTGGCCACTGCGCAGCAGACGGAAATCGAGTTCGCGGATGGTGAGGTTTTCGCCGAGCGAGCCGGCAACGATGGGGAAACCCTCCGAGCACAGGCTTTCTGTGTCCTCGAGCGAAACGAGGAGCAGCGCCTTGCGCGGGCCGCCGTGGTGCACGCGATCGGCCTGCACGTCCCCCTCAATGCCGAGCGGGGCCACCCAGCCTTCCGTGATCGGAAGCTTGGGGACCCCGCCCTTGGACACGTTGATCTGGTGGACGATGCCCTGCACTACGACAGGATATTAAATGTCGTAGTAAAGTGCGAACTCGTAGGGGTGCGGACGAAGGCGCACGGCCTCGGCTTCGTTCTTGCGCTTGTAGCTGATGAAAGTCTCGAGGAGTTCTTCGGTGAAGACGTCGCCCTTGAGCAGGAAGTCGTGATCGGCGGCCAGGCAGTCGAGCGCTTCGTCGAGCGAGCCGGGCATGGAGGGCACGTTCTTCATCTCTTCCGGCGACAGATCGTAAATGTCCTTGTCGAGCGGTTCGCCGGGATCGATCTTGTTCAGGATGCCGTCGAGGCCGGCCATCAGGTTCGAGGCGAACGACAGGTACGGGTTACAGCTCGTGTCGGGCGGGCGGAACTCGACGCGCTTGGCCTTCGGGCTCGACGAATACATCGGAATGCGGCACGCGGCGGAACGGTTGCGGCGGGAGTAGGCGAGGTTGACCGGCGCTTCGTAGCCCGGCACCAGGCGCTTGTAGCTGTTGGTGGTGGGAGCGATGATCGCCGACAGCGCCCGGGCGTGCTTCAGCAGACCGCCGATGTACCACAGCGCCAACTGGCTGAGGCCCGCGTAGCCGTCGCCGGCGAACAGCGCGTTGCCGTCCTTCCACAGCGACTGGTGGGTGTGCATGCCGCTGCCGTTGTCGGCAAACAGCGGCTTGGGCATGAAGGTAGCGGTTTTGCCGTACTGATTGGCCACGTTGCGCACGATGTACTTGAACAACATCATGTTGTCGGCCGACTTCACCAGCGTGTCGAACTTCTGGTCGATTTCGGCCTGGCCGCCGGTGGCGACTTCGTGGTGATGGCACTCGACGACGATGCCGACCTGCTGCATGACCTCGACCATTTCAGCGCGCAGATCCTGATAGTGGTCGGTCGGCGGCAGCGGGAAGTAGCCTTCCTTGTAACGCGGGCGGTAGCCCAGGTTGTTTTCGGCGCGGCCCGAATTCCAGCGGCCTTCCTCGGCGTCGACGTAGTAATAGCTGGAGTGCTGCGTGGTATCGAAATGGATGTTGTCGAAGATGAAAAACTCGGCTTCGGCGCCGAAGTAGGCGGTGTCGGCGATGCCGCTGTTCTTGAGATACGCTTCGGCCTTGCGGGCGATGAAGCGCGGGTCGCGATCGTAGCTCTGGCGCGTGATCGGATCGACGACGTCGCTGATCATGCACAGCGTCGTGACCTCGAAGAACGGATCGATGTAGGCCGTCTTGGGGTCGGGCACCAGCAGCATGTCGCTTTCGTTGATCGCAGCCCAGCCGCGAATCGACGAGCCGTCGAAGCCGAAGCCTTCCTCGAAGGCGTCCTCGTCCAGTTGGGTGATGGGATACGAAACGTGTTGGGAGAGGCCCGGCAGATCGGTGAAACGCAGGTCGATCTGCTTGGCTCCCTTTTCCTTGGCGTAAGCGAGTACTTGTTTCGGGGTCATGATGTTACTCCATCCGTTTGCGGTTTTCCACCACAATGAAACCCCTACGTTAACAGAGGCTCCGGGGTGAGTCCACAAACCGGCGTAAGAACGACAATCGGAAGTTTGAATGGTGGTGATCCAAAAATCCGATGGCGCGGGCGGACTATGCCAAATAATTCATACGTAAGGACATCACTAGGTCACGACAGGATCG
>Ga0302319_10007859_pt1 | contig 20871 bp, 22 predicted proteins | sample Bog_T0_2_FD_203319 | JGI IMG/M metagenome (GOLD analysis project Ga0302319, IMG submission 203319) | Peat permafrost microbial communities from Stordalen Mire near Abisko, Sweden - Bog_T0_2 | ecosystem: Environmental > Terrestrial > Soil > Wetlands > Peat | place: Sweden: Abisko, Stordalen Mire... | reverse complement strand
CGATTGCCGCCACCGGGCATACTCGAGCTCGAGGAGTTGCTCTCCAATCACCTCAACACGCGCGTGAAGGTTGATCTCTCGGCGAAGCGGGGGAAGGTCGTCGTGGAGTTCGCCACCCTCGAGGACCTGGAGAGGATCTACAAGCTGATGGTTGGACGAAGTGAGTCATCAGTAGCATAGGTTGCCGCGCTGAGTGGCCCAGATGTGACCTTTGGACCATCATGACCACTCAGAGTGGTATTTGATCCCTGAACCCTCGCTAGAGCTTCGTCCACACCCTGTGCATGAGGTTGTGGATTACGGTCGAAAACCGAGGTCAACGTCGAGGGTGAGGCCGTCAGGAGCGCACCGCTCCCGTCGTCAGTCCCAGGCGCTGTTGACCCACTCCGCCAAGGCGTCGGCGATTCCACCGGCGATGACCGCCGACCGCTCCACCACGACCGTGGGCGGGCCGATCTCGCAGATGACGGCCGGCATCCGGGTCTCCCGCAGCACTGCCAGCGACATGCCCCGGCTGCCGGCGTCCGGTACGGACAGACCACCCGGGAGCACGGCCTGGATCAATTCGGCCAGGCGGCGGCCCCCGGGGGAGGAGTACCGGTAGCCAGAGTAGTAGGCGGTCGAACACCCCGGTCCGCTCGTGTCCAGACGGAGACCGATGTAGACATCGGCATCACCGGCGTTGGCCTCCGAGGCCTGGATCGATCCATCGGGATGGTGGTGGGTGGTCACGCTGGCCCCGTGCTGGACCAGGATGCGGCGCAGCGACGCCACGGTGGCGTCCAGGCCACCTTCCTCACCGATGGCCACCTTCCGTCCGGCCAGTGTCCGGGGCGCCTGGCGCAGGCGCTCGCGGTCGCGGACCGCGCTCACCAGTTCGGTCCCGTCGTGGCGTGTGCCGAATCGCAGCAGCTCGGACACGGTGGCGGCCCCGGCGATGCCGTCCACCGGGAGGCCTACGTTGCTCTGGAACTCCCCCAGGGCGGCCGAGGTCATGTCCCCGAAGATCCCGTCGACGCGGCCGGCATCGAATCCGAGCGCGCTCAACCGCTGCTGGAGCTCGGCCACGTCGTCCCCGCGGAGCATGGGGGTCCTCCGGTAGAGGAAGCGGTCGCCCAGGCTGCGTCCGGCCTCGACCAGCGCCGACCAGGTCTGGGCCCCGCACGAGCCGTCGACCCGCAGCCCCCTCCGGTACTGGAATGCCTCCAGTGCCGCCCGGGTGCCGGGGCCGAAGCACCCCTCGGCGTCGATGCCGGTGGAGAACCCGAGCTCCTCGAGCCGGTGTTGGACGTCCGTCACTGCCGCCCCCTCGTCACCCACCGACAGGGTGACCGTGACCTCGGGCCTCACCGCCCTCGGGCCCCGGCCGGGCGAGCCCGCCAGGCCACAACAGCCCGGTGGACCGCTGGGTGGTGGACGACAGGGTGATGGACCGCCGTGTCCCTGCCTCCTAGAGGTGGGCCGACAACTCCTGGAGGAGCTGTCCCTTGCCCTTGGCGCCCACGATCCGGGCGGCGGGCTCCCCGTCCTTGAACAGGATCAGGGTGGGGATGCTCATCACGTCGAAGCGACGGGTGATGTCCAGGTTGTCGTCGATGTTGAGCTTGGCGATCTCGAGCTTGCCCTCCTGCTCGGCGGCGATCTCCTCGAGCACCGGCGCGATCATCTTGCACGGGCCGCACCATTCCGCCCAGAAATCCACCAGCACGGGAACGTCCGAGGACTTGACATGCTCGTCAAAGCTAGCGTCGCTCAGGGTTGTGATCTTCTCACTCATGACCGTTCGATCCTCCTGCCCGTTCGGGGGCACTGCACCGCGTGCCTCGCTGGCACACGCTACGTCAACCACCGGACAGCCCGGTGCATTCCCTGTCAGTACCGGTCGGTCTCGGGGTCCTCGAGCCACCGTTCGGCGTCGATGGCGGCCATGCACCCGGACCCGGCCGCGGTGATGGCCTGGCGGTAGCGGTGGTCCTGGACGTCGCCACAGGCGAAGACCCCCTCGACGTTGGTGCGGGTCCCGTCGAAGGTGCGGAGGTACCCGTTCTCCTCCATGTCCAGCTGCCCCTTGAACAGGGCGGTGTTGGGCTGGTGCCCGATGGCCACGAACAGCCCGGACAGGTCGATCGTCGACTCTTCCTCGCTGATGGTGTCCCGCACCCGGATGCCGGTCACGGTGGTGTCGCCGAGGACGTCGATGACGGCGGTGTTCCACAGGAAGGCGATCTTCTCGTGGGCGAAGGCACGCTGCTGCATGACCTTGGAGGCGCGGAGCTCGCCCCGGCGGTGGATGACCGTGACCTTGTCGGCGAACCGGGTGAGGAACAGCGCCTCTTCGAGGGCCGAGTCGCCCCCGCCCACCACGGCGATCTCCCGGCCCCGGAAGAAGAAGCCGTCACAGGTGGCGCAGGTCGACACCCCGTACCCGAGGAGCCGTTCCTCGTTGGGGAGGTTGAGCATCAGCGACTGGGCGCCGGTCGACACGATGAGCGCCTCGGCCGTGTAGGTGGGCTCGGCGGCGTCGGGGTCGCCCACCCAGATACCGAAGGGCCGGGAGGACAGGTCGACCCGGGAGGCCTTGGCCGTGACGTAGTCGGCTCCGAAGCGGGCCGCCTGCTCCCGGAAGGCCTGCATGAGCTCGGGCCCCATGATGCCCTCGACGAAGCCGGGAAAGTTCTCCACCTCGGTGGTGAGCATGAGCTGGCCGCCGGGCTGGTCGCTGGTGGACGACGGCTCACCCTCGATGACCAGGGGGGAGAGCTGGGCGCGTGCGGTGTAGATGGCGGCCGTCAGGCCGGCGGGTCCGGACCCCACGATCACCACCTTGCGGGCCTCGGTCACGACGAGGGTTCGGTGGTGGGCTCCACCCGTTGGCTCCAGGCCACGATGCCCACGGCCACGAAGAGCAGGCCCACCACCAGCTGGGACAGCCACACCCGCCCGTCGAAGGCGTACACGGTGAGGATGCGGATCAGGGCGATCGACACCAGGACGATGGTCACCACGCTGGCGGCGAAGACGATGATGCCGAAGACGACGGCCCGGGTGGCCAGCGTGAGGGGCCGGACGGTCTTGTCCCGCAGCAGGGTGACGAGGCTGTCGACGAGGTCGGCACCCCGGACCGGCAGGTCGGCGAGCGGGCCGGACCCCGGGAGACTCGACGCTGGCGTGTCAGGCTTCGGATCCATGGCGCGAGGATAGTCCGAGCGCCCGGCTGACCTGCCAGGCGACCGGCGGGCGACCGAACGGACGTCCCCGGCTCAATCCGAGGTGACGAGGCTCAGACCGATGGTGCCCGGCCCGGTGTGGGTGCCCACCACCGGGCCCAGGTCGACCACCTCCAGGGGGTGGTCGACCTGCACGCCCTCCAGCATGGCGAGGAACTCGTCGAGGTCGCTGGCGGCCCCATTGCTCACGGCCAGGCGGCTGAGGGGCGGCGAGTTCGTGGCCTTGTCGGCCAGGTAGTGCAGCGACCGGCCCCGGGTCCGCTGCTTGGACTCCTCCTCGACCACCCCGTCCACCAGGGTGACCACCGGCTTGATGGAGAGGAGTGATCCGAGGAGGGCACGAGCCCCGCCGATGCGCCCGCCCTTCTCGAGGTGTTCGAGGGTGTCGACGACCCCGAACACGTGGGTGCGGGGGATGAGGGAATGGGCCCGGTCGGAGAGGGTGTCGAGGTCGGCGCCCGACGCGGCCAGCTCGGCGACGTCGAGCACCATCAGGCCCAGGCCCATGGTCATGGAACGCGAGTCGATCACCCGCACCGGCACGCGGTCACCGAAGGCCTTGGCCGCGGTCACCGCCGACTGGTGGGTGGCGGACACCCCCGAGGACAGGTTGAGGCAGAGGACACCGTCGTAGCCGTCGTCGGCGGCGGCGGCGAAGGCCTCCTGGAAGGCGCCGGGCGACGGTGCGGAGGTCTCCGGGAGCACCGAGCTGGCCTTGCACCTGGCCCAGAAGTCGTCGGTGGACAGCGTGGTCCCGTCCACGAACTCCTCCGAGCCGAACCGGATCGAGAGGGGGACCACGGTGACACCGCGCTCGTCGGCCAGCGAGGCGGACAGGTCGCTCGCGCTATCGGTCACCACCCGGATCCGGGCCATCGACATCCTCCTGTTGTCCTCCGGGTCGGATCTCGTCACCGGGTGCGGAGGCGTGCCCCGGATCCACACTCACCGTCCGCAGGTGCCGGTGGGGGAGATCGGTCAGGCCGCCTCCGCCGAGTCTGCCACGGAACCGGTCGGCTGCGGTGCGGCCCGAGGGCCCGGTCGGGGTCCGGTCGGGTGGGTCCCCGTCCACCGTGGCCGTCGCCCCGGGGCGGTCCGGCCGCATCCCGGCGGTGCGCCGGGCGTGACGGGCCCCGAGCACCGCGGCAGCGCCGACGTAGGTGGCGGCGCCCACCACCACGGCCAGCACCACCCGGCCGAGCAGGGCCGGTCCATGGTCCGCCCCGGACACGTTCACGGCCAGGACGGTGGTCACCGCCATCGCCGCCGAGGCCCCGAGCACCCGCTTGACCGGGGTGGTCAGGTCCGGCCCCCCCAGGCCCCCGATCCGCTGGCGGACCACGGCCAGGGCCAGGAGGGCGGCCACCGAGTAGGCGATGGACAGCGACAGGGCCAGGCCCCGCACGCCGAGGGGCCCGACCAGCACCACCCCGAGCACGATGTTGATGCCGTTCTCCACCAGGTACAGCTTGAATGCCGTCCGGGTGTCCTGCATCGACTGGAACACCCGGATCATGTACAAGAAGGTGCAGAACCCCGGGAGGCCGAGGGCCAGCATGGCCAGGGCCGCCGACGTGGAGCGGGCGTCGGCGGTGGAGTAGGCCCCGTGGGCCAGGACCAGTTCGATCACCGGCCGGGCCAGGATCAGCATGCCGACGGCCGAGGGGATGATGATGGCCAGGATGCCCCGGAGGCCGAAGGCGACCCGGTGGCGGAAGGCCACGGCGTCACGCGTGGCCCACCGGGCCGACAGGGACGGGGTCACCGCGCTCATCACCGACACGGCGACGATCCCGTAGGGGAGTTGGAAGAAGGTGTAGGCGTAGTTGTAGGCGGTCACCGTCCCCGGTGTGGAGCCGTCGGCCAGGGCCAGGATGACGAACAGGGCGACCTGGTTGGCCACCACCCATCCGAAGGTCCAGCCGGCCAGCCGGGTGATCCGGCGCATGGCCTCGTGGGCCGGTGCCCACAGGAAACGGACGTGCAGGTCGGCCCGGAGGAGCGAGGGCACCAGCAGGGCGGCCTGGACGACCACGCCCAGGGTGGTCCCGATGGCCAGGATCAGCAGCGCCTGGTGGTGGGCGTCGATGGTGGCCAGGCTGGGGTGGGGCACGAGCACCCGGAACCACACCATGACCCCGATGACGACCAGGTTGTTGGCGATGGGCACGAACATGGGGGCGGCGAACTTCCCCCGGGTGTTCAACAGGGCGGTGAACAGGGCGATCAGCCCGTAACAGGTGAGTTGGGGGACGAACCAGCGCAGCAGGTAGACCGCCACCCGGCGCTGGCTCTCCACGTCGGGGTTGTGGTTCCCCAGGGTGTACAGGTGGATGATCTCCGGTGTGAGGACCAGGAACAGCACCGTGGCGCCCACCAGCACCGCCACGGTGGCGGTGACCACCGCCGAGATGGCCCGCCAGGCCTCCTCGCCGCGTCGGGTCGAGAGGTAGTCCACGAACACCGGGACGAAGGTGGCCGACAGCACGCCGCCGATCACCACGTCGGTGATGATGTTGGGCGTGGTGTTGGCCAGGTTGTAGCCGTCGGCGAATCCCGCCCCGCCCAGCGCGGTGGTCTGGGCCACGATGCGGGCCACGCCGGTGAGCCGCGACAGCGTGGTGCCCACGGCCATCCCGAGGGTGGCACCGGCCAGCCGTCGGCGCCCACCCCCGGCGGCAGCCGGGAGCCCGTCGATCTCGGTGGTGCTCACGAGGCCGCCGCCCCGCCCAGGGGCTCGTCGGCATCGAGCCGTCGCTGGCGCCGACGCCGCAGCGAGGTCCGGACCCACCACACGGCCAGGACGGCGAGCGCGCCCACCGACAGCACGATGCCGACCACCGAGGTGGCCGTGGACCGCACGCTGACCTGGCCGCTGGCCAGCTCGAGGCGGCCGGCCGGCGAGTGCATGACGATGTCGACGGTGAAGACCCCCGGGGCCCGGGCCCGGACCGGCACCGGCACCACGTTGGTGTGCGCCGCCCCCGACACCGCCGGGAGCAGGGTGGTCGTCTGGGACCACTGGGTGGTGCCGTTGGGGAACAGCAGCTTGTCGCTGGTCAGGGTCAGGGACGCCGTCACCGGGTACGGCGCGGTGGAGACCACGGTGACCTGGAGGGTCCCCTGCTGGGAGGTGAGGGTGACCGTCCGGTCGCCCCCGACCGACAGCTGGCCGAGCTGGGCGTCCACGGCCCGGCCGGTGTTGTCGAGCACGTCGGCCTGCTGGGCCGGCCGGAGGCTCTCGGACTCGCCGGCCAGGACCAGGTCACCCAGTTGGTCGGCCACGGAGCGGGCGCTGGCGGCGGCGGAGGCGAACCCGTCCACCCGGGCCCGCTGCTGGCGGATGGCGGCCACCGGCAGGCCGCCGCCGGCGGCTGCGCCGGTCAACCGGCACCCGGTGCGGCACGCCGTCACGACGGGCAGGGTGGTGAACAGCTGGGAGGTGGTGACGCCCTCGATGATCGGGTTGGAGGTCAGGGAGTCGAGCAGGGCATCGACGAAGGCGGGGTCGGCGGTCCACCCGCTCGGCGCCACCACGGCCGTGGCCCGCGGGTCGATGTCGTTGGGCTCCTCATAGTAGATCTGGGCCAGCTCGGCCACCAGCTGGTGGGCGGCCAGGACCGGGTCCCCCGGTGTGTCCACGAACCGCGAGGCCAGGTCGGGGCTGGAGGCGACGGCGGTCATGGTCGATCCGTGTCCGGACGCCACCGTGAACGGCTCGGTGGTGGACCCTTGGGAGGGGGGCGCGTCCACCGAGGCCGCCGGCAGGACCACCTGGCTGTACCCCTCGGTCTCGAGCTGGGCCAGCGTGGCGGTGTCCAGCCCGTCATTGGTGATCCAGGGGCCGAGGTCCCCCGTGGCGCCTCCCACCGCCCCGGCGGTGGCGGTGTGCGTGACCAGGGTGGACAGGACGGCGAGCCCCCGGGACACCTGGAGGCCCAGTTCGCCCGAGAGCCCGGCGGCGACCAGACCGTTGGCGTTCACCGGGGCGTAGGGGGCGGCGGCGAACTGGTCGACGGACGGGGTGACGGCCAGCTCGGCCAGCTGGGCCACGGTGGGCCGGGTGGCGGCGGAGGCGTCCAGCGAGGCCACGGTCTGGGGGCTGGCCTCCAGCGTGAGCGGGACCGTGGGGTACCGGGCGATTGCCGCCACGGTCCCCGTGAGCCCGGCCACCGAGGCCGCGCCCGGTGGGTCGAGCGCCGCCGACGGATCCTCGAGCAGCTGTCGCGCCGTGGGGGCGGCCGCCGGTCCGACGGCGGCGTGGAGCGGCAGGACCACCGCGACCCGGAGGCGTTCGGTGCCGGTTGCCGGGTCGGCGTAGACGAGGTGGGTGGTGAGGCCCCCGAGGACCTGGCTGCTCGCCGTGTCCACCAGGTCGACCCGCACCGGGTAGACCCCCTCGGGGTAGGCGCCGCATTGGCTGGCCGACGGCGCCAGGTCGATGGTGAACGGGGGTGATCCCGGGGCCCGGCCCGTGCCCACCACCACGCCCATGGACAGGTCGACGACACCGTTGGGGCTGACAGGGAGCCCGGTCAGGGGGATGGGTGACGGGGTGGCGGACAGTGCGTCGGCCGACGACGGGACCGAGGTCAGCGACTGGTCGAACCCGGACACGCTGGACAGGCAGGGATAGACGGCCACGGTGAGGCCCAGCTGGCTCCTCGGCAGCGACGCCACGCCGGGCTGCAGGCCCAGTGCGAACGATGTCTGGTCCGGGCCGACCCACGGTGTCTGGGACTCCAGCACCAGTGCCGACGACGGGCCGGCCGACGGGACCGGGCGTGAGGTGGGCCGTCCGTGGTGGGAGGCGGCCGCACCGGCGGGGACCGGCAGGACGAGGGCGGCCGCCAGGGCGGCCACCGAGCATCCCGCCGCCAGTCGGCGGGCGCAACGGCTCACCACCCCGATGGTCGGGGCGGGCCGGTCCCCGTCTGGCTCGCCGGCCCGGGGGTGGCTGCCGCTGGGGCGGGGGCTGCCTCGTTCCCGATCCACTTCGGACGGCAGCCTACGCCACTTCGGACGGCGGACTAGGCCAGTCGCACTACCCTCGGCGGCGTGTTCCCCGAGAGATTACGGCCGCTGGTGGAGGCCACGACCGGCCTGTCCGACCGCTTCGCCGCGGCGGGGCACACGCTGTACCTCGTCGGCGGCTCGGTGCGTGACGCCATCGTGGCCGAGCCCGGCGATGCGCCGGCGGTGGGGACGCGCGACCTCGACTTCACGACCGACGCCCGGCCCGACACCATCGAGCGCCTGGTGTCGGGGTGGGCCGACGCGGTGTGGACCCAGGGCAAGCGCTTCGGGACCATCGGCTGCCGACGCGCCGGCCAGGTCTACGAGATCACCACGCACCGGGCCGAGGTGTACCGGCCCGACTCCCGCAAGCCCGAGGTGGCCTTCGGCGACCGGGTGGAAGAGGACCTGGCCCGGCGGGACTTCACCATCAACGCCATGGCCCTGCGCCTCCCCGAGCTCGAGCTGATCGATCCCTTCGACGGCATCGACGACCTGTCGGTGCACCGCCTGCGGACCCCGCTCGACCCCGACGTGTCCTTCGCCGACGACCCCCTGCGGATGCTCCGGGCGGCCCGGTTCATCGCCAAGCTGGAGCTCGAGCCCGCCCCCGAGCTGGTCGAGGCGGTCCGGTCCGGCCACGGGCGGCTGTCCATCGTGTCGGCCGAGCGGATCCGGGACGAGTTGGACAAGATCATGGTGCTCGATGTCCCCTCGGTGGCCCTCTGGTTCGTCGTGCGCACGGGCCTGGCCGACGAGTTCCTGCCCGAGCTGCCCGGCCTGGCCGTCGAGCAGGATCCGATCCACCGGCACAAGGACGTGCTGGCCCACACCCTGGCCGTGGTGGACAAGACCAGCCCCGATCGGCTCCTGCGGCTGGCCGCTCTGTTCCATGACGTGGGGAAGCCGAAGACCAGGGCGTTCGTCGACGGGGGGGTCACGTTCCACCACCACGAGGTGGTGGGGGCCCGGATGACCCGCCAGCGGATGACGGCCCTGCGCTATTCGAGCGACGACGTGGAGGTGGTCACGGAACTGGTCCTGCTCCACCTGCGCTTCCACACCTACCGCCTGGGCTGGACGGATCGGGCCGTGCGCCGCTACGTGCGCGACGCCGGGCCGCTCCTCGACCAGCTCAACGAGCTCACCCGGTGCGACTGCACCACGCGCAACGCCACCAAGGCCCGGGCCCTGGCCCGCAGGATGGACGAGCTCGAGGCCCGGATCGACGATCTCCGCCAGCAAGAGGAGCTCGACGCCATCCGCCCGGACCTCGACGGGGCCCAGGTGATGGAGGCGCTCGGGATCGGACCCGGTCGCGATGTGGGCCGCGCCCTCGCCTATCTCCTCGAGCTCAGGATGGACGAGGGCCCACTCGGCGAGGACGAGGCCCGCGCCCGGCTCACGAAGTGGTGGGCGGGGCAGCACTGAGCGGCCCCGGCGCGGCCCCGTCGGTCAGTCCTCGGGCCAGACCGGGCCCGGGTCGCCCTCGGCGAAGGCCTCCACCATCTGGTGGCAGATGTCGTCGTGGTACTGCACCGGAGGCGACTTCATGAAGTAGGCCGACGGCCCGAGCAGTGGTCCGCCGATGCCGCGGTCCAGGGCCAGCTTGGCGCAGCGGACGGCATCGATGATCACGCCGGCCGAGTTGGGTGAGTCCCACACCTCGAGCTTCAGCTCCAGATTGAGCGGCACGTCGCCGAAGTTTCGCCCCTCCATGCGGATGTAGGCCCATTTCCGGTCGTGCAGCCACGGGACATGGTCCGACGGCCCGATATGGACATCGTCGGCGGGAAGGGCGCCGTGCTCGATCTGACTGGTGACAGCCTGGGTCTTCGACACCTTCTTCGACTCGAGCCGGTCGCGCTCGAGCATGTTCTTGAAGTCCATGTTCCCGCCCACGTTGAGCTGGTACGTGTGGTCGAGGGCCAGCCCACGGTCCTCGAAGAGCCGGGTGAGGATCCGGTGGACGATGGTCGCACCCACCTGGCTCTTGATGTCGTCACCCACGATGGGCAGGCCGGCGTCGCGGAACCGGCGGGCCCACTCGGGGTCCGAGGCGATGAACACCGGGATGGCGTTGACGAAGCCCACACCGGCCTGCAGGCAGGCATCGGCGTAGAACCGCTGGGCCTGCTCGGACCCGACGGGCAGGTAGCTGACCAGCACGTCGGCCCGGGCCGCCTTGAGTGCGGCCACCACGTCGACGGACTCGGCCGGCGACTCCTCGACCGTCTCCCGGTAGTACTTGCCGAAGCCGTCGAGGGTCGGCCCCCGCTGGACGGTGACGCCCAGCTCACCCACGCCGGCGAACCGGATGGTGTTGTTCTGACCGGCGAAGATGGCCTTGCCCAGATCGGTGCCGACCTTGGCCGCGTCGGCGTCGAAGGCGGCCACGAAATCGAGGTCCCGGACGTGGTAGCCGCCCAGGACCACGTGCATGAGTCCGGGCACGGTCTCGCCCGGGTCGGCATCGCGGTAGTACTCGACTCCCTGGATGAGTGAGCTGGCGCAGTTCCCCACGCCGGCGATCGCCACTCGGATTCTGCTCATTGGTTGATTCCCTTCGTTGCAGGTAGGGCGTCCCCGTCGGCGGGGACGCGGATCTCGGATCGAGAGGGTGGGGGTGACGTCGGCGGCGTCTGGGAGCGAACGGGTGCCTGCTTGTGCCGCTCGGTCTCGATGAGGCGGTCGAGCCACGCGATGTCGTGCTCGGTGGCCTCGGTACCGTGCTCCACCAGCGAGCGGGCGTAGTCGTCGAGGCCGGGCCCGGCCGCCCGCACCCGGTCGGAGTCCAGGCGTCGGGCCAGCTGCGCCCGCCGGCGCTCGAGGAGGGCCAGGCGGGCCTGGGGTGCGAGGTAGCGGGCGAAGGCCAGCCGGAGGCCGAAGCTCCGGGCGTCGTCGGTGCCGGCCGGCTCGTCGGCGTCGAGCAGCTGCTCGAAGAGCGACCGGCCCTGGTCGGTGATCCGGTAGACCTTCCGGGACCGCTTCGTGCCCCGTGCCCCGCCGGCCCGCCGGGCCCGCAGCCCGGCCCGTTCGCCGCTGAGGGAACCGGTGAACGGCATCGGCTCGGCGGCCGGTGGGGTGCCGGACTCCGTCACCGCCACCGCCCCGGCCTTCTCCAGGCGGGACAGGGCCGGGTACAGGGAGCCGAACGAGATGTTGGCGAAGAGGCCGAGTTCGTCCCGCAGCCGACGGCGGATCTCGTAGCCGTGGAGCTCCTGATCGTGCAGCAGCCCGAGGATGGCCAGTTCCAGCACGTCAGGCCTCTCGCCGGGGCGTCAGCCGGCCTGTGGGGAACGGTGTCACGATCGACACGATATATCACTTCGATATATCGATGCAATACATTCCGCTCCGTCGCCCCCCGTCGCCCCCGTCGGTGCGGCGCACCGTGGGCCGGTGACCGCGCCCCGTCGCCCCCACTGAGCGGGAGGGGTGCCTGAACGGCACCGAGGGATTACCCTTGGCACGGTGAGCTTCCGACCCGGATCGCTCGACGGAGTGCAGACGTCCCCCACCGGGGGGCGCGTCGAGTATCTGCTCGCCCGCAACGCCGTCGTCAGAGAGTTCCGCCGGGGACGGCTGTCCCGCCTCGACGTCTGCGACGCCCATCCCGAACTCCTGCGGGCCGCCACCAACCTGGGCCGCCCGGCCGGCGAGGCCTGCCCCATCTGCGAGGAGTCGGATCTCGTGGAGGTGACGTTCGTGTTCGGCTCGAGGCTCCCCTCGGGCGGACGGTGCGTGGCCACCCAGACCGAGCTCGCCCGCTACTGGCGTCGGAAGGACCCGGTGGTCTGCTACGTCATCGAGGTGTGCACCGGGTGCTCGTGGAACCACCTGACCCGCATGTATCCGGCCGGGGCCGGCGTCGAGGCGGTGGCCCGCAAGCCCCTCCGGGGCCGGGCCAGCCTGTAGCCGGCCGCCTGGCCGGGGCCGCCGCCCCGTAACTGCAACGCGTTCCACCGAGAAATCGTCTAGAAGAGGGGGATGATTCTCGACGGGAAGACCGTGGTGGTGACCGGGGTGGGGGGTGGCCTGGGGCGCGAGTGTGCGGCCAGCGCCCTGCGAGACGGGGCGTCGGTGGTGGTGGCGGCCCGGACGGCGTCGTCGCTGGAGGCGGTGGCCGCCGAGCTCGACCCCGGTGGCACCCGGGTGGCCAGCCACGTGACCGACATCACCGACCCCGAGTCGTGCGAGGCCCTGGTGCAGGTGGCCCTGGACCGCTTCGGCTCGGTCGACGCCCTGGTGCAGGTGGCCGCCTACGAGAACGTCTGGGGTGGCCTCTACGACCTCAAGTTCGACGCCTGGCGAAAGGCCTTCGAGACCAACGTGCTCGGGGCCCTCACCGTCATCAGGCCGGTGGCCACGGCGATGAAGGCCGGCGGTGGCGGGTCGATCGTGCTGATCGGCTCGCAGTCCATGTTCCAGCCCGCCCTGCCCCAGGGGGGCTACGCGGCGTCGAAGAGCGCGCTGCTGTCGGCCATGTACTACCTGGTGGACGAGTTGGGACCGGACAACATCCGCTGCAACATGGTCATCCCGTCGTGGATGTGGGGCCCGAACGTCGAGATGTACGTGGACGGCACGGCCGCCAGCCAGGGCCGCACCCGCGAGGACGTCCTCAACGACATCACCGGCACGTTCCCCCTGCGGCGGATGACCGAGGACGGTGAGGTGGCCGACGTCGCCGCCTTCTTCGCCTCCGACCATGCCAAGGCCGTCACCGGCCAGTACCTGCTGGTGAACTCGGGGGAGCTGTCGAGGTGAGCTCCGGGCCCAAGCGGGTGGTGGTGTGGGGGACGGGCTTCGTGGGGAAGATGGTCATCCCCGAGGTGGTCCGGCACCCCTCCTTCGAACTGGTGGGCGTGGGTGTCTCCCACCCCGACAAGGTGGGACGTGACGTCGGGACGCTGTGCGGCACGGACCCGGTCGGGATCACCGCCACCGACGACATCTCGGCCCTGATCGACCTCCGGCCCGACGCCCTGGTCCACTACGGGCCTACGGCGGCCCACGCCGACGACAACATCCGGGACATGGGGGCCTTCCTCCGGGCCGGCATCGACGTGTGCTCGACGGCCATGACCCCGTGGGTGTGGCCGACCATGTCGCTCAACCCGCCCAGCTGGGTCGATCCCATCACCGAGGCCTGCGCGGCGGGCGGGTCCTCGTGCTTCACCACCGGCATCGATCCCGGCTTTGCCAACGACCTGTTCCCCATGACGCTGATGGGCCTGTGCTCGGAGGTCCGCCAGGTGCGCGCCCTCGAGATCCTGGACTACATCAATTACGAGGGGGACTACGAGGACGAGATGGGGATCGGGAGGCCACCCGAGTTCATCCCCCTGCTCGAGCACACCGACATCCTGGTCATGTCCTGGGGCGCCACCGTGCCGATGATGGCCCATGCGGTGGGCGTCGAGCTCGACGAGATCACCTCCACCTGGCAGAAGTGGGTCACCGACCGGCCCATCACGACGGCCAAGGGCCGGATCGAGCCGGGCCAGGTGGCGGCCATCCGGTTCACCATCGACGGGATGCTCCGGGGGGAGCCCCGCATCTGCCTGGAACACGTCAACCGGGTCGGGGCCGACGCCGCCCCGGAGTGGCCGCGTGGGAACGAGAACGACGTGTACCGGGTGGTGATCGACGGGACCCCCTCCATCACCCAGGAGACGGCCTTCCGCTTCTCCGACGGGAGCGGCCGGGATGCCGCCGCCGCCGGGTGCCTGGCCACCGGCCTCCGGGCGCTCAACGCCGTCCCGGCCGTCAACGACCTTCCCCCGGGGTGGGTGACCGCCCTCGATCTGCCGCTCATCCCCGGAGTGGGCACCATCCGCTGAGCGCACCACCCCGGCACCGGTCCGGGGCCACGAGCACCACGACCAGGAGGAGCGACCATGACACCCGAGGACCTCGTCGAGATCGAGCTGATCAAGCGGCTCAAGTACCGCTACCTGCGCTGTCTGGACCAGAAGCTGTGGGACGAGATCGAGACCTGCTTCGTCCCCGATGCCACCGCACGCTACGGCGGCGGCCTCTACGAGTTCGAGGGCCGGGACGCCATCATGGAGTTCCTGCGGACCTCCATGGGATCCACCGCCATGCTGAGCAGCCACCGCTGCCACCACCCCGAGATCGACCTGACCGGCCCGGACACCGCGCAGGGCGTGTGGGCCCTCGAGGACGTGGTGATCCTGACCGACATCGGGATCAACGTCCAGGGAGCGGCCTTCTACACCGACCGCTACGTGAAGGTCGACGGCGACTGGAAGATCGAGCACACGGGCTACCGGAGGACCTACGAGGAGCTGCTGCCGCGGGCCCCGCTCACCGGGCTCAGGATCACCGCCGACTGGTGGGCCACCGAGGGCCGGTCGACCCTGGGCTGACCGCCGGCGCCGACCCGACCCCGGTCAGGCGACGGTGGCACCGTGGTCAGGCGATGGTGGCACCGTCGATGACGATGTCGGCCCCGTTCATGTGGGAGGCCTCGTCCGAGGCCACGTAGGCGATGGCGGCGGCGATGCCCTCGGGGGTGCCGAACGGGCCCATGGGGGTGACCCGGGAGATCAGTCTGACGTCGGCTCCCTCGGGCACGTGGAAGGCCCCGGTGATCGGCGTGTCGATGCCGCCGGGGCTGATGCTGTTGACCCGGAGGCCCTGGCCGGCGTACTCCACGGCCAGGGAGCGGGTGAAGGCCAGGACGCCCCCCTTGGAGGCCACGTAGGCGGTCGCCCACGGCTGTCCCTTGTGGGCGGCGGTGGAGGCCAGGTTGACGATGTTGCCCCGGGTGGCCAGCAGGTGGGGGAGGACCTCGCGGCACACCAGGAACGTGCCGGTCAGGTTCACCGAGATGAGCCGGTTCCACTCGTCGAGCGACTGCTCGTGGGTGTGGGAGAACGACAGCACCCCGGCCACGTTGACCACCACGTCGAGCCTCCCCAGCTCGGACACGGCCGCGGCCACCGTCCGGCGGACCCCCTCCTCGGAGCTCACGTCTCCGACCAGGATGGTCAGCGGGCCGTCGAGGCCGGCGGCGTCCACCGAGAGCTTCTCGAGGAGGGGGGCGTTGATGTCGGTGGCGACCACGGCGGCGCCCTCCTCGGCCAGTCGGAGCGCAGTGGCACGCCCGATCTCCGAGGCCGCCCCGGTGACGAGGGCGCACTTGTCGTTGAAGCGGTTGGTGACCATGGCCAGACTGTAGGGCGGGAGCGACGGCGGCACCGGATCGGAACGGGACGCCAGGGAGGTGCGTCCATGTCGAGCAGTGCGGGCCGGGTCGGAGGGTCGAAGAACCTGATCCTGGCGGCGATGATCTTCGCCGTCTCCATGACGTTCATCGACCAGACCATCGTGTCCATCGCCGTCCCGGAGATCCAAAAGGAACTGGGCCTCAGCGCCACCGGCGTGCAGTGGGCCGTCAACGCCTACCTCCTCTCCCTCGCCGCGCTGTTCGCCTTCGGGGGCCGCCTGGCCGATACCGTGGGCCACCGGAAGATGGTGGTGCTGGGCGTGATCGTGTTCGCCGCCGCGTCCACCATGTGCGGACTGACCCCCACCGGCAGTGCCGCCGAGGCCTGGATCGTGACCTTCCGGGTGGTCCAGGGCGCCGGGGGCGCCATCATGTTCCCCGCCGCCCTCGCCATCGTGGTCCAGACCTTCCCGATGCGTGAGCGGGGCAAGGCCCTGGCCACGTTCTTCGGGATCGCCGGTGGCCTCACCGCGGTGGGGCCGATCCTCGGTGGCTACCTCACCCAGTGGACCTGGCGGGCCATCTTCTGGGTGAACATCCCCGTGGCGCTGATCGCCCTGGTCCTGGTCTTCCTGTCCAAGCCCACCACCTCGTACCGGCCGGCCCGCATGGACTACCGGGGCCTGGCCCTCATCGCCTCGGGGGTGGCCCTCAGCGTCTTCGGCTTCCAACAGTCGACCATCTGGGGCTGGTCGAACCCGGCCATCGGGCTGTCCATCGCCGCCGGAGCAGCCCTGTTGGTGGTGTTCTACTTCGTCGAGCAGAGGACCGACCCGCCGCTGATGCAGGTCCGCATCTTCCGCATCCGGGCCTTCCTGGTGGAGAACCTGGTGCTCGGCGTGTCCATGCTGGCCTTCATCCCGGTCTTCTTCTTCGCCAGCGAGTACGCCCAGATCTCGCTGGCCAAGTCGGCGTCGCAGGCCGGGCTGTTCCTGCTCTACTTCTTCATCGGGTTCGTGGTGGCGGCCCAGATCGGTGGCCGCATGCTGGACCGGGGCGGGGCCAAACGGCCGGTGGTCCTGGGCTGCGTGGTCGCCACGGTGGGCTTCGCCCTGTGGGCCGGCAAGGTCACCCACCTCAACTTCGGGGCCCAGAAGTGGTACGTGGTCCTGGCCGGGTTCGGGATGGGGATGATGCTCGGGCCGGCCAGCACGGACGCGGTGAACCGGGCCTCGAGGCTGTCCTACGGGGAGGCCACCGGCATCACCCAGACGGTGCGGAACTACGCCGCCAGCCTGGGTCTGGCCGTGCTCGGCACCGTCCTGGTCACCGAGATGCACACCCGGGTGACGGCCTCGCTGGTGTCACGGGGCCTGACGCACTCCGAGGCCGCCCGCGAGGCCACGGCGATCACCCAGTCCCAGAGTGGCGGCGGCGCCGGGTCGTCCCTGCCCCTGTTCGTGCGCACGGACTTCGCCTACGCCACCCGCAGCGTCCTGATCGGGATGGCGGTGGCCATGGGTGTGGCGGCGGTAGTGGGCCTGATCGGGCTGCGACCGGGCCTGCAGACGGAGCCGGCGGCCGATGGCCCGGGCTCCGATGAGCCGGTGGCCGGCCCGCGGGCCGAGATCGCCGATGCGTGAGCACCGGTCCGGGCCCGGCGACCCGGCCCATTCCCATCGGGCGGTCCGGGCACTAGTCTGAGGGGTGGCAGTCAGCAGTGCTCCCAGGCGGGCGACCGCCACCATTGCCGCCGGCAGCCCCCGGGCGCTGGACGGTTCGAAGAGGAGGAACCTCATGCCCGAAGCCCGGCCCTCGCCGGTGACCGTCCCTGTCGTGCGCGCCGCCAAACGGCGGTCCGGACACGACGCCCTGGTCATGGTCACCGCCTATGACGCACCCGGTGCCCGGCTGGCCGATGCCGCCGGCGTCGATCTCATCCTGGTGGGCGACTCGGTGGGCAACAACGTGCTCGGCTACGAGAACAGTCTCCAGGTGACGGTGGAGGACATGGCCCACCACACGGCGGCGGTGGCCCGCGCCAAGCCGAGGCCTCTGATCGTCGCCGACCTGCCCTGGATGAGCTATCACCTCGACCCGGTCGACACCGTCCGCAACGCCGCCGTCCTCATCCGGGCGGGAGCCGAGGCCGTCAAGCTCGAGGGGGGCGCCAACCGGGTGGCCATGATCGAGGCCCTGGTGTCGGCGGAGATCCCGGTCATGGGCCACCTCGGCCTGACCCCGCAGTCGATCAACGTCATGGGCGGCTTCCGGGTCCAGGGACGGGGCGACGCCGCCGCCCACGCCCTGCAGCTGGGGGCCAAGGCCATCGAGGCGGCCGGCTGCTTCGCCGTGGTCCTGGAGGGTGTCCCCGAGGCGGTCGGGGATGCCATCACCGACACCCTGGAGGTGCCCACCATCGGGATCGGGGCCGGCCCGGGCTGCGATGGTCAGGTCCTGGTCCTCCACGACCTGCTCGGGCTCAACGAGACGGTGCCCAAGTTCGTCCGCCGCTACGCGGAGCTGGGAGAGGCCGTCACCGACGCCCTGGCCCGCTACGCCGCCGACGTGCGGTCCGGGTCGTTCCCCTCCGCCGGCGAGACGTATCACTGACCGAGGCGTGATCCCGAGGGCGTGATCCCGAGGGCGTGATCCCGAGGGCGTGATCCCGAGGGCGTGATCCAGGCGGGCCGGTTCTCGGACCCGGTCGATTGCCGGTAGAGTACTCCGGTCGTTCCGGCGGCCTGCGGGCCGCCATCCAGTTCCGACCTGCCCCACGCCGTGGGGCTCGGGCGTGTCCTCGCCCGATCCAGAGGGAGGTGAGCCGCTGTGCGGCCATACGAAACCATGGTCATCTTCGACACGGGTGCCGACGAGGCAGCCGTGAACGGGGTGCTCGACCGGGCGCTTGCCGCGCTGAAGGCCAAGGGGGGCAACCCTGGCCGGGTCGAGCGCTGGGGCCGGCGCACGTTCGCCTATGAGCTCCAGCACAAGCGCGAGGGCTACTACGTGGTCATCGAGCTGACCGCCGAGCCGCCGGCCGTCGCCGACATGGAGCGCGTGTTCGTCCTGGCGGACGAGGTGCTCCGCCACAAGGTCATCAGATTGCCCGACAAGGTGGCCGGCCGCCGTGCCGCCGCCGCCACGACCGCAGGGGAGGCCTGAGATGGCCAACGGAAACGTCGTCACGCTGGTGGGAAATATCACCCGCGATCCCGAGCTCCGCTTCACCAACACGGGACAGGCCACGGCCAGCTTCGGCCTGGCCGTCAACCGCCGCTGGCAGAACCGCCAGACCCAGGAGTGGGAGGAGGCGACGTCGTTCTTCGACGTCGTGTGCTGGCGTGAGATGGCGGAGAACGCCGCCGAGAGCCTCAGCCGCGGGTCGCGGGTGATCGTGACCGGTCGGCTGGAGCAGCGCAGTTGGGAGACCCCCGACGGGGACAAGCGGTCCAAGGTCGAGGTGGTGGCCGACGAGGTCGGACCCAGCATCCGCTGGGCCACCGCCCAGATCACCAAGAACGAACGGCGGAGCCCCGGTGACGGAGGTCCCGGAGGCGGATCGTCCGGCGGCGGTCGTCCGTCGGGTGGTGGCGGCCAGGCCGCCGAGCCCCAGGGATACGGATACAGCGAGGAGCCCTTCTAGTCATGGCACGCAACAACGATCGTGGAGGCACCACCCGCCGCGCCCCGAAGGACACCGGGCGCCGCATCAAGAAGAAGCCGTGCGCACTGTGCAAGGACCGCGTCGAGTGGGTCGACTACAAGGACGTCGGCATGCTCCGCAAGTACATGAGCGACCGGGGCAAGATCCGGGCCCGCCGGGTGTCGGGCAACTGCACCCAGCACCAACGGGACGTGGCCATCGCCATCAAGACGGCACGTGAGATGGTGCTGCTCCCCTACACCCAGCGCACCACCACCGAGCGGCCGGGCGGCCGCGGGGGCGGACGGGGCCGTGAGGGAGGCTACGGGGGCCAGGGCGGTTCCGGCCGTGGTCGTCGCGACGAAGAGCGGTCGCTGTCGGCGGACGCCACATCGACGGCGCTGGCTGACGACGCCCCGCGTGAGACCCCGGTCGGGGACATCGTGATCGAGGAGGTCGTCGAGGTCACCGGGACCGGTGACGGCGCGGTGAGCGAGTCCATCGTCGAGGAAGTCGAGCACGAGGCCTGACATGAAAGTACTCCTACGCAGTGACATCGACGGAGTGGGCAAGCGCGGCGACATCATCGACGTCTCCGGTGGCTTCGCCCGCAACCACCTGCTTCCGGCTGGAAAGGCCATCGTGGCCTCGGACGGCCTGGAGAGCCAGGCCGCGGCCATGCGCAGGTCGAGGGATCTGCGCGACGCCCGCGACCGCGAGTCGTCCGAGACCGTGGCCAGGACGCTGGTGGGCAACACCATCACCATCTCGGCCCGCGCCACCGGCGAGCGGTTGTTCGGATCGATCTCGGCGGCGGACATCGTCCGACAGGTCGAGGCGCAGACCGGCGCCGTGGTGGACCGCAAGGACCTGGTCCTCGAGGAGCCCATCAAGACGGTGGGCGAGCACAGCGTGCGCGTGGAGCTGGTCGGCGGCGTGGTCTTCGAGCTGACCGTGGACGTCGTCGCCGAGGGCTGACCAGGGGGAGAGCCGAGGGCTGACCAGGGGGAGAGCCGAGGGCTGACCGACGATCCGTCGGAGACGGACGCGGCCCCGAGCCTGAGGAGTCCGGGACTAGGGCGTGGGGTTGACGTTCGGGGGGGACGCGCCCCGGTCGGAGGACACGCCCTCGAGCAACGAGTAGACCGCAGACCGGAAGAGGATGGAATCCATCCGGTCCAGCTCGAGAATGGCGGCGGCAGCGAGTTCGGGACGGATGTGTCCCTGATCCCTCTGCCCGAACACGTCCCGCGCCAGCCGGATCCTCCGGCCGGGAGAGTCCACTTCCGCCACCACCGCGTCGAGCAGATCCGCGAGCAGCGGGATGTCCTGGTCATGGATGGCCTGTATGGCGCGCTCCATCACAGGAGTGATGGCGAACAGATGCACGTGGATCCTTAGGGCCCGCGGCAGGTAGGCCAACTCCTCGTAGAGGGCGAGCCGCCCGGTCTCGTCGATACCGGCGAGGTCTTCGGACACCGCGAGGCGGAACGGGCGTGGGAGGCAGTGGCAGCGCCGCGTGGCCTTGGGGCGACTCCCGCAGGGACGGGGTCGCCTCCGTCTGATCTCTGACATGGCCACGAGTGTTCCCGCCGGGTGTGACAGGGGCTGGCCCTCTGGCTGGGTGCGGGTAGACCAGCACGGGAGACGGGTGGTCCTGACCGAACCGTGTGGTCGGTATCCACCGTCGTGTCACACCCTCCGGTGATGATGGCTCCATGTCCACCGGCGTCCCCATGCCAGGCCCGTTTGTCCACGGTTCGTCCACACCTTCTGGAGGCTCT
>Ga0302319_10007856_pt1 | contig 20876 bp, 15 predicted proteins | sample Bog_T0_2_FD_203319 | JGI IMG/M metagenome (GOLD analysis project Ga0302319, IMG submission 203319) | Peat permafrost microbial communities from Stordalen Mire near Abisko, Sweden - Bog_T0_2 | ecosystem: Environmental > Terrestrial > Soil > Wetlands > Peat | place: Sweden: Abisko, Stordalen Mire... | reverse complement strand
GTGCAACCCTGCGCAAATGCGGCGCCAAGCTGTCGATTTCCGCCTCGCTGTTGTAATGCACCAGGGAGGCGCGGACGGCACCCCGGTCCATTGTCAGACCAAGCCGCGCCATCAGACGCGGCGCATACATATGGCCGTCGCGCAAGCCGAAGCCGGCGTCGGCCAGACGCTGCACCACTTCAGCCGGCGCCAGAGTGCCCAGATTGAAACAGAAAGTCGGCACGCGTTGCCGGCCTTCGTCCGGGATGCCAAAGACAGTGGCGCCGCAATCGGCGAGCAGCGCCAGCATGCGGCGCGACAGGGTCCGTTCATAGTCCTGGATGGCGCGCATGGCGCAGGTCAAAAGAGCGTGTGGCGTGGCGTCGCCGCCGGCTGGTGTCAGTTCGGCGCCCAGCGCGGCCAGATAGTCGATGGCGGCGCTCATCCCCACCACATTCTCATAGACGAAGGTTCCCGCCTCGATCTTGAAGGGCGGCCGGTCAGGGATGAAGTCCTCGCGAAAAGTCGGCAAGGCGGTCAGCTTGTCTCGCTTGCCCCACAAAAATCCCATATGCGGCGAAAAGCTCTTATAGCCGGAGCAAACCAGATAGTCGCAATCCCACGCTGCTACGTCGATCGGCGCATGCGGCGCATAATGCACCGCGTCGACGAACAGCTCGGCGCCCAGAAGATGCGCGGCGGCGGCGGCCGCGGTGACGTCGACCAGCGAGCCGAGCGCGTGCGACGCCGCGGTGCAGGCGACCAGGCGAGTGCGTTCGGACAGCAACGGCGCCAAATCGGCGATATGGAGGCGACCATCGTCGCGCATGCGCCACCAATTGAAGCGCGCACCCAACCGCTTGAGATCGAGCCAGGTGGCGATGTTGGCGTCATGATCGAGATCGGTGACGATGATTTCATCGCGCTCAGGTGTCAAAGTCTGGCCGATGGCGAGACTGAGCAGGCGAATGAACGAGGTGGCGTTCATGCCGAAGGCGATTTCGCTGGGGTCGCCAGCATTGATGAAACAGGCGACCCGCGCTCGCGCCAAGGCGATCCTGGCGTCGACCTCGATGCTTTTGGCGTAGCGGCCGCCCCGTTGCACATTGTAGTCGAGCAGGTGGGCTGCCACCCTCTCGAGCACGAGGCGGGGCGCCTGGGCGCCGGCGGCATTGTCGAAATAGACGAAGGGTGCGGCGCGCTCTAGGGCGGGAAATTGCGCTCTGACCCAGTCGATCGGAAAGGCAGTTCGCATCGTTCAGGCGCTCGCGTGAAATTCCGGCCGCAAGGCGACCAAAGCTGCGATCACCGACTCGATATCGGACTCGTCATTGTAATAATGAAAGCCCAGCCGCAGATTGCCATCGCGGTGCGAGGTAACGATGTCCCTGCTTGCTAGCCGGTCCGACAAGCCGGCGCTGTTGTTGGCCTTGACGGCGATCAGCGGCCCATGGCGGTCGTCGGCGGCCGGCGTCACCGCATTCCACCCGGTCTCAGCCAGTCGCTCCAGGCAGAGGCGGGTCAGCGATCGTACCCGCGCGCCGATGGCGTCGGTGCCGATCTCGTTGATGATGGCGAGGCCGGCCTCGGCGGCATAGCAATTGACCACCGCCGGCGTGCCCGCCTCGAAGCGGCGCGCGGTGTGCGACGGGTGATTGGCGGTGATATCCATGGCGACGATGTTTTCCTGGGCGAACCAGCCCGAATTGGTTGGCAGCAAGGTGGGGATCAAGGCGCCGCGCACATAGAGAAAGCCGAGCCCGGCGGTGCCGAGCAGATATTTCAACATGCCGCCGACGGCAAAATCGATGTCGAGCGCCCGTGCGTCGATGGTCTCGGTGCCGACCGATTGATAACAGTCGAGCAGCATCAGCGCGCCCTTGGCGTGCGCCAGCCGGGCGATGCCGGCAATGTCGAGCTTGGCGCCATTGCGATAGCAGACATGGGTGATCGCTACCAATTTGGTGTTCTCGTCGATCAGACGATCGAAATGGGCGAGCGGAATGAAGCCGTCTTCGGCCGGCGCCGCATGCACGACTTGGGCGCCGCGGCCGGCCTGGGCGTGCCAAATCTGCGCGCTGGTGGGGAATTCGAAATCGCTGACCACCACCTTGTTGCGCTGCCCGGTGAAGTCGAAGGCGCTGGCCAGCGCATTCAACCCGGCCGACGCCGAGGCGGTGATGGCGATCTCGTCGTCCTTGACCCGCAGCAATTGCGCCATGCCATGACGCACCGCCTCGTTCTTGCCGATCCAGACGTCCCAATTGGCGCCCACCAGCAGCCGATCCTGCATATAGGCCTCGAAGGCGGCCTTGACCCGGTTGGCGAGCGCGCAATAGGAACCGCTATTGAGATAGGTCTTGTGCCGGAGCAGGGGAAATTCCCGGCGCAGGGCGGCGAAATCCGCTTCCATGATGCTTGCATCTACTCCGCTAAAGAGACGGTGGCCAGACGCTGGCCGTGTGATTTTCGAATGAAATAGGCTGCCGACAAAAGCACCAGCCAGGGTGCGCCGACGATCCAGGATATGTTCCAGAACTGGGTATCCAACCCCATGGTGATCAGCAATGCGCCCAGCAGCAGCAATCCGGCGATCTGCATCACCGGAAAGAACGGCATGCGTACCGGCAAATCGCGGGCGGGGTGGACGGAGCGGAAGCGCAGATGGCTGACCAGGATCACCATCCACACGAAGATCGCCCCGAACATCGCCACCCCGAACAGATAGTTGAAGGCTTTCGGAGTCACTTTGGCCAGCGCGGCCGCCAGCAGAATACATCCGCCCGACAGCAGGATGGCGCTGACTGGTACGCCCTGCCGATTGAGGCGGCCTAAAAAGGCCGGGGCATACCGCCCGCGCGAGAGCGAAAACAGCATGCGCGAACAGAGATAGATATTGGTGTTCATGCTCGACAAAGCCGCACTGATCACCACGAAATTCATCACACCGGCGGCGTGCGGAATGCCGGTATGCGCCATCACCCGCACGAAGGGGCTTTGCGTCACCACACTGGCGCCGGTTTCCATCCAGGGTACGAAGGCCACCACCACGGTCAGCGCCAGGATATAGAACAGAATCAGACGCAGCGCCATGCTGCGCAGTGCCGCCGGGATGGCGGTGCGCGGGTCTTTCACCTCGCCCGAGGTGACGGCGATCACTTCGATGCCGTTGAAGGACAGCATGCCGAGGATGACCGCCATCCACAGGCCATACACGCCATGCGGCATGAAGCCGCCCGGCAGCTGCGTCAGATTGTCGAGGCCGATCGCCGTGCTGCCGGCGAAACCCCAGATCCCGGCAAAGCCCAGGATTATGAACAGCACGATGGCGGTCACCTTGATCAGGGAAAAGCAATATTCCACCGAGCCGAAATTGCCCACCGAGCGCGAATTGACGTAAACCAGAATGAAGGCGAAAGCGGTCGACCACACCCACAGCGGCACCTCCGGAAACCAATAGGTCATATAGACGCCGGCCGCCACCGCCTCGCCGCCGACGGCGATGACTTGGGCGAACCAATAGGTGTAGCGCACCAGAAAGCCGATCCAGGGCGAGATATAGAGTTCGGCATAAACCCCGAACGAGCCGGCGGCGGGGTGCATCACTGCCATCTCCGACAGGCTGAACACCATCACCACGGCGATGAAGCCGGCGATGGCATAGCTGACCAGCACCGAGGGTCCGGCATAGCCGATGGCGAGGCCGCTGCCCATGAACAATCCGGTGCCGATTGCGCCACCCAGACCGATCATCACCACTTGCGCCTTGCTCAATCCTTTGGCCAAACCGCTTTCGCGCCCCAGCGTTTCGGTTTCCGCCACATTGTCGGTCACTGCTGGATCCTTTTCCCTCGGCCGCCAAGATTTTCGCAGGTGTGAACCTGCATCTGCGTTCGGCCGATTTATAACAGAGGCATTATCGCCCGTCACGACTGCCGTCCGTCCTCCAGCAGCAGTTCAGCGCCCCGATCGGCGATCATGATGGTGGGCGTGTTGGTATTGCCCGAGGTGATGGTCGGCATCACCGATGCGTCGATGACACGCAGCCGGTCGACTCCCAGCAGGCGCAAGCGTTCGTCCACCACGCTCATCGGGTCGGAAGCCAGGCCCATGCGGGCGGTGCCGACCGGGTGGAAGATGGTGGTGCCGATCGCGCCGGCCGCCCTGATCAAGGCGGCATCGTCATCGCCGACACTCGCGCCGGGCAGAAACTCGTCGGGGTGGAATCCGACCAATGCCTTCTGCCGCATCAGCCGCCGCGTCGTTCTGATGGCGTCGGCCGCCACCCGCCGATCCTCTTCGGTCGACAGATAATTGGGTGCGATCAGCGGGTGGACCTGCGGGTCCTGGCTTTGCAGGCGAACGGTGCCACGCGAGGTCGGCCGCAGATTGCAGGCGCTGACGGTGACGGCGGGAAAACGGTGCAGTGGCTCGCCGAATTTGTCGAGCGAGAGCGGCTGGACATGAAACTGCAGATTGGGGCGCGCGTGCAGCGGGTCGGAGCGAGTGAAGATGCCGAGTTGCGACGGCGCCATCGTCAGTGGTCCGCGGCGCAGCAGGGCATAGTGCAGTCCCATCGCCGCGCGGCCGAACAGCGAATGGTAGGCTTCGTTCAAGGTCTTGACACCCGACAGCCGGAAGATGGCACGCTGTTGCAGATGGTCCTGCAAATTGCGGCCGATGCCGGGTCGATCGAGCAAAGTCGGAATGCCGACGGCCTGCAGCCATTCGCCGGGGCCGACGCCGGAGTGCTGCAACAACAGCGGCGATCCGATGGCGCCGGCCGACAGCACGACAGCCCCCTTTGCGTGCGCCTCGCAGCGATCGGTGCCGCGGCGGAAGCGGACACCGCTGGCGCAAACGCCGTCGAACAGCACGCGCTCCACCATCACGCCTGTCTCCAGGCGCAGATTGGCGCGGCCCAGCGCCGGCGTCAAAAAGCCGCGCGCTGCCGACCAGCGCCGGCCGCGGCGCTGATTGACGTGAAAATACCCCACCCCTTCATTGTCGCCGGTGTTGAAATCGGCACTGCGCGGGATGCCCATTTCGACGGCGGCGGCAGCAATGGCGTCGAGCACCGCCCATCGCACCCGAGGCAACTCGACCCGCCATTCGCCGCCCCGGCCATGAAACGGGCCGTCACCCTGAAAGTGATCTTCAATGCGCTTGAACACCGGCAGCAAATCGTCCCAGTCCCAGCCGGTCAGACCCAGTTGTCGCCAATGACGATAATCCTCGGCCTGGCCGCGCATGGTGATCATCGCGTTGATCGCCGAGCAGCCGCCGATCACCTTGCCGCGCGGATAGTCGAGCGCGCGTCCGTTCAGACCGGCCTCTGGTTCGGTCTTGAACATCCAGTCGGCGCGCGGATTGCCGATGGCGAACAGATAGCCGACCGGAATATGATACCAGATCCAGTCGTCCCGGCCGCCGGCTTCAAGCAGCAGCACGCGATGGCGCGGATCGGCCGACAGACGATTGGCAACCACACAGCCGGCCGAGCCGGCGCCGACGACGATGAAGTCGAAGTCGCCCTCAATCGCGGAAATTGACATATTGCAGCGGCAGATCCAGTGGCATTTTGCGCAACAACGCGATGGCATCCTGCAAATCGTCGCGCTTCTTGCCGGTGACTCGGAGTTCGTCGCCCTGGATCGACACCTGAACCTTGACCTTGCTGTCCTTGATTTCCTTGATCAAGGTCTTGGCCAATTCGCGATCGATGCCCTGTTTGATGACCACTGTTTGGCGCAGCGTGTTGCCGGCCGCCTTTTCCACCTCCTTGAAATCCAGCACGCGGGCATCGATCGAGCGCCGCGTGCAATAGGTTTTCAGCAGTTCATGCAATTGCTTCAGTTTGAGGTCGTCGTCGGCCAGCACGGTGATGGTTTCGTCCTTGCGCAAGACGCTGCAATGCGACCCCTTGAAATCGAAACGCTGCGCCACTTCGCGGCCGATTCCGGCCAAGGCGTTGTCGATTTCCGCCAGATCGGTTTTGGCGACGATGTCAAAAGACGGCATGGCGTCGGGCTCCTGAGAGGGTCGTCATGAGCCGGGTGTCGCAGCGCTGTAAATCTTGATCAATTGATACAGAAAGTCGCGGTCTTTATAGAGCGAGTCGACGCCGGCATGTTCGTTTAATCCATGGATATTGTTCAAGGCGCGATCGGTGAACGAGCCGTCGATGCCATAGGTCGGGATGCCGACTTCATTGAGAAAGCGTCCATCGGTGGCGCCTGCCTGCAAGATCGGCAGCACCGGCACGCCCGGCCACATTTCCCCCATCAGTTTTTCGGCAGGACCGACCACTTGCGGCGTCAGCGGTGGCGCCGGACCGGTTTTCTCCGGCGCGCGCAGCGTGCTGATGGTCACAGCCGGGTCGTCGATCAGGGTGGCCAAACGCTGCTGCACGTCAGAAGCAGACACGCCCGGGAAGATGCGGCAATTGATGTTGGCGCCGGCCCTCTGCGGCAGGGCATTGCGTGCATGCCCGCCATCCAGCATCGTGGCGACGCAGGTGGTGCGCAGCGTCGCGTTCCAGGACGGATCCTTGGCGGCCACCGCCTCGGCGTCGGTGACATCATTGGCATCCGCCACCATTCTGGTCATCTGTTGCGCCGTTTCGACGTCGCCTTTTTTTGCCAGTTGCTTGGCCAGCCCGCCAAAAAAAGCGCGGTTGGCGTCGACGAATTGGATCGGAAATTGATAGGACTCCACTCGGATCAGGGCGCGGGCCAGACGGGTGATGGCATTGTCCTTGACCGGGCGTGAAGAGTGGCCGCCTGGATTGGTGACTTCCAACCGATAATCCTCATAGGTCTTTTCGCCGGCTTCGATCGCCAGCGACTGCGGCTTGCCATCTTCATCGAGCGTGCCCCAGCCGCCTTCATTGAGGGCGAAGGCGGCATCGATCAGGTCGCGACGATTCTCCGCCAGCCATTGCGCGCCATTGAAGCGCCCGCCTTCCTCGCCGCAAGTCAGCGCCATTTTAACGGTGCGGAGCGGCCTGATGCCTTCCTGGCGCAAGCGGATCAGGCTATCGGTCCAGATGGCGGCCTGGGTCTTGTCGTCGGTGGTGCCGCGACCATAGAACAGGCCGTTTTCTTCCACCAGCCGGAACGGATCGCGCTGCCAGTCCTCGCGTTTGGCTTCCACCACATCGAGATGCGCCAATAGCAAGATAGCCTTGGCGCCGCTGTCGCTGCCGGGCAGCACCGCCACCAGTCCGCCATCCTTGGGGTAGGCCGGCACCGAAAACAGATGCAGGTCGCGATCCGGATAACCGGCCGCCTTGAGCCGCGCTGCCATCCGCTCGGCAGCCAGGCTACAGCTGCCGGCCGACTGGGTCGTGTTGGTCTCCACCAATTCCTTGTAGAGGGCGCGGAAACTTGCCTGGTCGGGCCGCAGCGGCTCGGCGGCGATGGCGGTAGCGAGCATTGCCAGACCTACCGCGATGCAGAATTTCCTCAGGCGCACGATTTTGTGTTCTCCCCTGGTCGGGCATGGTGGAAATGTCGCGCGGCAGTGCCGGCAGGATGGACAGCTCCCTGCGGCCGCCACCCCCCTTTTCTGCGATCGCTGACAGTGACGGAAGCAGTCAACCGAGGCCAGTCTATCGACTTCGCCCAAGCACGAAAAGCACTTCGATCGAATGAGCGGGACTGCTCGGCGCCGCCGCCGCGTATCACAAGGGAGCAAGTTAAGGGTGAGGACCAGTTTCAATGACGATCACGGTGTCCAACAACGATTTTGTGGTCGGCGGCGTTACCGGCCTCGATCTGAACGCTATGGTCACGGTGAGTGCCGGCGGTTCCAACCCCACTTACCTGGTGGTGACCGGACTGGACCGCAACGAATATTCAGCGGGCGCCAGCGATGCCACCGGTACTCTGACGGGCAATGGCGCCAGCGCGAGCTTTGCGTCGATCGGCGGCGACGGCCGCGGTGTCGGCATCGTCTTTACCTATCAAAAAGCCACCGGCAGCTATGTCAATGCCAGCTTCGGCGCGCTCAGCCAGCTGGTCTATACCGCCTCGGCCAGCGCCGGCGACATTACCGATCTGTCTTTGTTCGCCACCAATTTCGGCTCGGTCGCCCTGCAGAACAGCAACAATGTCTATGCCCTGATGCAAAACGACCCCGGTGGCTATCTCGGCAGCATCACCATCGCCACCCTGCCGGGTTTCGCGGGCGTGCCGCCGCTGCAAGCGACGCCCGCCAGCATCGCCGCCGTGGCCGACAGTTTCGTCGGCAAGGCCTGGAACATCAATGGCTGCTGGACCCTGGCCAGTTCCATCGCCGCCGAGGCGGGTGCCGCCTTGCCGGTGAGCAGCGCCGTCATCGGCGTGCCCGGCCTGCCGAGCGGAGAATGGATCATTGCTTTCGACGGGCCGGCAGGACAGACCGGCAATTGGCAGGCGAAAATTGTCGCGGGCGAAATGATCGCGATCGGCACACAAGTCAGCGGCCACATCACCACTTGCGTGTCCGGTTCCGGCAGCAGCGCCATGCTGGTCGACAATGCCTCTTTTACCAACGCCGCCGGCAACGGCCCGGCGACTGCCGTAACCATCGCCGCGCCGCATGCGGCCAGTGTCGAATGGGCCGGCGTGGCGACCGACACGGTGGTGATCTATCAACTCGACACGCCGGTGGTCACAGGGCTGGTCAGCAGTATCAGCCTGGCCGCCAATCGGGCCCAGTTGCTGTCGCAAGTATTGGCTGTCAGCGATCCGGGCGGTAAAGCCATCACCGCTTTTCAGGTTTATGACGGCGTCGACGGTTTCATGCTCGGCGGCGCGCTGGAACAGGCGCATTCGGCAGCGACCGCGATCACCGTCAGCCAGCTGTCCGATATCGCCTTGCTGGCTGGCGGCTCGCCCGGCCCCGACCTGCTGGAAGTGCGGGCTTCGAATGGCAGCTTCTGGGGCGACTGGCAGACACTGGCGGTAGGTGTTGCACCCGGCAAGATTCTGTCGCCGGTTATCGGCAGCCCGATCTCGTCGCAAAACTGGATCGAGGGACAAACCATCAGGCTGACCCTGCCGGCCACCGCCTTTACCGATCCAAACGGAGAAAACCTGACCCTGAGCGCCGACCTGGCGAATGGCCAGAATTTGCCCAGCTGGCTCGGTTTCAATGGCAGCGGCAGCTTCGTGGGCACGGCGCCCATGACGCCGGCCGGCTTGACCATCAGCGTGACGGCCACCGACAGCAGCGGATTGTCGGTTACCGAGAGCTTTGTCGCCACGGTGGCGCCGCCCACCGGCATCAGCGTGGTGCAGACCGCCCAACAGGTCTGGACCGATGGCCAGAAAGTCGCCTTCACCCTGCCGGTCGGCACTTTTACCGACCATGACGGACTGACCGCCACCACCACCGCCACCCAGATCGCCGGCGTATCGGTGGGCAGCTGGCTGACCTACCACGCCGCCAGTGAAACATTTGCCGGCATTGTGCCTCGTTCTGCCAGCGGTTCGGTGACCCTGGAAGTGCTGGCCCATGACGCCACCGGCGCCAGCGCGGTCGACATTTTTGCGGTGACGTTCGGCGCCGTCAGCGCAGCACCAAAGCTGGTCGGCAGCCTGTCGATCGCCCCGGGCGAGTGGCCGCTCGGGTAGCAAACGGCGAAGCAGAGCGACCATGGCCCTTTATGTCAACAAGCTACGCACCCGCTATGGCAGCATGCGGTTCTGCCATTTGCTGGCCGACAGCCAGGACGAGCTGCACGCCACGGCGCTTGCGCTGGGCATGGACCGCCGCAATTTCCAGACGGACGGGATACCCCATTACGACCTTTCCTTGACAAAACGCGAGCAGGCCATCGCCCGCGGCGCCCAAGTGATCGGTCGCGCCCAGCTGCGTGAGCTGGTGCGTCGGTTTCGCGGCTGAAAGAAGCTGTAGCCGGCTGCGCGCCGACCAAAATCCGCTCTGGGCAGATCGGCGCCTTATCGTCACACTAGCCGTGACGGACCGATAAGGGGAAACGCCATGGTGGGACAGGTAACGCTGAAACGGACGCTGGGGTTGGGGGCGGTGGTGCTGTTCGGCTTGGCCTTCATGGCGCCGATGATCGTGCTCGGTACCTTCGGACCCCTGGCCGAAGCCAGCCGCGGCACGGCGGCGATGTCCTATCTGCTGGCCGGCATCGGCATCTGTCTTACCGCCATCAGCTACGCGATGATGGCACGCATTTTTCCGGTCGCCGGCTCGTCCTACAGCTATGCGCGCAAAGCGCTCGGCGCCAATATCGGCTTTCTGGTGGGCTGGGCGATGCTGCTCGATTATTTCTTCATCTCCATGGTGATCTGGCTGATCGGCGCCGCCTATCTCGCCAGCGCCTGGCCGAGCGTACCGATGTGGGCCTGGATCGCCGCTTTCAGCGGGGTCACCACGCTGATCAATGTGCTTGGCATCGTCTTGGCCAGCCGCGTCAATCTGGTGCTGATGATCGTGCAGGTCACCGTTCTGGCGGTCTTCGTGCTGCTGGCGGGGCGCGCCGTGGTGGTGGCGAATGGTCCGGGTGGGCTGGCGTCGCTCACCCCTTTTATCACCGCCGGCGTACCTTTTTCGGCGTCGGTGGCCGGTGCCACCATCGCCGCCTACGCTTTTCTCGGCTTCGATGTGGTGTCGACCATGACCGAAGAGACCTTCGACCCGGTGCGGGTCATGCCGAAAGCGGTGATGATCGTGGCCTTGGCCGGCGCCGGCATCTTCATCATCTCCGCCTATGTGACACAATTGGCCCATCCCGGCTTCCAGTTCGCCGACATCGACACCGGGGCCTTTGAAATCGCCCGCGCGATCGGCGGCGATCTGTTTGCCAGCCTGTTCCTCGCCACCCTGGTGATCACCCAATTCACCGGGGGCGTCGCGGCCCAGGCAGGGGTAGGCCGCTTTCTGTTTGCGATGGGCCGTGACGGCGTATTGCCGCCCTCCCTGTTCGCGCGGTTGCATCCCAAATGGCACACGCCGGTGATCAATCTGGTGCTGGTCGGTCTGGTCGGCTTCATCGCCATGGGCATGGATATCACCACCTCGACCTCCTTCATCAATTTCGGCGCCTTTCTTGCCTTCACTGCCGTCAACCTCTCGGTGATCGTGCTCTATGCCAAGAACATGCCGGTGGTGCGGGCCCAGGGAATCCTGGTGGGGGTGGTGGTGCCGGCGGTCGGCGCCCTGTTCGACCTCTATCTGCTGTCCAATCTCGACAGCAATGCGCAGATTCTCGGAATCATCTGGCTGTCGCTGGGGCTCCTGTATCTGCTTTATCTGACCCGACTTTTTCGCCGCCGTGCCCCGGATCTTCATTTCGAGGAAGAACCGGTGGGCGGCTGACATGTCCGGGCTACGGAGAACAGGCTTTGTTGGACAAAACGCGCATCCGGACTGACAAGCTTCGTGCCAAGGTCATGAGCGCGGCGGACGCGGCGTCGTTCATCCGATCCGGCAGTACGGTCGGCATGAGCGGATTTACCGGTTCCGGCTATCCGAAGGCGGTGCCTCTGGCGTTGGCGGCGATGATCGAGGCGGAGCATGCCCTGAACCGCCCGTTCCAAATCCGCGTTTGGACCGGCGCCTCCACGGGACCAGAACTTGACGGCGCGCTTGCCAAAGCCGACGGCATCGAATTCCGGTTGCCCTACAATTCCGATCCGATCGCGCGCGAGAAAATCAATAGCGGCGCGATGGAATATTTCGACATGCATCTCAGCCAGGTTGCGCCGATGGCTTGGCAGGGTTTCCTGGGGCCAATAGACACGGCGCTGATCGAAGTGAGCGGCATCCGTTCCGACGGCGCCCTCATACCGTCTTCCTCGATCGGCAACAACAAAACCTGGCTGGACCGCGCTACACAAATCATCCTTGAGCTCAATTATTGGCAAAATGAAGCGCTGGAGGGGATGCATGACATTTATTACGGGACCGCGCTGCCGCCGCATCGCCGGCCGATTCCCCTGACCAGGCCTGATGACCGCATCGGCGAGGCGTATTTTCGCTGTGACCCGGACAAGATCGTCGCGATTGTCGAAACGGAGGCTCCCGACCGCAATCTGCCCTTTGCGCCGCCCGACGCGGCGGCCGGGCAAATAGCCGGTCAACTCCTCGATTTCCTGCGCCATGAGGTAGCCAAGGGTCGCCTTCCGGCCGCCCTGTTGCCGCTGCAGTCGGGCGTCGGCAACATCGCCAACGCCGTGCTGTCGGGGCTTCTCGATGGACCCTTCGGCAATCTGACCGCCTTCACCGAAGTGATCCAGGATGGCATGCTGGATCTACTGGCCGACGGCAAGATGCGGATGGCGTCGGCAACCGCCTTTTCCTTAAGCCCGGAGGCGGCGGCTTTCCTCAATGCCAATATGGCCAATTTCAAGGACAAGATGATTCTGCGGCCCCAGGAGATCAGCAATCATCCCGAACTGATCCGGCGGCTGGGTTGCATCGCCATCAACGGGCTGATCGAGGCCGACATCTATGGCAATGTCAACTCGACCCACGTCATGGGATCGCGCATTCAGAACGGCATCGGCGGCTCCGGCGACTTTGCCCGCAACGCCTATATCTCGATTTTCGTGACACCGTCGACCGCCAAGAACGGGGCTATTTCCGCGATCGTGCCGCAGGTTGCCCATGTCGACCATATCAGCCAGGATGTCCAGGTCATCATCACGGAACATGGATTGGCCGACCTCCGCTGCCTGTCGCCCAAACAACGCGCCGCTGTCATCATCGAGAACTGCGCGCACCCTGATTATCGGCCGGCGCTCGCCGATTATTTCCGCCGTGCGAGCCAGCAGTCCTACGGACTGCATTGCCCGACTTTGCCCGGCGAAGCGCTCTCCTGGCATCAGCGCTACATCGATACAGGGTCGATGCGGGTCTGATGGGAAATCTCCGGATCCCCAGGAAAGCAAAAAAAAGGCGGAGTCTCCGTTTCAGCCAGATCAACGACCGTTCGGATGACGGCATATTCTCCTCGCCAGTCATCATCCAGGTCCAAGGCGGGCAAATAGCTCGGTCCGGTTGACGAAAGCAGGCCAGCAGCTAGCCGATCGACCTGATATCGCATGGTTCGACTACGGACTTAGGACTGTCAGCTCTTTCGTTCGATTCCTTGCTTCTGTCCGCTCGCTCAACCTACTACTCCTCATGCTCGGTCCGCACCAGAGTTCGCCCCGGCTTGGTGAGCGGTGTACCGTCCTGGGCGAAGCCGGCGGGCAATTGGACATCAACGAAGTGATAATCGACCACGACACGCGTCGTAGGCTTCGGAGAAGAATCAGCGGGATTCTGCCGAACATAACTAACCTGCTGTCCGGTACCGCTGGATTGAACCGAATATTCCCCATCATGTGCAACGGGATAGACTTCGTCGGGAACCGGCGCCGCCTTCATTTGCAAATCTTTTCCTAACGATTGTATTTCTGCGACCACCTCTAGGTATTGGCGAACATTCTCGCGCTCGGCAAAGGAAAGTTCCTCGGCGGAATCGTTAAAATAAGGCGACATGAGCGCAGAGATCGGTTGCGTAGAGATCAACCAGCCATGGAACTGCGCTTGTTCCAACAGCGCAGCAGCGCTGGCGCGCAGTCGCCGCATGCGATCGTCGCGGGAATTAGACACCCAATAGAGTTGGGCGGCTGCTGGCATAGCGGCTATCGGTATTTCCGGCGCCGCTCTCGCAATTTCTCCGGCCAGGAGGGGTGTCGGGGCTAATGTCGTCGGAAGACCGGAAAGGAGAGCGTCTCCTCCAAGCAGCGGCTTTAATGTAAGTGCGGTGGTATCAACCGGAGGAGGGAGTTGCGGTGATCCGCCCAAACCAAAGGGCTGAGCCTGCACTAAGACGCTGGAAAAGCAAATCGGCCCTAAAACTATCAACAGCGATAAAGGACGCATAGCGCATGACTCCTGAGTCGTTCGGACTCTATTGACCCGACTAGAGAATCAGCAATCGACCGCGGAACAGGTGCAAGAAAATTCGTCAAAAGCGCGAGCTGAGAGCCATTTCGCCTTCCACTCGTGTCAGCGCTTGACGTAGTTGTATGTGCCGCAGAGATTTCCCGACTGATCCTTCTACCCCTCGTAAAAGATAGGTTGTTCTTCCTAAAATGCGAACATGAAAGCATGCGGGTCTTGCGGACGTAAACATCGATCTCTTCGAACATTACAACCCGAGTAAAGTTCGATCGGACGAAAATATTCTCTCGCCCACGTCCGGCGACCATGCTTGGTAGTATTAATAAACCTGCTGTCCAGAGATGTACCAAACTCAAATCGTGCTTCCCTTCGTGTCAGGCCGCATCATCTATTAACGCCTCCGCAGGAATGTACCATTCATCGTGCAACAGGCGGATCATCGTCAGCGACAATCGCTTAATGGATCCTGTCATGATCTCCGATGCTCTGGAGCGACTATTCAACAGCTGCGCCAGATCAGCCTGGCCATAGCCCATCTGCTCCATGCGGAACTTGATCGCGTCGATCGGTCCAGGAGGCGCGATTGGAAAGGTGGCGTTTTCATAAAGTTCGATCAAGACTGCCAGAACTTCCAGCTTTGCAGCTTCCGGCGAACCCTCTACAGCATCCATCAGTGCGTCGAGGCGCGACAGGGCCGCGCGGTGGTCTTCGGGGGTTTTGACGGGATGCAAACCGCTCATATTGTCCTCGATCTTGTCATATTCGGCGTGTGTTCCGGCAAATCGTGTCGAGTCTATTGATGCACTGCCTCCAGTATGTAGCCATCCAAATCAATGACGAACGCTGCATAATAGCGGGCGCCATATTTTTGTCTTGGCCCGGCTGCTCGGCAGTCTCGTCCGCCAGCGGCAAGTGCGGCGGCGTGGAAAGCGACGACCGCCGCCCTGCTGGGCGCCACGAAGGCCAAATGGAAACCCCGTCCCGGAGCAGTTGGTCTCGGTTCGGCGAACAGCGCGAGTCTGTCCACCCCGCCTGCTTCGCCAAAACCGACGCCGCGGTCATGTCCCCAAAGTCTTACAAATCCGAGAGGGGCAAGGCTCCGTTCGTAGAGCCCGGCTGCCCGATCGAGATCGCTGACGCCGAAAGAAAGATGGCTGAGCACTGTTGTCCTGACGCCGGCTTTCTTGTGCGGAAATGCGACCAGAGTCGATTGCGCACGCTTCTGGAAGGCGATTCCATCGTCGTCCGAACACCGAGGCAATTCAAGACAGCCACCGGCAATTTGGGTCAAAAATTGCCGGGGTGGATATCGATGGAACAGCGCAGTTCGTGGGTCGTTGCACGACATTTTTCAACATGGGACCGATATCGCTCATTGAGAGGCCGGGCCCTTCAAGCGTGCGGGTCGCGACCGACGATCAGGACTCATCCCCCATGCGGGCATATTGGGTGGTGCCGTCGGCGGCAGTTTCGATGTCGGCCAGAAAGCTGAGCAGTTCGGCGGCCGGCAAAGCCTTGCTGAAAAGATGGCCTTGCGCCACCACGCAGTCATTGGCGCGCAGAAAGTCGACATGGCGGCCGGTTTCGACGCCTTCGGCAATGGTACGGATGCCCAAGGTGTTGGCCAATTGAATGATCGAGCGGCAAACCACTTCGTCATCCTGATTGAGGCCAATGTCATGGACGAAGGATTTGTCGATTTTCAGGACATCGATCGGCAGCCGCTTCAGATAGGCGAGCGATGAATAGCCGGTGCCGAAATCGTCGATCGACATCCGGATGCCGGTGGCGCGCAAGCGCTGCATGATGACGATTCCGGCTTCCGGGTTGGTCATCGCCACTCCTTCGGTCAGTTCCAGTTCCAGGCAATGGCCGTCGGTACCGGTCTCGATCAGAAGCTTCTCGATCAGGGTCGGCAAATCCTCTTTCCAGAACTGATGCGCGGAAATATTGACGCTGACCGTCAGACTGGCAAAACCGGCGTCGCGCAGACGGCGAATCTGCTCGAGCGCTTCGCGGAACACGAACAGGCCGAGCGGAATGATCAAACCGCTTTCCTCGGCGACCGGAATGAAAACGTCGGGCGAAATGACCCCCAGCTCGCTGCTGTTCCAGCGCAGCAGCGCTTCGACGCCCAGGATGCGGCCGGAGACCAGACAGACTTGCGGTTGATAGGCGACCCAGAATTCACCTAGTTCAAGCCCCAGCCGCATGGCCTGCTCCATGGAGACCTTCGCCTGCACCTGTTCGGCCATTTTGGCGTTGAAGAGGCTGTAGGTGCCGCGGCCATTGGCCTTGGCCTGGTACATCGCGGTATCGGCGCTTTTCAGCAGTTCCTTGTAAGTCAGCGCATCGTCGGGATAGAAGGCGACGCCGATCGAGGTCGACAGGGTCAGTTTGTGCGTGCCGATGGCATAGGGTTCCGCGACCCGCGACAGAATATCCTTGACCCGTTCGACGGTGGTGTTGCGGGTGATATCGGTCATCAGCAAAATGAATTCATCGCCACCAAGCCGGCTGACGGTATCCTTGGCGCGGACCACCGGCTGAATGCGGCGCGCCACCTCTTTGAGAAGTTCATCGCCGACTTCATGACCGAACACGTCGTTGATTTCCTTGAATCGATCGAGATCCATGAAGAGCAGGGCAAAACGGCCGGCGTTGCGGCTGGCGATATGAATGGTCTGATTGACGCGATTTTCCAGCAGATAGCGGTTGGCCGAGCCGGTCAGCGTATCGTAGAACGCCAACCTCTCGATCTCTTGCTCTTCGATTTTGCGCCTTGTGAGGTCATTGAACAGAGCGATGTAATTGGTGACCTGGCCAGCGTCGTTGCAGACCGGGCTGACATTCAGCCATTCCGGATAGGCCTCGCCGTTCTTGCGGCGGTTCCAAATTTCGCCTTCCCAGAATCCGTCGACCGCCAGGCAGTCCCAGATTTCCTGGTAGAATGCGTCGCTCTGGCGGCCTGACGACAGAAACCGCGGATCTCGCCCGATCACCTCGGCGCTCGCATAGCCGGTGATCCGCTCGAACGCCTTGTTGACCTTGACGATCCTGTGGTCTTGGTCGGTAATGATGATGCCTTCACGGCCCTTGCTGAAAACCTGCATCGCCAGTTGCAGTTGCAACTCGACTTTGCGACTTTGGGTGACTTCGCTGGTGATGCCGCCAACCGCGAAAACGTCGCCTGCGGCATCTTTCAGCGGGAAACGATTGCTGACGAAATAGCGCGCCTCATCACTGCCCTTGGTCAGTTTTTCCTCAAAGACCGCTGCCTCCTGCTTGAGCGGATCGACGATGTCGCCTGCTTGCTGCCGATCAGTCGGATCGAGTGGCCACCAGCTTTCCTGCTTCTGTCCGAGAACGTCGGATTCGTTGCGCCCTGTCAATTGCAACAAAGTGCGATTGGCGAGGATGCAAACGCCATTCTGATCGACGGCGTAGACCGCCGAATTGCTGCCATCGAGGACGGCCTGCAACAACAGCAGGCGTTCACTATCGTGCGCCTGCTCTTTGCTGCGGTCGACCAGCAAGGCGAGCGTCTGCGCATCGCGAGGAGACTCGGGATGCAGCCTGATCAGATAAGCATCCATCACCACAGTCTGGCGGGCGTTGTCGATCAATTCGAGGCCGGGCACCATAGCCACGTCCTCTTCGCTGCGGTGCCGCAGTGCCTGAAGCAGCCAATTGTCGCCGCGGTTCTTCAGCAGCCGGCGTATCGAATGGTCGCGCATCAGGGCGCTGTTCTGGAAGCCAAACCTTTGTACCGCCAGCCTGTTGGAGTCCAAGATTAAGCCATCGTCATCCAGCACTATTGCAACCAGTGGCATCGATTGGAACATCGCCGAATATTTCGTCCGTTGCCGTTCGCTGCCGGCCAGCAGGCTACGCAACGCCTCGTTCTGGCGTTCGAGTTCATCCTGATACAGGAGGAGCGCCTCGATCCGACAGTCCATATCGTTGTCGCGCGCAGGGTTCAGCAGTTTGGCGCCGCGCCGGATCGCCTTGCTGCCGCCGCCAACCGGTGCGTGCGCATTGCCGATTCTCGTCATCGGCGGTAGGGCAGTTTTGCTCGGCATTTTAGGCCTGCCGAACGGAAAAAGTGCAGTGTCGGACCAATTCGGCAAAGTGATGCCTGGCGACCAAAACGACATTCATGAAAACCACCCCGCATCGCTTGGTCTGTAAACGAAACATATGAAAGAGAAGATCGTCGTCCCCGCCAGGATTGAGTTGACGCTATCGGCGTCCTGTTTGGCGATCCTATCTTTATCGCTGATCACGGCTCCGCCGGATCATGCCTCTGCCGTCGCCCCACGGCCCGGTGCCGCCTCGACAATCTAAAGCAAATTGCCGGCCCTCTTCCCAGAGTGTCGAAAGATAGAATCGGGGAGGGCGATTTCTTGTCAGGTCACCGATATTCCCCTAAATTGTCGGCAATGAAGGGAGTTTCAGCGATGGCCGACCCCACTGCCGTTCCCGGCGATCTGAACCCGACCGGCGGCGGCACGCCGCCGGTGCACGCCACACAATTTCAGGTTGTGCTCGATCCGTCCGATTTGACCCTGGTCTTCATGAACCGATCTTTCGCCTATAAGGACAGCACCACACCCACCGTCAGCACGCATATCGCCGCGTCGATTTCGCTGTCGCATATCATGGCTAAGGATCTTTCCAAGGTGCTGGTCCGGGCGATCGCGGATTTCGAGAAGCAATATGGCAAAATTCCCCTGCCGACCAGCAAGAAGCTTTAGGATCTTGCGTCGGCACGGCGCGTTGCTTTCAGGGAGATGAGCGATGACGATTGGCAAGCTTGGGGTTTGGGCGACCACAGACGGGTTGAGCGCCGCCGCCGCCGCCGCTTTTGCCCAACGGGTGGAAGGCTGGGGCTATGGCGCATTGTGGATGCCGGAAGCCTTCGGCCGCAATGTTCTGGTGCATTCCGCCTGGCTGTTGGCCAATACCCACCATTTGGTGGTGGCGTCGGGCATCGCCAATATCTATGCGCGCGACGCGCTGGCTTGCCAGGCGGCGCAATACGGCCTCGCCGAACAGTCGGCAGGCCGTTTTCTGCTCGGCCTCGGGGTTTCGCATGTGCCGCTGGTCGAAGGTCTGCACGGCCAGACCTATCGGCCGCCGATCGCCACGATGCGGGGTTATCTCGAAGCAATGGCGCGCGCATCCTATGGCGCGCCGCCGCCTGCGGACAAGCCCAAGACCGTGATCGCCGCCTTGGGGCCGAAAATGCTGCAACTGGCGGCCGATTTGGCGGATGGGGCGCATCCCTACAACGTCACGCCGGAACATACAAGGCAGGCCCGCGACATCCTCGGGCCCGACAAGCTGCTGTGTGTCGAACAGATGGTGTTGCTGGAAAGCGACGCCGCGACCGCCCGTCATATCGGACGCCAGACCTTGGCCATGTATCTGACTTTGCCCAATTATCGCAATAATTGGCTGAGACTCGGGTTTACCGCCGATGATTGCGACCATGGCGGCTCGGACCGTCTGATCGACGCCATGGTCGCCTGGGGTGATCAGGAGGATATCCGCAACCGTATCCAGCAACACTGGGACGCCGGCGCCGATCACGTCTGCATCCAGTCGCTGTCTCACACCGGAGGAGCGCTGGCGTCGCCGGGCGAGAAAATTCTTGCCTTGCTGGCGCCGGCGGGGACAGCGCGCAAATCTTAAGTATTTGGTCAGTTTAGCTGGGATAGAGTAGGGGTACCGAAAAAGCGATCACGGCGATTCCTATGAGAGCGCTTGCCTCCGGACACCAGTCGATACAGAATCAAGAAACGGCGCGCCAGCGGGATCCGCTTCCGCGATTTGATTCGAACCCCTGACCCGAGGAGCGATGCCGGCCCAAGGCGTCGAAAGGATTTATGAAGGATCCAGAGCACAGTTTGAATGTTCTCAGCGGCCGTTATTCCGCACGTTTTGAAAGTCGGCGTGAACACGAAATGACGCTTGGGGAATATCTCGAGCAGTGCAAAACCGACAAATGGGCCTATTCGTCTGCTGCCGAGCGCCTGCTCAAGGCGATTGGCGAGCCGATCGTGGTCGATACCGCCAAAGACGCCCGATTGGGCCGTATTTTCTACAACCGCACCATCAAAGTCTACCCGGCCTTCGCCGAATTCTTCGGCATGGAAGACACCATCGAGCGCATCGTCGGTTTTCTGCGGCACGCCGCCCAGGGACTGGAGGAGCGTAAACAGATCCTGTACCTGCTGGGGCCGGTCGGCGGCGGCAAATCTTCGCTGGCCGAACGTGTCAAGGCATTGGTGGAAAAGGAACCGATCTATGTGCTGAAGGCGGGCAAGGAAATCAGTCCGTTGTTGGAAAGCCCGCTCGGCCTGTTCGACCCGGAAGACATGGCCGACACCTTGGAGGCCGAATACGGCATCCCGCGGCGTCATCTGCCGGGCCTGATGAGCCCGTGGGCGATGAAGCGCCTCGACGAATTCGGCGGCGATATCACCAAATTCAAGGTTGTGCAGCTGGCGCCATCACGGGTGCGGCAGATCGGCGTCACCAAGACCGAGCCTGGCGATGAAAACAACCAGGACATCTCCAGCCTGGTGGGCAAAGTCGATATCCGCAAGCTCGAGGCGTTCGAACAGAACGATCCCGATGCCTACAGCTATTCCGGCGGACTGAACCGCGCCACCCAAGGGGTGCTGGAATTCGTCGAAATGTTCAAGGCGCCGATCAAGATGCTGCACCCGTTGCTGACCGCGACGCAGGAGAAAAACTATGTCGGCACCGAAAATATCGGTGTGCTGCCGTTCCAGGGTATCATTCTGGCGCACTCGAACGAGTCGGAATGGGCCACCTTCAAGAACAACCGCAATAACGAAGCGTTCATCGATCGCGTTTGCGTCATCAAGGTGCCTTATTGCCTGCGCGTGACCGAGGAACAGAAAATCTACGCCAAGCTGATCGCGCAATCGGAGCTGGCGGATTCGCCGATC
>Ga0302319_10007855_pt1 | contig 20876 bp, 13 predicted proteins | sample Bog_T0_2_FD_203319 | JGI IMG/M metagenome (GOLD analysis project Ga0302319, IMG submission 203319) | Peat permafrost microbial communities from Stordalen Mire near Abisko, Sweden - Bog_T0_2 | ecosystem: Environmental > Terrestrial > Soil > Wetlands > Peat | place: Sweden: Abisko, Stordalen Mire... | reverse complement strand
CATAGCCGGCTCGGATAACAGTCTTATCGTTCAAACGATAGGCAATGCCTAATCGCGGCACCACTTCGCCGTTGCCCACTTTGACTCCGCAGTCGTGGGGTTGATTGCTAACACCGCCCAGACAGACTTGGCCGGTTTGCGGATTATAAATATCCGCGCCGTAGTGGTCGCGTGTGGCGAGCGGATAAGCCTCGTAACGGATGCCGTAGTTGAAAGTAAGTTTACGGTTCACCTGCCATTGGTCGCGCGCATAGAATCCGTAGTTGGCTTCGCGGACGGTGGCGGGGTTGATGTATTCCGTTGAAATGCCCATTTGTTGCGGGAGGCCTAAAAGAAAGTCTCCCCAGGCGTTGTAGAGGTTCGTGGCGGCGCCGCCGTTCAGAGAAGTAAGGCCACCGGTGAACGTGAAGCCGCCGCGTGGCCCGAATGATGTTTGCGGTTGGAAGTGGTTAATGGCGAAGTGTTGATACTCTCCGCCAAAGCGGATGGAATGCGAACCTTTGATCCAGCTCAAATTCACCGCGCCTACGTATTCGTTGTCGCGGAACAAAAATGGATTCGAAACGTTCGAGTTGCCGAACGAAGAGAAACCAGTGACGCCAAAATTCGGATAGCCGCCATCCAAAGCGTAAGAACCATTGGTTCCGGGGATGCCCAGGACATCGGTGCCGTAATTCTTGCCGATATCGACGTTCTCCGCCTGCAGGCGAATTCGCGTATAGCCCAAATTTCCATCAAGCAACAGCGTGGGGTTGATCGAATAGTTCCCACCAAGGCCAACACTCTGTACGCGGCCCGTAGCGGTGCCTGGCTGCCCGCCATCCAGCGTGTTGCCTTCGGCTGGCCCCAATCCAGGAGGATCGAAAATGTGGCTGGGTGAGATGCTGTAGCGCCCGAAGATCGCGCTCTTGTCATTCGGGTTGTAGTTGATCTTGGTGTCGACGTTATGGTGCGTAGAGGAATAGTCGCCGCTACCGAAATAGTCGTTGGTAGGCGTAGTCGCGGCTGATGCCTGATTTGGTTCGGGCATCAACTGAATCATTTTGACGGAGGCAGACGCGAAGCGGCTGGTGGGAATCATGTTCCCCGCAAACATGGTGCGGCCTGTGCCGTTGGGGAGCCCCGTCATCGGGTCATAAACGTTAGCGCCGGTGGCGGCGAAATTGCCTTGGCGCAGCGCATCTGTTGGCACTGTTTCAAGAGCTGAAACGTTCGCCCGTTTGTCGGTGATTTCCCAGTTGCCGAAGAAGAAGAGCTTGTTCTTGATGATGGGGCCGCCCAGGTTGCCGCCGAACTGGTTGACAATGTTTTTGGGGTTATTGGCGCCGTAGTAGAAATAGTTGCGCGCTTTCAAGGCGCTAATTTGATTGAATTCCCAAGCGGCGCCATGAAAAGCGTTGGTACCGGATTTGATGCTGATGTTAACGGCGGAACCGCCGGCCATTCCTTGCTCAGCGTCAAAGCTTGCGGTCACGGCGCTTACCGTTTGAATGGCTTCCGTCGATGGCACGTAAGCGACGATCTCGGGTAGCCATGGATAGAGATCGAGTGCGCCGTCAATGCGCGTGGCGTTGTTGTTATAGGACGCTCCATTGACGTCGGTGGCAAGCGCGCCTTGCGGATTGCCGGCTTCAGAGTGCGACGACGCTGGCGGGCTGTAGCCCGGAATGATGATGAAGATACTTTGGAAATTGCGCGTCGCCGGTTCCGGCAATTGGGTGATTTGAGAACTCTGCAGTTGCGCGTTCACGTCGGCGCGATCGGTTTGCAGACCGACTACCGTGGCGTCTACCGTGACGCTTTGGCTGACATTGGCCAGTTGAAGCTGGACGTCGGCACGCTGCTCGCTATTGGCGGCAATCCGCAAACCTTGCTGAACGAAGGCCCCGAAAGAGGCGGCGGTGATCGTTACTTTGTAAGTGCCAGGTTGAAGATCGGTAAAAAGATAGCCGCCGTGTTCGTCGGTCGTCATCTCTTTGTTGATACCGGTATCGGTGTTGAGAGCCGCCACTTTGGCGCCGGCAACGAGTGCGCCGGCGGGATCGGTCACAGTGCCGGTTAAAGAGCCATAAAGAACCTGTGCTTGGCTTACAAGCGGGTGCAAAAAAGTGCTAAATAGCAACGTGAAAAGCAATCTAATGGCGGCAGGGCGGACGCGGTCGCCGCCAAGAACGTTCTGCATAGAAAACCTCTCCTGACTTGGGATGAAAGACTACCTGGACGTACAGATGTTGCGAAATGCGCGAATTGTTTGTGGGGCTTACGTTTTTCTACTATATTTTGCCGGGAAGCCGTCCGCCACCTGATTCCTCCAAACGCCAGCAGTCGAAGCGGAGTCACCAATCATCAAAATAAACGGCCCTATTCTCTCCAGTCACTTAAAGCCGGAGTCTCAATTCGAGACTTGACAGGTTTGGGAGGCTGGAGCTGTAGCGGCCGTTTGCGCCCGCTCACAAATCACCGCAAAAGGAAAACATATGGCTACCGACAACAGTTGCACGATTAGAACTCGATGGAGTGAATTCGTAGCGTCAACTGAGGGAGTCTAACTTTTGCCTGGGTCGGACTGGTTAGAATGTTCGGTATTGATGGAAGATCGGAAACGCATCGGCCAGTTCGAGATTCTGCGGGAACTCGGCAGGGGAGGAATGGGAAAAGTCTACCTCGCCAACGATACGCTGCTCGACCGTAAAGTGGCCATCAAAGTCGTTAGCTTCGCATTAGTCGAACGCGAGCAAGCTGACCTTGAGGTGTTTTCAGAGCGTCTTGTTCGCGAGGCGAAGATCGCTGCGTCACTCGACCACCCGGGGATCGTGGCAGTCTACCAGGTAGGACGGGTAGACGAGAAACCAGAGAAGCCCGGCAAGCCCTATATCGTGATGCAGTTTGTTGACGGGCCGGATCTCGATTCATTGCTCACGCACCACTCGTTTGAGCGCCGGGAGACCGTTCGCATTCTAAAAGAAGTCGGTTTTGCCCTCGATTACGCTCATGAGAAGGGTGTAATTCACCGCGATATCAAGCCAGCCAATATTATGCTCGCCCACGGTCAGACGGTGAAGCTCTGCGACTTCGGAATCGCGAAATCGATGGCGCCATTAGGAAAAGCATCTAGCGTGCTTATGGGAACGCCAAATTATATGGCGCCGGAGCAGCTGATGTACAAGCCGCTCGACAGGCGAACCGACCAGTGGGCGCTCGGTGTCGTTGCGTATCTGATGCTCAGTGGACGACTGCCGTTCCAAGGGGTCGACAACGAAAGCCTCGCGGGCCAGATCTGCTATGGATCCCCTCCCCCACTCCGCGAACTCGATCCGACCCTGGCTCCCGGAGCGAGTGAGGTAGTCGCCCGAGCGCTATCGAAGGACCCGAGGGGGAGATTTCCTACTTGTAGTGAATTCGCATCGGAGCTCGCGGTGGCGCTGAGACCGCCGTTCAGACATCCTTCCGTTACGCGAAAAATTGCAAGAGCCCAAAGTCCGACGCGACACCACACTGCTAAGCCTCCGCAGCCAGCGGAAAGTTCACCCGAATCGGAACAGGCAGACACTGGAAAACACGACACCGGTAACGACCAAACCGTGGCGGGTGACCTCGACGGACGAGAGGCAAGCAAACATCAATCCAACGTCATTGGAATCGATCTCGGCACTACCAACTCGGTAGTAGCACTCATGGAAGGCGGTCGCTCGGTGATAGTCCCCGACCGGCAGGGCGGACGGGCGACCCCTTCGGTGGTCGGCTTTACCAAGACTGGCGAGCAAACGGTGGGGCAGGCTGCCAAGCGCCGAGCGGTGACGGACCCGGAAACCACAATCTATTCCATCTCAAAGCTCATGGGCCGCCAGTTCAACGAAATCGATGAAGAGATGAAGCAGTCGGTTGCTTACAGACTGGTCGCGGGCGCAAACGGAGAGGCGTGCGTCGATATCCTGGGCAAAAAGTATTCGCCGCCCGAGATATCGGCAATGATCCTGACTAAGCTGAAAGAGAACGCGGAATCCTATCTCGGCGAGACGGTGACGAGAGTGATTATTACCGTTCCGGCCGGCTCCAGTCATGCGCAGCGTCAAGCAATCAATGATGCGGCAAAGCTTGCAGGCCTCGAAGTCATTCGCATAATCAACGCGCCAACAGCGGCTGCGCTAGCCTACGCTTTGAATAAGCACAGGCAAGAGACCATCGCGGTGTATAGCTTTGGCGGCGGCGCATTCGACATCTCGATACTCGAAGTGGGCGACGGCCTTATTGAGGTAAAGTCAATCAACGGCGATACGCGCTTCGGCGGCGACAACATCGATCAACGTCTCATCGACTGGCTTGTTGAAGAGTTTAAGAGGGATCAGGGACTCGATGTTTCGAGAGACCGGGTTGCATTGCAGCGCCTGAGGGAAGCGGCCGAGCAAGCGAAGATTGAACTCTCGACATTGCTCGAGACAGAAATTAACCTACCGTTCTTGGCGGCCGATGCAACGGGTCCGAAACACTTGGCTATCAAGCTGTCCCGCATGACCTTCGAGCAGATGGTGAATACTATTTTGCGGCGCTCCGTGGAGCCCTGCAAGCAGGCAATGCGGGACGCGGACGTGACGCCCGAGGAGATTGATGAAGTAGTTCTGGTGGGTGGCTCGACCCGAATTCCGAAGGTTCAGCAGATAGTGGAGGAGCTGTTCGGCAAGGAACCGAACAAAAGTGTTAACCCGTTTGAAGGTATAGCGGCCGGTGGAGCGATTCAGGCCGGCATACTGGGTGGCGAGGTTCAGAATCTTATTCTGCTCGACGCGACCCCACACTCACTAGGGATCAAAACTTTTGATGGCGCGTTCGCGAGGGTGATCGAGCGCAACACGATGCTTCCGACCCGCAAGAGCGAGGTCTTCTCGACGGTCGCGGACAAGCAGGTGTCGGTCGAAATCAAGGTGTACGAGGGTGAACGCGCAATGGCTCGGGATAACCGGCTACTGCACACATTTCGACTGGTAGGAATTCCGCCAGCCCCGCGAGGCACTCCGCGGGTCGAGGTAACATTCGACGTCGACGCGAACGGAAGCCTGCAGGTCATTGCGAGGGACTTGGCAACAGATAACAAACAAAAGATCACCATCGCGCCTTCTTTGGGACTGAGAAGTAACGGAGGGGACAAGACTGCTCGCAGTGAGGAATCGCGTTCGAACGAAGATCACAACCAAAGCGAGCAACTCGGCCTCGTCCGCGCCGGATAACCGGCGTCAAAACGTATTATCGGCGGGTAATCCGCTTATTTGGGCTCAAAGGGGTCAGACGACACTATCTAATCGTCGCCGTCGAAAAGCTACCCCTATGTGGGATAAATCGGCAACAAATCACTTCACTAATCTACTCCATTTCGGCACTATTGCACGAAGCGATAGTCTGTGCCTATGGCTCAAAATCTCAATCAGCCAAAGCTACACCTGTTGTTTTCAAAATTCGTTACCAAGTCGCGGGTGGCATTATCGTCGATGGCTTCGGCGCTTAAATCCTCCGTCGGGAAGGTTGTACCATGGGGTGCTGCCGCGGTTGGGTGGACAATGATCCAGCTTGGAGAGTTCCTGCTGGCGATTTTTGCATTTGCTGGATCAGCCATCGGTTTTTGGGCAGAAACATCCCAGACTACCTGGCATAACTTCGCCAAGCGTCTCTGTTCTATATGGATCTTGATTTGCCTTTTGTACTTTGTTGTGGTAACGATGCAGATAAAGGGCGACAAGCATTGGTCCAATGTGCGATTCCCGTGGCAGGCCAAGGACCCTCCTGTTTGCTGTTACCTTGTGCTGGAATTGGTAAACGACAAGAACATGGCAATGGTGTCGGTTAAAAACGATAGTTCTGTTCCGGTCGACAACGTACTGATGCAAGTTAACGAAATCTCTGGAGTATCAGATGCGAATGACGGCAAGCCCCATCCAATGATTTGGCACGGCAAACTTGATATTGGAACATGTAGATCCAGATTGCATTTTGGCGAAGACGATATGATTCCGTTCGACGCCACTCAAAATAAACTCATGTATGACGTATTCATTTTCACCAAAACAGAAACTTACGCCGAAAAGATCATGGTCACCAGGCGAAAAAATATAGGCACGCATGTTAATTTTGGAGTGCGCTACGAGGTGTATCGAGCTATGGATTTTGGCCGTCCGCTCGTAGCCTATGACTCTCAAGTTGGCGTTTTCAATTAAATCTAATCCCGCGCCATCATGGAAGAGCTGCGCGAAACAGAAGTTCACCCATCCGAACAGTTCAAGGCCACGATGAGGAAACTGGTTACCGTGTCCAACGCCGATCTGGATGCAAGGCCGAGAGAGCACAACGAAACTAAACCAGAACGCCGCGCTGGTCGGAAGCCAGCACGGCGTAAAGATTAATCGACTGGCCCCATCGGCCGCACGCAATTCCATTACAGGAGAATTGGGCGTGGCAGACACGCCTAAGCCGTTTCGCTCAGTTATTGCAGAATGTCTGTGGGAGGCTTTAGATCTCTTAACTGAGATCGGGGCTCCAATCTGTCCACAGCTTCCGAAATCATCTTTGAGTATTTCGCTAGAGCCTTTTGATCAACATAAGTCCGATACTCATTCGAAGGAAACCCCTTGTCGTCTAAAAACTTAATCAGCGCCTTGAACTCCTCGGTTAATGCCATAACGCACCCGGTGAGCGCAATGATGCTGTTTTTAATTTCTACGCGATCATCTTGTTCATTTGTCATGCCGCCGATTCTATCGCGGTTACGTCTTCCGCTTGCCCCGCCCCTGTTTCGCGCAGGGGCAGCGCTTTGATGCTTCGACAATGGGCATATCGAGCTTTCCCGTCAGTTCGGAGTACCTCAACCGGCGGTTAATCGCTTGGCCCAACACAATCACAAAGCGCTCACTCACCATTCCCACGCCAAGGCTACATGGCGGCCGAAAGCCCGAACAGATGGGCCCGAAAAACGCAACTCTGAATCAGCCGGAGACCAGGGCGTCCGCATACGGTCACCAACCACCAAAATAAATCGCCCTATTCTTTTCAGTCACTTACAGCCAAAGCATGCATTCGAGACTTGACAGGTTTGGGAGGCTGGAGCTGTAGCCGGCCGTTGCGCCCGCTCACAAATCACTTCAAAAAGGAAAACATATGGCTACCGAAAAACAAACCGCCGCCAACCGCGAAAACGCTCAGCACTCAACCGGTCCTACTTCACAGGAAGGCCTCGAAGCCTCATCCTGGGTCGCCGCCTGGCGTCACGGCCTTGCCGTCAAAGATCACGAACGCTTCTCTCTTCTCATAGACGAAAACCGCGAAAAGTTCGACGAACTTCAGCAGCGTCTCAACGACGAACACCTGCCAACTAGCGAAACGGAGGTCCTGTTCGTTCGCCACATGGCTCAATCCGAGTGGCTAAGGGCTCGCGCACTCCGTCTCCAAAACGATTTGCTGGAAGATAATGGCAAAAACGTTGACCCTGCGAAGCTCGCCATCTTCATCCGCTATCAGACCACGCACGAACGCAACTTCCATCGCTCAGTAAAGGAGCTTCTAACGTTCAGACAACAAAGGCGTAACACGGAAATTGGCTTCGAATCGCAGAAGCTCAAACAAGCCGCCGAAGTGCGCGCTGTCGAAGGCATGAATTTGAAGAAAGAAGCTCAAATTTTGAAGCGTGAAGAGTTCGAATTCAAGAAAACGATCATCGCAAGCAGAAAAGAGGTCACGAAAGTCGTCAAAAGCGACCCCGGCGACCTGAAAATGGCCGCCTAACCGCCTCCACCTCCGCTCGTTTTGCGCCGCCCGCACTCCAACTCTGTTCATGGACGCGTTGGCTGGGCAACAAACGCGGCCACGTCCTTCGCCGCCTTGGTTTCCACGCCGGGTTTTTGCAGAAATCCTAAATCGCGGAACCAGTCGATGAAACGGAACTGCCAAGTGCCGAACGGCGTGTCGTTGCGGTCGGTTAAGCCACCGCTCATTTTGCTGCCGTCGCTGAGGGGGTCGCCCGGATGGCGCCCATTGCCGTAAATATGGAGTTCGATGTTCGGGACACCCAAAGTGAGCATCGCATTGAAGTATTCCATCGACCAGATAGCATGCACCCGATCTCCCGAGCCGCCGCAAACCACAAAGGATGGCGGAACGTTGCGCGGAATCGGCGGCGGCGTTCGCTTCGCGGCAAAGGGCGAAGGTCCCGGATAAATAACGCCCGCGAAATCGGGGCGCGAGGAAATGCCGGCGAGCGGGTCGGAGGGAGCGTTATTCTTCTTGTCGAAATCGTCGTACAAAACGGCTGCCGCGGAGGTGAGTTCCGCGCCGGCGGAGAAGCCCATCATGCCGATCTTGTTGGGGTCGAGCCGCAGATCTTTGGCATAAGCCCGCACGAGCCGTATAGATTGCTCAGCGTCATTAACGGCGTCGGTTTGAGGGTTATAGCCATCGCGGCGCAAGCGGTTCCGCAGGATGATTGTGTTCACGCCGTAGTTGTAGAAGAAGGTGACGAAGTCGGCGGCCTCGCTGCCAACGTTCAGTGTGTTGTGGCCGCCGCCTGCCACCAGAATAACGGCCGCGCCTGTGTTAAGGCCGCGATCCACCAGGTGAATTTCGATGGAAGGGTTGTGAATATTGACTATGCTGCTGATCCGGCCCGCCACCGATTGGCTCATCATGTACTGTTCCGGTTCGTTCACGCGCTTTGCGTTTAGGTAGGGCGAGCCAGCGGGATAAAGCGGAATCACGACACCGCCCGGGAGGATGGGCGTGGGCGAATAGGGAGCGCTCGTGGCTGCGCCGGGCGCGGGAACTCCCAAAGGGGCAGGCAGCGGCGGCAGGGTTTGAGCCGCAGCCAGCGAGGCAGCAAGGAAAACCGAAAGGCGAATCACAGTCATTTCTGGGGCCGGCTGAATAATATCAAGCTCGGAGCGTCGGAGCGGGCGGCGACGATATGGGGTAGCCGTCGCCGTCAAGATCGGCGATCGCCATGCCGTAAATGGCGCCTTTGTTATCGCTAAATGAAAATGCGACTCCATTGTTTGTCGAGCGATAGGGTCAGAATCTCTTCGGGTTTTGCCGGCGCTTGGCGAAGAGCGATTGCAAGTGCCGAGTCGGGCGAAGGGTCCGCTTCGGAGGTTAGATTATCCAGGTATGCGAACCAGTCTTCTTCGCTCGTCAGTTGTTTCACGAGGTTCGATCTCCTTTCCCATTCCCCTCAAGGTTTCGCTCAATTTAGCTTTCGCACGGAAGATCTTCCATTTTACGGTCCCAAGCGGGAGGTTGAGGGCGGTGGCGATTTCCTGGTACCCGAGTTCTTCAACGTATCGGAGCATCATGATTTGGCGCTCCTGGGGTTCGAGCGGAGCTAACCATCCGCGCAAGGAGCCCGTAAAAGGATCTTCGGTTTGCATGCAGCCGGCGGATTTAGTATCGATATCATCAATGGCGATGGTGTCCGCCTCTCTGCGGTGATGTTTGCGGACGTGCTGCAAGAGTTGATTGTGGGCAATGCGGAAAAGCCAACCGAAGAAAAGTTGGCGCTCGCGCAGGGCGTGCGAGTGGCGGTATACGGCCGTGAGGACATCTTGAGCGAGTTCCTCGGCTACCGCGTCGGGCGCGCCCCTCAGGATAAAATAGCGAACGACCTTGGGGTAAAGGATTTCGAAAAGCGTGGCGAAAGATCGTTCGCTCCGCATGAGTAGAAAATCAGTGACGGCCTGGGTCTCCGAAATGTTGGGTGCTTCCAGCATGGGAATCCGAAGCTATTCTGTCAAATGCGAATTTAGCCAGTGAATGTTTGTGGGGGACTGGGCAAACTTTTGTGGGTCGAGCTTGCATCTGAAATATTAAGGTCATAATTGTAATGAAAAAAACTCTCGTTGCCAGCTTGTTCGTTTCCTCCTTGGTTCTTGGCCAGAAGTTGCCTGTGGTCGCGGCACGGTCGGGTCCTGCGGAAACGATGCAGACGAAGCTTCCGCATCTGAGTCCGGGCAATCAATACAGTTTCCTGTATTCACTGGATTCGTTGAAAGCGTTGAGCGCGGAGACGCGGGTTGATGTTTCAGTGGAGCAGGGCGGGGCAGTGTTACTGCAGAAAACACTCCATGCCGGTGATGCCGATTTCTACGCTCAATTCCGCGTCCCACGGGCAGGCGACGCCACGGTTTCGGTCAAGGTGGTGGGCGCGGCGGGTACGTATCACCTGCAAGTGAATAAGTGGCCTTTAACGGACGAAGTGAAAAGTGCCCCGAGCCACCGCTGGCAAGACGCGTTGAAGATCGGGCTTGGCAAGACCGTGTTCGCGTATGGCGACGACACAGAATATGTGCCCGTGCCCGGCACCTCGCGGGTTTCGTTGGCGGATGATCCCGTGCGGACGGATTGGTACAAGTTCGATTTTGATGGCACTGCGCCAAAGTTGGTTTTTCTGCAAATCGAGTTGATGGAGCGCGATCAGGTTCCGGTGAATATCGCGCTCTTTCGAATCAAGGATGGCAAGCCCGTGGAGTACTTGGCGGGTTCGGATCCGGTAACGCAACCGCATGAGGTGCAAGCGCTACCCGGGAACAAATTCACGCCGCGCACTTTGAAGGAAGCGGGCACGTATTACATCGCGGTGAAATCGAGCCATCCCGAATACAAGTTGGTGACGCGGGTCTACGATCCGCCGCCTTATGCCGACCCGAAGGTGGCCGTGCGAACCGGTTTAGATTACATTTTGGCTGCGGGTGATTCCTGGCATGCCAATACGCCGAGGCGCGGTGGCATATTGGATCGAGTTTCAACGCCGCATCAGGAGACTTCGCTTTGCGTGGGCTGCCATACCACTCACTTTCCCCAGCGGGCGCAGCTTTACGCGGCGCGGAATGGTTATCCGGTGGTTGAGCGCGAGCAGTTGAAGTTCTTGAGCGAGCGCTTTTACAACAATCCGCGGCCGTTCTACGGATTTGAGCAGCAGGGCGCGGTCTGGTCACGCGTGATTTCGTCGCCCGCGAATGTGCTGGGGCGGATGTCCCATCTGATGGACATCTATGAAGACCAGATCAGTTTGACGCCACGGCCCGCCTATCACGCGGGCATTGTGGAGTATTTGAAGCTCTACTATTCCGGGCGCGATAAGTTGCCGGCCGATGAGACGAACGGCAATATCCCGCTGGTGAGCGCGCACGAAGTGGCTTGGTATGCGTGGACGGAGACGAAAGATCCGAAGCTGCCGGAGTTAGTCGCGAAGGGCGATGTGAAGAATGTCACGGATCTTTGCTATCAGACGCTCGCGCTAGCCAATATGGATCGCGCCAAGTACCGCGGCGTGATCGATAAAAATGTGCAGCGCTTGTTCGCCCTGCAGCGGCCTGATGGCCAGTGGTCGTATAAGTTCGAAGCGGATCAACCGGAAGTGGAGTTTCAAACGGGGCATGTTTTATGGACGCTGCATGAAGCCGGCGTTCCGCTGTCTGATCCCCACGTCGGCAAGGCCGCGCAGTATTTACTGGGGCGGCAGCAAGATTTTGGCGGTTGGTTGGACCCATTGCAGTCGTTTGAAAATTTCCGCACACCTTTTCGCGAAACGCAGTTTGCAGTAATGGGACTGGCGGCTTATTATCCGCTCGGCGCCCGTGCCAAGGGTTGGAACTCGCCAGTCATCGATAAACTTTCGCATGATCCGGTGAAGCTGCTGGAGCAGTTGAATGACGTTTGGGATCGGCCCTTGCCAGAGGTCGTGCAAGAGATTACGGCGGCAGCGGGATCGAACGATGCGTTGATCCGCCAAGCGGCCGTGGAAGCGTTGGGTCGGCTGGGAGATCGCAACCCCGTATTGGTTTCGCTGCTGGGTGATCCAAGCAAGATGGTTCAGCGCACAGCGGCTTGGGCGGTGCGACAGTCGTATAGCCAACACTTAGATACGCCGTCGGCGGATTTGCTAGCTGCGATGAACTCCGAGAGTGATCGCGCCCGTTGGGGAGCCGCTCGCGTGTTTTCACAGCATTTCTCACAATTGGCGCGGCGATCTGAGTTCGAACCGGCGCTGGCCAAGCTCGCGAATGATCCTGCCCTAAGCGTAGAGATGTTCGCGATCAAAGGGCTCTGGCAGTTCTGGTTTTGGACGCCCGACGCGAAGATGAAGAGCGACATTGAAGACACGCTGCTGGCAAAAATGGACAAACCGCAGCCGCCGTGGATTGAGAGCAATCTGCACGACGCGATTTACAATCTGGCCGATGAGAACATTCGCTACTTGTACAACAATTGGGTCCCGCTGCTGGGGCAAGAGGAAGATCGCGACCGCGCGATTCAAGGAAGGCTCTCGATTGAAGCGCGGCTTGCCAACAAGTTTGCGCGCGTGTTGGATCGCGGCTCCGATTCTGAAAAGAAAGAATTGCTGCGCTTTCTGACGCAGTTCCCATTGCGCCGCGCGGATGTTTACGATCTGAACGCCGATTTGAGCAAAGAAGCTCCGCCGCTTTATAACCGTATTGGGAACGATATTGAGCAGATCGTTTTCTTTGGCCCAAGCGCCGAACGCCTGGCTCATTCGCTTTCGAATCTCCTCGATTCTAAAGATCCCGAGATGCGGCACTTGGCAGCGCGAGCGGTGTTGCTGGTCCGAAAAACTAATTTTGGCGCCGTGAACAAAATCGCCGGCGAAACCGGACCGGAAGTGAAGCTGGTCTCCTTGAAAGTGGAATCTATGCCGGAAGAAGCCGAAGTGGAAAAGGTGTTGAACCCGCCTGCGCCGGCCGCGGCCAAAGGCGCGGTCTCGGCGGTCGTTGAGAAGCCCACGATCAAGCTAGACGTAGCCTTTTTCAAAGGCTATGTACAGCCGATTTTGGAGCGCAAAGGCAAAGATGGCTACGCTTGCGCCGAGTGCCATGCTTCGCATTCCATTTTCCGCGCAACCTATGAGACTGCGCTCAAAGTTGTCGATCCGGCGCACCCGGAGAATAGCTTGTTGTTGCGGAAGCCGACATCGAGTTCCGAAACGGAAGGTTTAGCAGGTACCTTGGCCCATGGCGGCGGCGTGCGGTTTACGAAAGATTCGCCAGAATACACAACCATCCTGGATTGGATCAAAGGCGCGAAGGAATAAAACAGATTGGACTCAGGGAACCCAAACCTGATACACCACATAACAAAGCACAGTGCCGATTGCCAGCGCGACCAGGCCGGAGCGCAGCTTCTTTTGTAGAAAGAAAATCAGCACTAAACCGCTCAATGAGACAAGCACCATCAGGATCGCGGAGATATCAATAACACCCGACCAGACCTTTCCCGTGTCGCGGCCCTTGTGAAGGTCGTTGATGATCGCAACTAAACCGAGACGGTTTTCGTTCAATTCATATTTGCCGCTGCGCCGATCGGCGAATCCGTCCGCCGAATAACCGGGACCTTTGAACGAAATCTGCACTTGATCATCGTCGATGCGAAAATCGCTGAGGTCGGCTTTGATCCCGTGCCTAGAACGGATCGCCGCGATGATTTCTTGCTGATGTGCTGCCGGCGCCTTGAGCCATGCGGCCGCTAGCGCTCCAGTGAAGACCTTCGGACGCGGTATCCCGGTGAGCGCGGATTGATGGTTGAGCGTCAATCCGGTGATCGCGAAAAACAATAAGATGGTGAAACTCACCATCGATAAATAGGTATGAAGCCAGCGCGACCAGTGTGCCGTGCGGCGCTTCCAGACGGGATTGTGCGTCTTACTTGGCAAGCCGGTGGTAGTCAAAGGACGACGAAACGACCTCCGTATTGGCCGGGAATGTGACAACCTTGGGCGTTCCCGTCATATCCATTTCCTGCTTCATCAACTGGTAGGTGCCGTGTTCGCGCACAACCTCGAGAAACACCGTGTACTTTCCATTTTTTACAAATTTTCCTTCGTTGTCTTTGCCATCCCAATTAAGCGTGTATCTGCCCGGCGGCCGCGTGGCGGATGAAACGGAACGGAAGATTTCCTTGCCGTCCGCCATGGCGCGCATACGGTCTGAACGGAACCAGGCCTTCATTTCCGTGACCCAGCGATCTTCGTGGTACCAGACGGCGAGGGTTCTCACTTGAAAATGATCGGCGTCTTCGATCCAGGCGGCCATGAAGGGGCGCTTGGTGGTGCCTCCAATGGGCGCAAGGTCGAAGTTGATGGTGAGTTCCATGGTTGGATCCCAAAGCGTGGAAGCGGCCGCACGGGGAGCCAGATCGAAATGCGACAGCGGAGACTTGCGTGGAGATTCCAATGCGGCCCAGCTATCGCTCTTAATCTGGCTACCGTCCGCCGTCACGAGTAGATACGCTACGCCCGGCATCTTTGCGGCGAGCTTCGCACTTTCTTCCGGCGTGAGGACCGAGAATGCCGTTGCCAGCGCACCGGCATCCGATGGCCGCGGCGCAACAACCGTGGAACTGATAATGTTCTGCGCCGGCATGCCGGTACGAGGATCGACGATGTGGGAATAGTGGTGGCCCTCTACGTCGAAGCCGCGGCGGTAGTCGCCGCTGGTGGCAATCGCACGGTCATGCAAAAGAACGTGCGCGAGCGGCTCGGCGTTTTCGGCATCGTCGCGAGGATTTTCAACGTCTACCTGTTCGGTGAGCGCGCCACGGACAACGATATCGCCCCCGACGTTAAGCACGATCGAACCGATGCCCTCGCGCAACGCCGCATCGACGGCATGATCCATAATGTAGCTCTTGGTAAAGGACGCGAGCACCAACGTGGCATTGCCCGTACGTGTCGCGGTGTGGTGTACCGGGTCGAGAGTCCATTGCTGCTCGCCCGCGCTGGCGCTGGCGGCGTGCAATTCCTCTTTGGAAGGCAAGCGCCGGGCGCGCTCCGCTTTCTTCCAGACGCTGATCACTTCGCCGGCGGAAGCGTTCAAAGCGCCATTTGTGCGAACGCGCCACTGATCGTAAAGACCGAGCACGTCGAGCAGAGTCGGGGAAACCGTAATGGGCTGATTATGCGTTCGCGCCCAGCGGCTGAACTCGCTATCGGCCGACCACGAACTGAGGATGCTCGATTCACGGTTCATCTCATCCAGCACAGCGGCCTCGGCCCGTTTTGCCTGCAGGCGTGAAGACGCGGAGACTTTCAAATCGAGAGAGGTTCCAAGGACATTCTCATAGCGGGAAGTGAACACCTGTTCCCGCATGCTGCCTGTAGAGCCGCCGACACTTGTCAATGCCAGCGCCAAAGCACCGGCTGAAACAACCGATAAAATTCGCATAGTAATTTGTTCCGCGTCGAGATTCAGGTACTTAATGTTGTTGCTCGCCTTGCGGTTTTCGTGGAGCAGGTGTGACTTCGTCGTTTGTGATTTGACCGTCGCCGTTTTTATCCAGGACTAACAGAGACTTGGGAGCGGCCTCAATTTCAGCGGCGGAAATCTCACCGTCGCCGTTGGTGTCGAGCGCGGACATGGCGAGGTCGAACCGATTCGGACGAACGGGTTGTTTCATCTCACGGCTCGCCTGGGCGAGTGCAGTGATCTCTTCTTTTGTGAGAATGCCATCGTGGTTCGTGTCACCGCGTTCGAAGAGACCTTGAAACCGTTCAGGTACTTCGCTCTTTTCTAACTGGCCGTTGTGGTTGGCGTCGAACATCATGAGAGACGCTGTCAGGTCGTCGGCGGTCGGAGGCGGGGCCGGCGTTTCCTCCTCGGGTCTGCCTTCACGCCGTCCGCCGCCAGGGCCAGGACGGCGCAACTTTTCCATGGGTATCCCCGCTTCGTCGCGTGTGAGTTTGCCGTCGCCGTTCTTGTCGAGTTTTTTTAATTCGGTGGCGGATGCGGCGATCTCCGCCGCCGAAAGGACACCGTCATGGTTCGTGTCGATAGCACTCAGAATCGGGCTGATCTGCATGAACTGTATCGGGGGCGGCTGCTCGCGCGGCGGCCCATTTTGTGCCGAAACAGCGGCGGCCAGAATCAAAGGCAGCGAGATGTTCACCAGCAATTTGCTTGTTTCCATTTGATGAGCTTTTTTATATAAGACCTATTCTAGCCGAGATCAAGGTAGACCTTTGCGGTCAGAAAACACTCTTGCAAAAACGCTATTGAAGTGATATCATTTAGATAGCAGATCCAAATGGAGGGTCCAAGCTATGAAAATCAATGAGCAAAGAATTGCGAATCAGGAAATTGTCGTTAAGGCGCCGAACGGTTGGCCGATGGTTGGTCTCTTTTTGTTCTCGTTGGCCTTAGCCATCGCGGGCCTGCTTTACGGCGCCGTTCAAGCTCAGCCGCCCATCATGTTCTCGGGAGCGGTTCTTGCCGCAATCACCGTGCTTTTGTTCACCGGTTTATTCAGTTTGCAGCCGAATGAGGCGCGTGTCCTGGTTCTCTTCGGGAAGTACAAAGGCACAGTGCGCGATAGCGGTCTGCACTGGTGCAATCCGTTCTATTCAAATGGCGATCTTCAGTTTACCGGCAGAAGTTCCGCGCCCATCAAGCTGGGCGGCCGCAACAAAATATCGCTGCGTGCGCGCACGCTGAACGGCGACCGCATAAAGGTCAACGATAAAGGTGGCAATCCAATCGAGATCGCCGCCGTCGTTGTCTGGCGGGTGGAAGATACGGCGCAGGCGATGTTCGATGTCCAAGACTACGAGACCTACGTGACGACGCAAAGCGAATCGGCGCTCCGTCATTTGGCAAGTCTGTATTCGTATGATGGCGGCGAAGAAAACGAAATCTCGCTGCGTAGCAATGTTGATGAAGTCTCGAAAGCGCTAAGGACCGAATTGGAAGATCGGCTTGCCAAGGCGGGCGTGTTGGTGGATGAAGCGCGCTTGACACATTTAGCCTACGCGCCTGAAATCGCGCAAGTCATGCTACGCCGTCAGCAGGCGGAAGCAGTAATTTCGGCGCGCCAGAAAATTGTGCATGGAGCTGTCAGTATGGTTGATCTGGCGCTAAAGGAACTGGCCGAAAAGGATGTGGTGCACTTAGACGGCGAACGCCGCGCGGCCATGGTGAGCAATTTGATGGTCGTCTTGTGCAGCGAATCGGAAGTCCACCCTGTGGTCAACACAGGTACGCTTTACCACTAAATAGACTGCATGGCAGAGAAGAAATCATTTCTGCTGCGGATTGATCCCGCGCTGTGGGCTGATTTGGAGGGCTGGGCGCAGGATGAATTGCGCAGTGTCAATGGACAAATAGAATATCTGTTGCGTTTGGCCGTTCAGAAGCGAAAAACCTCTGGTGGAAAACAAGCTAACGAGAAAATGCCGGGGCAGGACGGTAGGAACTAGCTTCTTAACGCAAACTGCTGACCACACCTCCCCAGACGCAGCACAGCACTAGGACTGTAGTTCTACTTTGCTTGCTCCAACGGCCGAGTAAGGCAATAAGGAAGGCGCCGGTGCACAAATAAAGTAGTTGGTTGAGCATTCAACAGAATAGTGTCGCGAGCAAAAACAAAATCGCTAAGATTTTTCACTCATACCGCAGCGATTCGGCGGGTAAGATCTGGGCTGCTTTGTAGGAAGGATGCAACGTGGCGAGTAAGCTCATCAGCAATGCCAGACCGGTGACCCAGATTCCATCCGTCCAGTGGCTTTGGAACGGTACATAGCTGATAGCGTAGATTTGTTCGTCGAGTTTGAGCCAGCGGTAATGATTGAACAAAAGCGTAACGGTATACCCGGTGATCAGGCCGAAAAAGCAGCCGACGCCACCGATGATCAACCCTTGTAGGACGAAGATGCGTTGAATCTGTTGGCGCCGGGTGCCAAGAGACATGAGAATAGCCACGTCGCGTTGCTTTTCCATGACCAGCATGACGAGCACGGCCAATATATTCAGCGCCGCGACGAGCTCGATGAGGCTCACGGTGATGAGGCTTACGATTTTTTCAAGCTTCAGGGCGTTGAGCATTGAACGGTTTTGATCCATCCAAGTGGAAGCAGTCAGTCTGGCGCCTGCTAACGCTTCGGCGGCCCGGGCTACTTCGGGCGCGGCAAAAATATTGTCTAGGCGCAATTCGATGGTGTTCACCACGTCGTTCAAGTCAAGTACCCGCTGCGCGACGGGCAGGGAAGTGAAGGCCCAGGCGGAATCAAGATCGTATAAGCCCGATTCGAAGATGCCGACCACCTTAAAGTGAAACAGACTGGGCACGACGCCCACGGGTGTAAGTTCTCCCTGATAGCTGATGAGCGTCACCGGACTATTGAGCTGAACGCCGGTCTGCTCTGCTAGTCGCGCGCCCACGACGATATTGTAAACGTGGTTTTGAGCCGGCTCATCGAAAGCGGCCAGCGAACCGGCTTTCAACCGGCGCAGCATTTCAGGTACCGCGGCGCCGTGGCCTAAAGGCACCCCTTTCAGGATTGTATTGCTGCCTACCAGCGGCCCTTTGAGTGCCACGCCGCCATACAGGCCGGGAGTAGCGCTAACGACATGAGGAATGGTTTTCAGCTTTGGTATCAGAGCCTGCCAATCTTCAATGCCGTACTGCGGCACTCGCTCCAGGATGTTAACGTGCGCCGTAGCGCTCAGCAGGCTGGCCTCAAGTGTGCTCTGAAAGCCGTTATTTATGGCCAGCACGATGATCAGCGCCGCTACTCCGGCGGCCACGCCGACGATTGAAATAACAGTGATCACGGAAATGGCCGCCTGTTTGCGCTTCGCGCGCAGATACCGCAGAGCGACAATCCATTCGAAACGCGACATGCGGCGGAGCTATTGCCCGTCCAATTCCCGCAACTTGGCGGCAAGACCAATTTCGCCTTCTGGGCGCAGCAGCGGAAACAGAATAACGTCGCGTATGGATTTGGAATCGGTCAGGATCATGGTGAGCCGATCTATACCGATGCCTTCTCCGCCCGCCGGCGGCATGCCATAGGACAACGCTCGCAGGTAGTCTTCGTCCATCGTGTGCGCTTCTTCGTCGCCGCCTTCTTTGCGCGAAAGTTGCTGGTCGAAGCGGCGCCGCTGTTCTTGCGGATCGTTTAATTCCGTAAAGGCGTTGGCGATTTCAAAGCCGGCCGCGTAGATTTCAAAACGTTCTGTGAAATCGGGTTCATCTGCCTTGTTCTTAGAAAGCGGCGAAACTTCAACCGGGAAATCGTAAATGATTGTCGGGTCGAACAGATGCTCTTCGGCATGGCGTTCGAATAGTTGGACCAGCGCCGCGCCAGGAGACGATTCCCGCGCGTGACTCATCAGCCACTGCGGATCTTTTACGTTATCCATCGAGGGCTTGTCCGGCCCTTGCCAGAATTCGATAAGCGCCTCCCTCATAGTGAACTGGCGAATCTTGCCAAAATCGATGTTGCGGCCGTTGTAAGTCACCTGGGTAGACCCCGTGGCGTCGATGGCTGTTTGCTCGAGCAACTCTTTCGAGAGTTTGATCATGCCGCGGTAGTCGGTGTAAGCCTGGTAGAACTCAAGCATCGTGAATTCAGGGTTGTGGCGGATTGAGATGCCTTCGTTGCGGAAGTTCCGGTTGATTTCGTAGACGCGCTCCAGGCCGCCAACCACCAGGCGCTTCAAATAGAGTTCAGGCGCGATCCGGAGATAGAGGTCGATATCGAGCGCGTTGTGGTGAGTCTTGAACGGACGCGCGGCCGCTCCGCCATAGAGCGGCTGCATCATGGGCGTTTCCACTTCTAAGAAGCCGTGCGCGTCCAATTGCCGTCGCAACGACGAGATGATTTTCGAGCGCGTCACAAAAGTTTTGCGGACCTCAACGTTCGAAATGAGGTCCAGATAACGCTGGCGATAGCGGGTTTCCACATCTTCCAGCCCGTGCCATTTTTCAGGCAAGACCAGCATGATCTTCGAGAGGAAGGTCAGATCTTCAACGTGGACACTGAGTTCGTTGGTTTTGGTCCGGAATAGATAGCCTGAGACCCCGATGATGTCGCCTATATCCAGCAGTTCGTAAAGCTTGTATGCGTTCTCGCTGACGGCGTCTTTGCGTACGTAAATCTGCAGCTTCTCGCCATTCTGCAGCAAAGTCAGAAAGCCCGCTTTCCCCATGCGGCGCACCGTGAGAATACGGCCCGCGATCTTGGTCTGCGGTTTATCGGCCAGTTCTTCGGCGCTTTTGCTGCCGTACGATTCCACAATTTGCGGGATGGTGTGTGTGAAATCGAATGCATGGCCGTAGGGATGAAACCCTAGCGCGCGGATTTGCGCCAGTCGCTCGTTGCGCTGACGCCATAGGTCATCTTCTAATGCCAAACGGAGGGCTCCCTTGAATCTACATTGTAGAGTGTGAGGAGTTATTTCCGCACGAGACGAGCAACAAAGGCGGCGTGTTCGGGGCTGGCCACACCTTCTCGGGCGACTGCGACAAGACGAGATAGATCAAAATGCCAGAGCGCAGTGGGATCGAGCCAAAGTCCACGAAAAAAGCGAGACCGCATGATGCCGTCGGAGTCCGGTTCGATCGGCTGAAATTTGCCATCGACTAACTCGTTCCAAATGACGTGCTGCTCCTCGACGAACGCGACTACATGCTCGCGGACACCTATGCGTTCGTAAAGCTTCGATTTTAGACCAATGTTTCGGTTGCGGCTCGGTGAGGAAACTTCGATGATCAGTTCCGGCGCACCTAAAGCATAATCGCCTTCAACTTGCGATTGTCCGCCGTATCCTGGCGGAACGCAAAGATGAATATCCGGTTGCGCCGTGTCGCGTTCGCCCATCAGCCACATGCCGCTAATGCCCACGTGCAATGCTGGGCTCACGCTGTCGACCAGAGGCCCGATCCATCCGCTGAGAGAGAAATGAAACTCGGAGTGGGCAATGGTGATGAGTGGCGACAAATACACAACGCCATCGATCAATTCTGCTAATTTCACATCCGGCATCGCTTCCCAGCGCCGCATGAACTCGTCACTGGTCAATCGGTCGCCGTCGCGCAACGGCGGGACTAGAAGAGACGTG
>Ga0302319_10007854_pt1 | contig 20878 bp, 20 predicted proteins | sample Bog_T0_2_FD_203319 | JGI IMG/M metagenome (GOLD analysis project Ga0302319, IMG submission 203319) | Peat permafrost microbial communities from Stordalen Mire near Abisko, Sweden - Bog_T0_2 | ecosystem: Environmental > Terrestrial > Soil > Wetlands > Peat | place: Sweden: Abisko, Stordalen Mire... | reverse complement strand
AGCAATCCGCATCTTCGACGTCAATCTCCGGCAGAACTTTTATAACGCGCAAATCCTTGCCGAGTCGATGCAGCTTGCAACCATCGTCAAGCTCAATCATGAAGAACTTCCCCGGATCATGCATCTGCTCGAGTTGGAGAACGGCAGCGAGAAGGACTCGACGCGCCGCTTGCTCTCTGCTCATGATCTGAAGTTAGTCTGCGTCACGCGTGGCGGTGGCGGCAGCCTCCTGATGTCCGCTTGCGAGCACAGCGAACATCCCGGCTTCAAAGTGAAAGTTGCTGACACCGTGGGCGCAGGCGACGCCTTTACCGCCGCGATGGTCCACGGATGTCTTCGCGGCGCAGCGCTCGCGCAGATCAACGAAACCGCGAACCGAGTCGGCGCGTGGGTCGCCAGTCAAGCTGGCGCAACGCCAGCCCTGAAGCAAACCCTCGCAAAAACTTTGGCCGCAATCAGGTAGTGGCTCAGTTTCAAAATTAGTCCGCAGAAAACCGCGGGGTTCGCCATAGCGGTGAGCTCACCCCGGGCTTGAAAATAGTAAGTCGGTGATTTTTCATGCCATCACCAACCTCTCAACCGCATTCGTTCTCCAAAACCAAGCTGTTTCTTCAGCCCTACCTCCAGGCTATAGCTGAGGCTACGAGATCGGCAACAGCCTCGCCGACGCAAGTCCTTTCTTTTCAGTGCAGGTGTCCGTAAGTTGTTGAAAACACGCCGCACGCACTCGCGCCTCGCCTAAAATCGCCCAAGCGGATCGCTCCCAGAAGGCCCCCCAGATGCACAGAAATGCCCCGCCCTCGCCTCCGAGCGGCCCGGATGACCCCAAAGGTCGTCCGCCCGGACATCGTCGCTCAGATCGCTTCTAATGCGAAATTCCTGGTAAGTTGTTGAAAAAGTCCGTAATTTGTAGATAATATCTGTAAGCTATTGAAAACATTGAGTCGGCCTGGTTCGAGCGATAACCTGCATTAGATGAGCCCCATTAAAACTGAGTCACTACCTGGCGCCTGCCCTATAATGAACCGCGACCCGCCGCTGAACGGAGCGGGCGTTTACTCGTTCGCATGATGAACCCCGAGTTCAAAGAGTTCTTAGCCCTCGCACGCTCGGCCACTCTGGTGCCGGTGCTGAAATCGGTGAGCGCCGATCTGCTCACGCCGGTCTCCGCGTTTCTTGCGATTGCCGAAAATGAACCGCACGCGTTTCTTCTAGAGTCGGTGGAGCGCGGCGAGCAAATTGGCCGCTACACGTTCCTGGGCGTGCGGCCCTATATGCGGCTGCGGGCGCGGGGTTCTGCCATCGAGATTGAGCGCGGGCGGAAACGCGAGCGCCACGAAGGAAACGTCTTTGACTTCGTGAAGCTCTTGCTCAGCGAACATCAGCCCGCCACGGTGCCGGGCCTGCCACCGTTCACTGCCGGGGCAGTGGGATATTTTTCCTACGACGTGGTGCGGCAACTGGAAAAAATTGGTGAGAGCGCGAAAGGCGACCTCTCTCTGCCCGATTGCGAATTGATGTTCTTCGACCGGTTGCTGGCCTTCGATCACCTGCGCCACCAGATCCACATCGTGGCCGCGGCGGATGTTTCCCAAGAAAGTCCGCGGAAGGCTTATGACCGGGCAGTGCGCGACATCGCCGCGCTCGAAAGAAAGCTGGCCGCCGGCTTGCGTCCGGCTATGTGGCGGAAATCGGTGAAGGGACGACCCGGAAAACTCAAAATCCACGCTGGAACTACACGCGCGAAGTTTCTGCGCAGCGTGGCGCGCTGTAAGCAATACATTGCTGCCGGCGACATCTTTCAAGTCGTGCTCTCGCAGCGCCTCGACTTTATCCCCGGCATTGAACCGTTTGATCTGTACCGTGCCCTCCGCCAGGTGAATCCTTCGCCGTATCTTTATTTTCTGCGCATGGGAGAAACGCAAATCCTCGGGTCATCTCCCGAAATGCTGGTGCGGGTGACTGGGCGCAAGCTGGAGTATCGCCCCATCGCCGGCACGCATCCGCGCGGGCGCGACGAGGCCGAAGACTTGCGCCTCGAACAGCAAATGCGCAACGACGAAAAAGAGCGCGCCGAGCATGTGATGCTGGTCGACCTGGGGCGCAACGATCTGGGCCGAGTGAGCGAGTACGGCTCGGTCAAGGTGAAAGACCTGATGTACGTGGAGCGCTACTCCCACGTCATGCATCTGGTCTCGGCTCTGGAAGGCACGCTGCGCAAGGATCTCGGCGCGATCGACGCCTTCGCCGCATGTTTTCCCGCCGGCACTTTGAGCGGCGCTCCCAAAGTCCGAGCCATGCAAATCATCGAAGAACTCGAGCCGGTGCGCCGCGGCATCTACGGCGGATCGGTGCTCTACGCCGATTTTGCCGGGAACCTGGATTCCTGCATTGGCATTCGCACCATGCTCATGCAGGGCAAGCACGCGTATTTGCAGGCGGGAGCGGGGATCGTCGCGGACTCCGATCCGGGCCGTGAGTTTGAGGAGTCGATGAATAAAGCGCAGGCGTTGCTCAGGGCGGTGGAGATGGCGCGGGCCCGCTAGGTGATCGGCCTCCGATTTGCCGCTCTCCACGGGCTATAATCCTGCATGGCGAGTCTCCGCCAACAGATCGCGACCACCGCTCTGACGCTCACCAAGTTTCGTGAGCTGATGAAGCGGATCGAGGAAAACCGTCCGCAGGACGATCTGTCCATTGTTAAGAAAGCCTACGATTACTCCCTGAAATATCACGAAGGCCAGATGCGCGCCTCGGGCGAGCCTTATCTGGTGCATCCGCTCGAAGTGGCGCTGGTGCTGGCCGAAATGAAGATGGACCCGGTCGCCATCGCGGCCGGGCTGCTGCACGATTCGGTCGAAGACACCTCGGTCACCATCGTCGACCTCCGCAAGGAATTTGGCGAGCAGGTGGCGCACATCGTCGAAGGCGTCACCAAGATCAGCAAAATCGATTTCGCCACGCGCGAGGAGGCGCAAGCCGAGAACCTGCGCAAGATGATGCTCGCCATGGTCGATGACATCCGCGTGGTGCTCATCAAGCTGGCCGACCGGCTGCACAACATGCGCACGCTGGAACATCTCGCCCCCGAGCGCCAGCGCAAGATCGCCGAGGAGACGCTGGAGATCTACGCTCCCATCGCGCACCGGCTGGGCATGGGAAAGATTCGCGGCGAACTGGAAGACCTGGGCTTCCTCTTCCTCGATCCCGCCGGATACGAGCAAGTAGAAAAAGCCATCAACGCGCGCCGCAAGCAGGGCGAAGTTTTTCTCGCCAGGATGCAGGGGATCATCAACGACAAGCTCAAGGAGGCGGGCATTCAGGCCAAGGTGGAAAGCCGCATCAAGCGCCTCTTCAGCATTCACAAGAAGCTGCAAAAGCAGCGCATTTCCGTCGATCAAGTCTACGACCTGTTCGCCATGCGCATCATTACTCGGTCGTTGCAAGATTGCTACGCCGTGCTCGGAATCATTCACAACATTTGGCGGCCGGTGCCGGGGCGCATTAAAGATTTCATCGCCATGCCGCGGCCGAATTTTTACCAGTCGCTGCACACGTCGGTGATCACGGAGGATGGAACGCCGTTCGAAATCCAGATTCGCACCGAAGAGATGCACAAGATGGCCGAGGAAGGTATTGCGGCGCACTGGAAATATAAGGACGGCCCGGTCTCGGCGCAGGATGAGCAGCGGCTGGCCTGGCTGCGGCAGGTGGTCGAGTGGCAGCGCGACGTCAGCGATCCCAACGAATTTTTGTCGGCGCTGAAAGTCGATCTCTATCCCGAAGAGGTTTACACCTTCACGCCGAAAGGCAAAGTCGTGGTGCTGCCGCGCGATGCTACGCCGATCGACTTCGCATACACCATTCACACCGAAGTCGGCCACACCTGCGTAGGCGCGAAGGTAAATGGGCGCATGGTGCCGCTGCGCCACAAGCTGCATTCCGGCGACATTGTCGAAATCCTCACGCAGGCCGGCCACAAGCCCAGCCGCGACTGGCTGGGGCTGGTGAAGTCCTCGCGGTCGCGCAACAAGATCAAGCACTGGCTCAACGTGCACCAGCGCGAGCGCTCCATTGAAATTGGACGCAAGCTCATCGAGAAAGAAGCGCGCAAGTATCGCATCGCGCTCAAAGAAATCAAAGAGGAAGACCTGCTGAAAGTTGCGGGCGGCTATGGGCTGGGCAAGGTCGATGACCTCATGTCCGGCATCGGCTACGGAAAATATTCCGCGCGCCAGGTGCTGGCGCGGCTGCTGCCGGCGGGCGCGACGCCTTCCCTGGCGGGAGACATTGAAGCCGAGGGACTTTCCAGCAAACCGGGAGCCATCGCCAGCGTGGTGCGGCGCGTGTTTGGAGACCACAACGCCATCATGGTGAAGGGCCAGGGCGATATGCTGGTCTACCGCGCGCGCTGCTGCAATCCCATTCGCGGCGAAGCGATCGTTGGCTACATCACCCGCGGCAAGGGAGTTGCCGTGCACTCTGTGAACTGCCCCAACGTGACCAACCTGATGTTCGAGCCGGAGCGCCGCATTGACGTAGAGTGGGCCCGCGACGAGAGCACGCCCACGGCTTACGCGGTCAAGCTCACGGTTTATTGCGACGACCGCTTCGGGATGCTGAAGAACATCACCAGCGTGATCGGGGATGCGCAAAGCAATATCAAGAACATTGAAGCACGCACATCCAACAGCCAGGCCAGCGTAGAGATTGTTCTCGACATCTCCGACCTGAAGCACCTCGAATCAATTATGGCCGGGCTGCGGAAGATTCCCGGCGTGCATGAAGTGCAGAGGCTGCAGAAGATCTAGGAGCAGGAGTTGCCGACAATGCGTTTGAGTTGACCTCCGTCCCCCACGATTTGTAGTCTTTACGAGCAACGGATCTAACTCATGCGCGAATTAATTTCCACCAAAGACGCTCCCCAGGCGATCGGCCCGTACTCGCAGGCCATCCAGGCGAACGGATTCGTGTTCACCTCCGGTCAGATTGCCATTGATCCGGCTACGCAGCAGGTGATCGAGGGTGATGTGGCGGCGCAGACGGAGCGCGTATTGCGCAATGTGGCGGCCATTCTAGAGGCTGCGGGCAGCGGGCTCGGGAAGGTCGTGCGGTCGACCGTCTTTCTGAAGAACATGAATGACTTCGCCGCTATGAATCAAGTGTACGGCAAATATTTCAGCGCCGCGCCGCCGGCCCGCTCCACCGTGGAAGTGGCGCGGCTGCCCAAGGACGTGCTGGTGGAAATTGACGTGATCGCGCTGGCGTAAATCGCGACCAAGGAAAGCCTTGAACAAGGAGCGCACCTGGGATCGCAGAGTCACCAGGCAACCTCCGCCCGCTCTGGCGCCGTCTGTTTTAAGATGTTGTTCGAAGGAGACACGAATGACAAAATCGTTTTTATGGCCGGCCCTTATCCTCGCGCTGGCGGCGGCGTTTGTCGCCGCGCAAACTGCGGCCCGCAAGTCCGCCACCCCCAACACGAACTCGCCCACTAGGGTTACCGGCGATGGCGTCAAAACCCCTTCCGGGCTGATGTATTGGGACATGCGCGTAGGCAACGGCGAGACCGCCAAAGAAGGCAGCCACGTGCGCGTGCATTACACGGGCTGGCTAACCACGGGAAAGAAATTCGACAGCTCCGTCGATGCCGGCAAGCCCTTCGATTTCACTATCGGCAACGGCGAGGTCATCAAAGGATGGGAAGAGGGAGTAGCGGGAATGAGAGTTGGCGGCAAGCGCCAGCTGCGTATTCCGCCCAACCTGGGCTATGGAGCTGAGGGCACGCCCGATGGCACGATTCCACCCAACGCAACCCTTATCTTCGACATCCAGTTGTTGGGCGTGCAGTAGAGCCTCCAGGAGCACAGAGGACACCGATCCTCACGCAGCACGGAGGGCTTCCTAACCCGGGGGAACCTTTGTGTCCTTTAAGGTAAGAAGTTTACGCTTTGACCACTTTGCCGCTCCGCAGGCAGGACGTGCACACGCGCATCCGTTTGGTGGCAGCGCCTACGCGGGCGTGCACCGGGCGCAGATTGACGTTCCAGCGCCGCTTGGTGACGTTGTGGGCGTGGCTGATGCGGTTTCCAAATTGCGGCTTTTTGCCGCAGATATCACACTGTTGTGCCATGACTGCTGTCGATCCTTTCAGAGGCCTGGGACGGGACCCTCACATTCTACTGGATTTAGACCCTCTTAGACAATTCGCCCTGGGCTTGCCAGCCAAGGTAGACTATATGGCAGGGTTCTTGCACCAGCTTTGGCGAGGGAAAACCATGTTAAACCGCGGCAAACAAACCTTGGTAGAAAGCGTGCTGGTCCTGGCTTTGATGGGAATTGTGGCGGGTGCTGCGGGTGGCGTTGCCATCGGCCTGGTGACCGGCCCTAAAGCAACGCCGGTTTCCTCCACCGCCAAGTAGATCGCTTTTCCCGCAGCTGCCCTATGCGATACTGGGGCCATGCAATCCCCGCTGCATGCGCCCACTGCGGCCACCGATCCCAAGTCGGTCAAGGTGAACCTTACCTCCGGTACCGGCGTGGATATTGCATGGGCAGACGGCCACGTCTCTCATTACGATTTTATTTACCTCCGCCACGCCTGCCCCTGCGCCATGTGCAACGAAGAGCGCGACCAGGCTGGCCGCAAGCCCGGCGAAGCGCCCAAGCCCGCTCCGGGCACTCTGCCCATGTTCAAACCCGCCGCCAAGCCCGTTTCCGCCGAAGCCATGGGCAAATACGCCATTCGCTTCAAATGGAACGACGATCACGACCTCGGGATTTATTCCTGGAAGCTCTTACGCGAAATCTGCCCCTGTGCGGCATGCAAAGCGGCCCTGCCCGGGACGGACCGCTAGGTTCGGGGTGCATGCCGATGCAAGAGGGTAAATTCAGCCGAACCGCGCGCCGCGTGGCCATTCGCCGCGCCGCTCACCAGCTTTTTGACGAACCCCGAGTGCTTGACGATCCTCTGGCCCTGCGCATCATTGGCGCCGAGGCCGCGCAAGAGTTGCGATCCAATCCCAAAGAAGACCATGCCTTTGCGCGCGCGTTCCGCGCCTTCATGGCGGCGCGCAGCCGCTTTGCCGAAGACGAACTGGCTCGCGCTGTGGCTCACGGAGTGCGGCAATACGTTGTGCTCGGCGCCGGACTCGATACGTTTGCTTATCGCAATCCTTTCCCTGAGTTGAAAGTGTTTGAGGTGGACCATCCGGACACCCAGGTCTGGAAGCGGGAGCAACTACAAGCGGCACAGATTGCGGTTCCGCCGTCGCTGATCTTTGTTCCCATCCACTTCGAGCGGCAAACGCTGGGGGATGGCCTTGGACAGTGCGGGTTTAACGCCGGCGCGGCGGCGTTTTTTTCCTGGCTGGGCGTGACGCCCTATCTCACCCGCGAAGCCTGCATGAGCACGCTGAGCTTTATCGCGAAGATGCCGCCGGGCAGCGGCGTAGTATTTGATTTCGCCATCGATCCCTCGTTGCTGAATGCAGGCCAGAGGCAGGCGCTCAACGCGCTGTCTGAACGCGTGGCGCGGTACGGAGAGCCCTTTCAGCTATTCTTCGATCCCGCAAAATTGCAGGACGATCTGAAGGCGATGGGATTCCAGCGCACGGAATTTATACAGGGGAAGGATCTAAACGAACGCTATTTCAAAGACCGCAAAGACGGGCTGCAGGTGCGCGGGAGCCTGGGGCATTTGATGGGGGCGTGGGTATAGTGGATGGCCGGGAAAGTGATGGCCCCGATTGCTCGGGGGCCAATTAAAACTGGGCAACGACGGCACCTTGCGACAGTTTCAGTATCGGTCACCCAGATTAGCAGTCAAGCTACCTTTGTAGGGAAGCTATCCCTGCTATTCTCCCCAGAGGACCTGCGCCCCGAGAAACTTCAGCTCGAATCCCTGTAAAATTGAACCATCGTCTCCGGAGCCACGTCCGCATTGTCTTTTCTCGATCAACTGAACCCGCAGCAGCGCGAGGCCGTCGAAACTACCGAAGGCCCGGTGCTCATCCTCGCCGGCGCGGGCAGCGGGAAGACGCGCGTCATCACCTATCGCATCGCCTATCTCATCGAAAACATGAGAGTGATGCCGGAATCCATACTGGCGATGACCTTCACCAACAAAGCCGCCGCCGAAATGGGCGAGCGCGTCGAAAAACTTGTCGGCGGACTGAGCATCGCCAAGCCGGTCATCTCGACGTTTCATTCTTTCTGCGTGCGCGTGCTTCGCCGAGACATCGAAGCCCTGCAGATTCCCTCGGCGACGCCCGGCCAGCCCCCCATCGGACACACCAAGAAGTTCGTCATCTACGACGAGAGCGATCAGCAATCGGTGGTGAAGTCGGTGATGCGACGCCTCGGCCTCGACGATAAGCAACTCACCCCCCGCACCGTACTCTCGCGCATCTCTTGGGCGAAGAATCACATGCTCGATCCGCAGGAGCTTTACCTGCAGTCGGCCGACCCGAAGACTGAAAAGATCGCCCACCTCTTCGAGGAGTACCGCAAGGAGTTGCGCAAAGCCAACGCTCTCGACTTCGACGATCTTCTTCTGGAAGCCACGCGCCTGCTCAAAACCGCCGCGCCCGTCCGCGAATATTACAATCGGCGCTTTCAATATTTGCTGATCGACGAATACCAGGACACCAACCGCCCGCAGTATGAACTCATGCGCATGCTGGCCGGCGAGCGCCACAACGTTTGCGCCGTGGGCGACGAAGATCAGTCGATTTATTCCTGGCGCGGCGCCGACATTCGCAACATTCTGGAATTCGAAAAAGACTTTCCCGAGGCGAAGATCATTCGCCTCGAACAGAATTACCGCTCCACGCAAAACATTTTGCAAGCCGCGTCGTCCGTGGTGGCGAACAACATTCGGCGCAAAGGAAAGAACCTTTGGACCTCGCGCCAGGGCGGCACGAAGATTGGCTACTACGAGGCGCCCGACGGCGAGAACGAAGCGCTGTTCGCCGCCGATCACATCGCGAAATATCTGCGCGAGGCCGGCCGTGCCGACCACTCCGGCGGCGAAACTCCGCGCGCCGCCGTGCTTTACCGCACCAATTCCCAGTCGCGGCTGTTCGAAGAGGCCATGCGCCGCTATGGCCTCAAATACAAAGTGGTCGGCGGATTCTCTTTCTACGAGCGCGCCGAGATCAAAGACCTGATCTCGTATCTGAAAGTCATCCAAAATCCCGATGACTCGATTTCGCTGCTGCGCGTCATTAACACTCCCACCCGCGGCATCGGCAAAGGCACCATCGATACGCTCGAACGCCTGGCGCTCGAAACCGGCTTGTCGCTGTGGGGCGCGCTCGGCGAAGCCATCCGCCGCCAACTTCTCCCGCCGCGCGCTCTCGCAGCTCTGAAGATTTTTCAGCAGCTAATACTCGATGCGCAAGCCATGCTCGCCGGAACCTTCGCCGACCACCTGGAAAGCGTCACCAACCAGGGAGCCACGGCCGCCTCGTCCGCGCTGCCGGAAGCAGAACAAGCCGTGTGGGGACAGCCGCCCTCGGCTGTCCCGCAGGGCGAAGCCCTGCACGCCTCCGCCGACGATTCTCTCCCCGATGACGCGGCGGCGTTCGATCCCAACGAGTTCGAGAATTTTTCGTTTGACTTCGGTACAGCTTCCGGTGAGTCCGACTCCGACAGGAGCGCCGGCGTCCCGCTGGCTGTCGTTCCGGAGCGAGATGGGGCGTCCACCCTGCTCCCGGGCCAGCAAGAGGCTGGCGCTACCACCGCCGACCTGCTCAAATTTCTCATCGACCGCACCGGCTACATCAAGCTGCTCGAAGCCGAAGACACGCCGGAGGCTTTCTCGCGCATCGAAAATCTGCGCGAGTTGGTCAACGCCGCCGCCGATTCCCGCGACCGCGGCGAGACGCTCGACCAGTTCCTCGACCACGCCGCGCTCATCGCCGACGCCGACGATTACGACGAGCGCGCCCAGATCACGCTCATGAGCCTGCACGCCGCCAAGGGTCTCGAGTTTCCCCTCGTCTTTCTCAGCGGCCTCGAAGAAGGCCTGTTCCCGCACTCGCGCACCATGCTGCAACCCGATGACGTCGAAGAAGAACGCCGCCTCTGCTACGTTGGTATGACCCGCGCCATGGATCAGCTCATCCTTACCCGCGCCGTCTACCGCCGCCGCTACGGCAGCGATTTACCCGAAGCCAGCGTCCCCTCACGCTTCCTGGAAGAAGTCCCCGCGCCCCTGATCGAAGAGTTGGGCAGGCGCCGCAGCACGACCACAACTCCTGTGGGGACGTCCGCCCTCGGCCGCCCGGCAGGGCGAAGCCCTGCTTACGATTCCGACACTCACTACTCCTACGAAGACGAAGACCAAAGCGCAAGCTGGAGGCGCGGCGCAGCGGCCGCTAGCCGCCAAAAGCCCACCGCTCCGGCCAAGCCCTACAACTCCATCGAGAACATCGCCGAGTTCTTCGCCAGCCGCGGCAAAAAGTTTACCGTCCCAAAAACACCCGTCGAAGAGCCCACGGGCAAGCGCGGATTCCGCCCCGGCCAGAAGGTCCGCCATCCCAAATACGGCGAAGGAACCGTCTATCAGCGCGAAGGAGAAGGCGAAGAAGCCAAGATTACTGTACAATTTCCTCGCTTCGGCTTGAAAAAATTAGTGGAGAAGTACGCCCAGTTGGAGCGGGCGTGAAGGGAATTTAGCAATTTCGTAATCGAGTAATTTGGTATTTTAAGAGAGCGAGAACTGCTAGGTTTTAAATTACAAAATTACTCAATTACTAAATTACAAAATTACCCAATTCACGAAGGAATCATGGCCAATACAGCAGAGCTGACCAAAGAAGAACGCAAGAAATCGAAACGCGCCTCCCGCAAAAAGACCAAGGCGGAAAAACCGAAGAAGCCCCGCGATTACGCCCGCGGATCGAAGAAACGCAAGGTGAAAAAGCTGGCACGCGGCCAGTCGAAGCGGTAGGCAGCGCGCTCGGAATTACGGGCATGGGCCTCGCGCCCATGCCCGACCCCGCAGTGAGGAGACAACTACCACTTGTCCCAATCGTCGCCGTCCACGGACCCCGCCGCCACGGTCTACACCTCCGACAACCAGCTCTTGTGTTGCAAGTCGATCGACAAGCTGATCTCGGATTCCGAAGCTCCAGGCCAGCGCCTGCAAAAAACTCTCGGCCCCTGGTCGCTCACTGCGCTGGGCATCGGGGCCATCATCGGCTCGGGAATTTTCATCCTCACCGGCACCGCGGCCGCGGGCGAATATTTCCAGGCCCCCTCCATCCTGCACGCGCAGGCGCTCGACGTAATCATCAATCTGCTGCGCACCGGCAGCACCGCGGGAGCGCTCATGCACGGTCGCCCACCCGCCGGGCCCTCGATTGCGATTTCTTTTTTCCTGGTCGCCATCGCCTGCAGCTTTGCCGGATTGTGCTATGCCGAACTGGCTTCGATGATTCCCATCGCCGGCAGCGCCTACACCTACTCCTACGCGACACTCGGTGAAATTTTTGCCTGGATCATCGGCTGGGACCTCATCCTCGAATATGTCGTCTCAAACGTCGCCGTCGCGGTGGGCTTCGCCGGTTATACGAAAGCGCAACTGGCGGTCTTCGGCCTCAACCTGCCGGAAAAATTAGCCAGCCCGGTCTGGGCCGGCGGCCAGTGGACGGGCGCTTATTTCAATCTTCCCGGTTTCCTCATCGTTTTCTTTCTCACGCTGCTGCTGGTGCGCGGCGTAAAGGAATCCGCCAAGACCAACAACATCATGGTCGCAGTCAAAATCGGCGCCATCCTCACCTTTCTCGTAGTCGGTGGAATGCTGGTGAAGCCCGCCAATTGGGTGCCCTTCGCGCCCTCCGGCTTCGCCGGAATCGTTACCGGAGGCGCCATCGTTTTCTTTACCTACATCGGATTCGATTCGGTCTCCACCGCCGCCGAGGAGTCGCGCAATCCGCAAAAAGATTTGCCCTTCGGCATCATCATGTCGCTGGTCGTCTGCACGCTGCTCTATGTCGGAGTTGCCGTCGTCCTCCTCGGCATGATGAAGTACACGACGTTCGTCTCCGGCGCCGCCGCCGAAGCGCCTGTGGCCTACGCCATGAAGTATCTGGGCGTGCACCCGCTGTTCCGCTCGGTCATCGTGATCGGCGCGCTGACCGGCATGATCTCTTCGCTGCTCGTGTTTCAATACGGGCAGGCACGCATCTGGTACGCCATGTCCCGCGACGGCCTGCTGCCCAAGCTGTTCTCCGCGGTGCATCCGAAATTCAAGACGCCATACATTTCCACCTGGATCGCGTGTTTCGCCGTTGGCATTCCTGCAGGCCTCGTGGACATCGGAGATGCCGCCGACCTCGCCAACATCGGAACTCTCTTCGCCTTCGTTCTGGTTTCGCTCGGAGTGATCATCCTGCGCCGCCGGCAGCCCGATCGCAAGCGCGCCTTCCGCGTCCCCTTTGTGCCGTGGTTCCCGCTGATCTCGATCCTGCTCTGCGTTGGCCTGATGATGGGTCTCACCGTCATTACCTGGCTGCGCTTCGTGATCTGGCTTGGGCTCGGCCTGCTGATTTACGTCTTCTACAGCCGCCACCGCAGCGAGTTTGCCAGAAAGTAGGGGGAAGGGTCCGCCGTCACCTATCAGCAAAGCGCCTTGTCATCAACTACAATCAAGAAGTGATGTCCTCCGCACCCGACCGGCCGCCGAATAGTTTCCTGCGCCTGCTGCCCAAGGCTGAACTGCATCTGCACCTTGAGGGCGCAATCGAGCCGGCCACGCTGGTAGAACTCCGCCAGCGCCGCGGCGAGCGCATTACCCGGGCCGAAGTCGACGCGCTCTATCGCTACGAAGATTTTCCCGGCTTCCTGCTCTCTTTCAAAAACATCACTGAGCACCTGCGTACGCCGGACGATTACGAGCTCATCACCTATCGCCTGATGCAGCGCCTGAAAGAAGAAAACGTTCTGCACGCGGAAGTTTACGTTTCAGTCGGGGTCTGCCTGTGGCGTAAACAGGATTTCGCCGACATCTTTGAAGGCCTGGACCGCGGCCGCGTCCGCGGTGCTCGCGATTTTGGAATCTCGCTGCTGTGGATTTTCGACGCGGTTCGCCAGTTCGGTGCGGAAGCCGCGCAGAAAGTCTTCGAACTGGCCGTCCGCTACCACGACCGCGAAGTAGTCGGCATCGGCATCGGTGGCGACGAACAGAAAGCCCCGCCCGAACTTTTTCGCGACCCCTACGCCTGGGCCGCCGACCACGGCATGCGCCTCACCGCCCACGCCGGTGAGACGGGCCCGCCGGAATCCATCTGGGGCGCACTGAACCTGCGTGCCGAGCGCATCGGCCATGGCCTCACCGCCTTTCACGATCCCGATCTCGTCGAAGAACTCGCGCAGCGTCAGGTCCCAGTGGAAATCTGTCTCACCAGCAATCTGCGCACCGGCTTGTGTCCCAACCTCAACGATCACCCCGCGAAAAATTATTTCGACCACGGCGTGATGATCACACTCAACAGCGACGACCCGGCCATGTTCGCCACCACGCTCGCCCGCGAATACCAGATCGCACAGCAGGTCTTCGCCTTCACCGACGAGCACCTGCGCGAACTCGCCCGCAACTCGTTCGAAGCGTCGTTCTTGCCGGCGGAAAAGAAGCTGGAATTCTTGAATCTATTCGACGCCGCTGCAGCAAGATAGAAGCTGGAGACAGAAAAGCCTTTAACCGCTGAGCCCGCAGAGAACTGCCGCAGAGCTCGCGGAGCAAGCCTCCTTCTCTGCGATCTCTGCGGACTTTCTCAGCGCACTCTGCGGTTAAGAGCTTTAGACTCAGACGCGCCACATGCCGCATACTCTCAAATTCTGCCAGCTCCCCGGCCCCTACGCGATCGTGCGCCTGGCGCCGGACGCTGCGATCCCGGCCTGGGCCTCGGGCGAATTCACTTCTATCACACGCACCGCGGCTGAACTCTCCATCGTTTGCCCACACTCGAGCATCCCACCAGATATCGATCCCGGTCTGCCCTGGATGTGCCTTAAGCTCGAAGGCCCGTTCCCATTCTCAATGACGGGAGTGCTGCTCTCGTTCATCGAGCCGCTGTCGAGTAACGGCGTCCCCATCTTCGCGATTTCGACCTACGACACGGACTACGTTCTGGTGCAGGAAGAATTCGCTAGGGCCGCCCTCAATGCCCTGCAGGCTGGGCGACACGAACTTGCCGCGGGGTGAAATCGATGCGCAACGAACCTGTTCACCCTCAAATTTCCACCAACCGCTGTTGCCACGCCTGCATTTATCCAGCATCCATGCTGTAATAAGAGTATTCAGTCCATGCCATCCGCCTTTACAACGCTGCGCCGCCGCGCCAAAGCCCTGCACCGCAACCTGCGCGGAGCGCGCATGGCCGCGCACGCGCTGGCTTCGACCGATCATCCTCTGCTGGCGCACATCATTCCCGTGCGCCGCTGCAATCTGAGTTGCACCTACTGCAATGAGTTCGACGATTTCTCGAAGCCGGTGCCCACGGAGGAAATGTTCCGCCGCATCGACAAACTGGGAGCGCTGGGCACGGCCGTGGTCACCATTTCCGGCGGCGAGCCGCTGCTGCATCCTGAACTCGACGACGTGATCCGGCGCATTCGCTCGAATGGCATGATCGCCGGACTGATCACCAACGGATATTTTCTGGTTGCCGACCGCATCCAGCGCCTCAACCGCGCCGGCCTCGAGTGGCTGCAGATTTCCATCGACAACGTGAATCCCGACGACGTGTCGAAAAAAAGCCTGAAAGTGCTCGACAAGAAACTGCAACTGCTGGCCGAGCACGCCGAATTTCACGTGAACATCAATTCCGTGGTGGGCGGCGGCATTGCCAATCCGCAGGACGCGCTCACCATCGGCAAGCGCGCCGTCGAGTTGGGATTCAGTTCGACCATTGGCATTATTCACGACGGCAGCGGCCAGGTGCAGCCGCTCAACGACGAAGAGCGCGGCGTCTATGACGAGATGAAGTCGTGGGAGAAGCGCAGTTTCACCCGCATCAACGCCTTCCAGGACAACATTGCGCAAGGCCTGCCGAACGAGTGGCGCTGCCGCGCCGGCGCGCGCTATCTCTACATTTGCGAAGACGGGCTGGTGCATTACTGCTCGCAGCAGCGCGGCTATCCTGGAGTGCCGCTCGCGACCTACACGCGCGACGATATGCGCCGCGAATATCTCACCGAAAAAAGCTGCGCGCCGCATTGCACCGTTTCATGCGTGCACCAGGTTTCCGTCTTCGATAACTGGCGCGCGCCGCAACATGCGGCGCCGGGAAATCATCAGCCGGAGGCGGTGGGCGAACTGGTGCAGATTAAGTAGAAATGGCTAAACTCCCCGCTCTCATACAGATGCAAGCGTTGCCGCGCGGCTGGGCCCGCTGCGGGCGGCTTCGGCGAGAAAGTCTTCGCCATTCCTTCGATCTATATTAGCTTAAAGCAAACTTTCGCATTAGAGGCGATTCTAGGCCCGCGCGGGGACGGAATGAGGGTTTACTCTGTCCCGGGTCGAGAAACGCGCTCCCGGGTCATTTCTGTGCGCTCCAGGGGCATCCTACGCGAGCCTCCGGGGCGAATCCGAGCCCGCCCCCGGAAAACGGCTCCCTTTATTTTCAATAACTTACAGATAAGCTGTTGAAAACAAAGGGCCAGAAATCGGCCCTCGAGGGCGTTTCCCTTGGGTTGAATCCCAAGTTTACTTTTTCGGTTGCGCCGAGGGCGGCAGGATTCCGTTCAACCGCAAATACATGGCGGCGGCCGCGTAATGATCGGTCCAGCCTCCGGCCAGAAAGAATACCGCCGTGGCGCGCGGTCCCTGAAAGCGTCCGAAGTCCAGGTTATCGCCCAGCTTGGAGTCGTCCACATTTGCCAGGGCTTGGGTGCAGAAGTCGAAGGAAGCTGTGGCCGCGGCCAGAAGCTTGTCTTTGGAGTCGGTTTCCTTCAGTTCCTCGATCTTGGGCGCGGGCACGTCGGCAATCTTGGCGCACATGGCATTGTTCGACTCGGTGATGTGCACCACCAGGTGGCCAAAGCTGATCTGGTCGGGCGTGGGTTTGTAGCCGAACTTGTCGGCGGGCATGGCGGCGATGGCGCCCAGGATGTTTTTCTGCAGGCGGGGCTGCAGCGTCCGCAGGGTGGTCAACACGGGATTCTTCACTGGCGCAACGGCTTGCGGAGTGGCTGCCGGCGTGGCCGGCGAACCCATGGCTTGCGCGCCTGCGGATGCGGCGCAGGCAGCGATGCAAAAAGAACCAAAAAGAAAAGCGAGCAGCAATCGTTTCATGTAATTCTCCTGAACCTGCAATTTCGTACCAGCAATTTCGTACCAGCAATTCCAACCTCGATTCACTCCGCTAGCGGGCCAGGGCCGCGGTCGCCAGTTTCCAGATCACATACCATCCTGCAACCAGGCCGATCGCGGTACTGCGCTTAACCTTGCTATTGCAGGCGAAGCCGATACCCATCAGCACGATGCTCCAGATGACTAGAACGTCCAGGCCGGACGCCATGATGTAGAGAAATTTATTGCCGGCGCGGTCCATAAAGTACGCCGGATTCGTGGCCACGGGATTATTCACATTGAAACCTTCCGGATCGACTCCGGCGAACATCGAGACGGCGCCCAGAATCGACCCGATGATGCCGGGCAGGCTGGCATAAAAAATAATCGCGTAAGCAGTCTTGAACGGCACGTCGGCGCCGGCGGCAAAGCGGAACGTCACCCATAGCACGGTGCTGGTGATCGCAAGGAAGATCGGGACGGTCACCGGAATGCCGTAGGACAGGTAGCGGACGAAGGCGTCGGCCACGCGAAGTTGCTTGGCCTGCTGGTCGGGCGAGAGTTTATCGAACTGCTCCGACCGCGCCGGAGAGTGCGCAATCTCGTTCTTGTTGATCTGGTCGAAGCCGATCTGGCGGTCCATGGCATACACGAAGATCAGCGCGAAGATGGAGATCAGCAGCCACGGTCCCCACCAACTGGCGTTGCGGCGCAGGTCGGTGAAGGTCTTTGATGGCGCGATGAAAGTGTTGACAAGGCGCGCGCCTTCGGAAAGCGGAGCGGGTTCGGGCGCTGGGACGGACATGGGCGGGAGCGGAGCGGCAGCCATATTTTCGGCCTCCTATGGGGACGCGAGGGAATTCTAAATGGGAGGGGGCGGCGACACAAGCGGCGCGTGCGAGGTGGCGCAGTTTCTCGAGTTGTCTTCTCCGCGACTCTGCGGCTTTTCTTTGCGGCCTCTGCGGTAAAAGCTTTGGCAATAATATAGATGAGTCAATTAATGCCAAAGCTTTTAACCGCAGAGCCCGCCGAGAACTGCCGCTGAGATCGCCGAGAAAATCAAAGCGCGCTGGCCCAGGCCCATTAAGATGTCACCATGCAGAATGTGACGCCGGTGGCGATGGCGGCGCTGGGGCTGGAACTGGCTCCCGCAGTGTGGTTTGGCTGCGCCGGCGAGCGAGTGGCGCGCGCGGTTGGGCGCTGGCCGGTGGCCGTGAGGTTGAGTGTTCCGGCGTTGCTGGTCCTGCCCTATTTCACCGTTGCGATTTCCGCCCACATGTTTCGCTGGGGATGGTTCGCGCTATATGCGGCGCTCCCGGTCGTGATCGCGTGGCTGCTGATGCAGGCGGCGGCGGCCGATGCGGAACAGCGCGGCAACTGGCGCGACTGGCTCATCCTGTTGGTGCTGGGGCTGGCCGTGGATTTGCGCTGGTTTGACCGGGCATGGCCGGACGGGCTGCGAGCCCTGAACGAATTGCTGCTGGTGGATGCGGGCTTGTATGGATTTCTCGCGATCCGGCAACTGAGCGGGACGGGATTCGATTTTCATTGGCGATGGAGCGATTGGAAAACTGGCTTGCGGGAGCTGGCTTTCTTCACGCCTGTCGTGCTCGTGCTGGGGCTGGCTTTGGGATTTATCCATCCGCATCGCAACCTGCCGGGCATTGGCAGTGCCCTGCTGCGCTGGGTCGCGATATTTTTCTTCACCGCGGTGCCGGAAGAACTCTTTTTTCGCGCCTGGGTGCAGAATTTGCTGGAGCGGCGGATAGGACGGCGTGCCGCCTTGGTGATTGCGTCCGTCTTGTTTGGGCTGTCGCATTTCAATAAGCGCTCGGCGCATTTCAACTGGAGATACGTTTTGCTCGCGACGATCGCGGGAATTTTCTATGGGCGCGCGTGGCGGGAAAATCGGCGCGTGCCAGCGTCAACGATTACGCACGCCAGTGTGGATTGGATTTGGGGATTGTGGTTTTAAAAATCGGGCATGCCCCGTTCAGGGACATGCCCCGTTCAGAGTGCCGCTATGGTTTGATCTCGTACAGCGTGCCGCCGCTGTAAGCGCCGCCTTGCCAGGTCGTGCTGTCGTACGTGTTGTCGCCGCGGGAGCTCAGCGGGGTAAAGCTGGGGCTCACGCCGTCGGTGGGCGTGCTGGGGAAGCTATGGATCACCTCGTAGGCCCAATTGCCATCGTGTTCGGGCCTCAACTCGAAGGCAGTCCCGCCATTGTTGGGGCCTCCAAATTGTGCAGTACCATAGATATTCCCGTCGGCATCGAGGGTCACGGTGGGCCAGGGGCCAGACCCCATGGTGGTGTTGTCGCTGAAGCTGTGCAGGGTTTGCAAGGTCCAGTTAGTACCCGACTTCGTCATCTTGAACACGGTTTGGCCGAAGTAGGTTACGCCATAAAGATTTCCGGCAGAATCGAAGATGACGCCGGCGAAGGGGTTGGCTCCATCCGCGCCGCCGGCGAAGTTATGAATCACGGTTTCGGTCCAGCCGCTCCCCGTGGGCGAGAGCTCGAAGATCGTACCTAAACCGTTGGCGCCGCCGTAGGTGGTCATGCCGTAGAGATTGCCTTCGTGGTCGAAGATCAATCCGCCCTGGGATTTTGCCCCGTCGGTGCCGCTGCCGAAGGTATGCAGCACAGTTTGGGTCCAGGGACCGGCCGCAGTTCGTAGATCACGCCTTGACCGTAAGCCCCGCCAATGCCGCTCGTGCTGTAGAGATTACCGTGGGCATCGAAGACCAGCTTGTCCCAGCCGAGCTGACCGTCCGTGCCGTTGAAGCTGAAGATTATCTTCTCGGTCCAGCCTCCCCCTCCCGTGGGTGACAGCTCGAATACAGCGCCCATTCCGAAAGCGCCGCCGTTAATGGTGGTGCCGTAGAGATTCTGATGGGCGTCGTCGAAGATCACGCCGGAGCGCGGGTTGGCCGCATCGGTGGCGCTGCTGCCGAAGTTATAGATCACCTGTTCGGTCCAGGGCCCGAACGCATGGGGAGTGAGTTTGCATACGGTGCCCAAGCCGTTCGTGCCTCCATTACCGGTTGTGATGTAGGCGTTGCCGGCGGCATCGAAGACCAGATCGCCAAAGGGCTCGACGCCATCGGTGCCGTTGCCGAAGCTGTACAGCACTTTTTCTGATTGTGCCATTGAGCGCGTGGCCGCGCCCAACACTGAGGCAGCGACGATCGCTGCCAAAAATACGAGCGACAACTTTCTGTTTTGCATGTGAAGGTACCTCCTAATCGAGAGAACTGCGGACGGGGCCCAAGAGTGTTGTCTGGAGGAGAGGGGATGATCATCCCTCTGGCGGTTGGCCGTGTCAAGGAGAAAAAGGATCGTTTGGAGCGTTTCCGTCCCAGTTTTGGAACGGGGATTGGTTGCTTGTCTTGCTTAACTACGTCGCGTGAGATGGCGATTGCACCACCTCGCGCCTGCAAGTCGGTTCACCGGAACGATTGGGTGCCGCTATAGCGCAGATATCCCAAGCCGACGCGCAGATGATGGTGCAACGCATCGGGAACGCACACTGCGAAGCAGAGGCCGAGCAGTCCCTGAGCCACGCCGAGGGCCCAGAGATTCCGATAGCGGCGGAAGAGCGCGCACGACAATATTCCCCACACCAGCGTGGCTGCGGTGAGCGTGAGATTGGGCAGATGCGCCAGCGCGAAGAGCGTGCCCGCGAAAGTTACCGCGGCGCTTTCGTTGGAGACGAGGCGCAGGAGGCGCACCATGAAATAGTCCTGCAGCAGGAATTGCTGATAGATGGTCCAGACCACGTAGCCGGAGATGTGTGCGAAATCGGCTTTGTAGAGGGGATGCAGCGTGCCGATTTTCGCGGCGACGAAAACGCTCACGGCGGCGAGGGCGAGGGCGGCGGGCAGGATCCAGAGAGATGGGACGAGGCCGCGAAGGCCTAGGCCTAAGCCGTCATCTTCCCGACCCGTGCGGCTTTGGCGGCGCGCCAGCACAATCGTCAGCGTCAGCAGCAACACTATTGGCGAAAGGATCTGCTGCAGGTGCTCGGGCGTCCAGATAACGCCCACCACCGCGCCGTAGCCGAGGATTAATTCGGCGATATCGCGGGCGCGAGTGGGGTTCGCGGTGGACATCGGCGCACTTGACATCGGAAAAGTATGGCACAGGAGTCCTGGTTGGGTTCGAGGTCAGGGCTCCTCGCTTCGCTTGGTCGGACAGCCGAGGCGGCTGTCTCCACCTGGCCGTCGCTAGGGCTGTCTCCACAAGGCCGCTCTAAATTTCTACTTCCGGCGTGGCTTCCAGCAAGGTCTTGGTGTAGGCATGTTGGGGGTTTGCGGTGATGTGTTCGGCGGCGCCGACTTCCACGATGTGGCCGCGATACATCACGGCGATGCGGGTGGAGAGGTAACGCACCACCGGCATGGAGTGCGCGATGAACAGATAAGTCAGCCCGAAGTCGCGTTGCAGTTGCGCGAGCAGGTTGACGATCTGCGCGCCCACGCTGACGTCGAGGGCGGAGACAGGTTCATCGGCCACGATGAACTTGGGACGCAGCGCCAGGGCGCGGGCGATGCCGATGCGCTGGCGCTGACCTCCGC